>Ga0105356_10006144_pt1 | contig 11228 bp, 11 predicted proteins | sample GOMGulsemesocosm_3_FD_83502 | JGI IMG/M metagenome (GOLD analysis project Ga0105356, IMG submission 83502) | Methane-oxidizing microbial communities from mesocosms in the Gulf of Mexico - GOM9D Gulf of Mexico | ecosystem: Environmental > Aquatic > Marine > Cold seeps | place: Gulf of Mexico...
AATTACCACACTCCTAGCCCTAAACCAAAACTCTAACCCAATGTAAATGGCAAGCTATTGTAAAAACACCTCATCATTAAATATTGAGTTCGCCGCTTTTTGCTATCTTAGTGTCTACATAACTAACCATGTACAAGCACCTTATCAAACATTTAATAAATCAACGAGATTAGTAATTGAGTACAATAACAAGAAGAAACTTTATTAACGGAACTTTATTAGCAGCAGGAGCTGCTATGATTCCTTATGGATGTACCAACGATATTGTTTCAAATTTACTCGATCCGTTGTATTACCCACCAGCTCTAAAAGGGCTCAGAGGAAGTCACCCTGGGTCCAACACTCATGCGCATAGCAAGGCGTGGAATAAAAAAACGGATTGGGGGCCTATCACCAAACTAAAGGAAAGCTATGATCTAATTGTTGTTGGAGGTGGCATCAGTGGACTATCTGCCGCTTATTTCTTTCAAGAAAAACACGGTAAAGATAAAAAGGTTCTTATTTTAGATAATCATGATGATTTTGGTGGCCATGCAAAACGCAATGAGCATACAATTAGTGGAAATACAAGAATAACTTATGGTGGTTCACAAACACTAGTAGAACCACATTCTGGAGGAGAACTTATAAGCAATCTATTTAAAGATATTGGAATAGATCTAGATCGATTCAAATCTGCTTACGACTTCGATTTCTTTAAAAGAAATGATTTGAGCGCTATTACATATTTCAACAAAGCGACATTTGGCGAAGACAAAGTAGTAAAACATCCCTTCTGTAATTATCCAAATTATGTTGAAGGACTTCCTATGGCAAAAATATCCAATGAAGATGCCGTGAAACAAACACCATTAACCAAAAGAGGGAAAGATCAATTACTACGAGTATTAAATGGAGGATTACATGTAATAAAAGTACCCAAGGAAGAATTACAAGATTATATTTCAACACATTCTTATTTTGATTATCTGAAATACACATTAGGTGTTGATGATCCTGAAGTATTGAAAATGGCTAGAAATTCTGGCTTAGATTGGGCGAACTCAGGTACTGATTTAATGACCATAGCAGCTGCCAAAAGTTGTGGTGCAATGGGCTTTAAACCCAAAGAAGTGTACGATAAGAATAATCCCTACATTCATCATTTTCCTGATGGTAATGCAAGTCTTGCCCGAGCATTAGTTAATAAGATGATTCCATCTGTAGCGAAAGGAAACAATGCTGAGGAACTCGTGAAATCAAGATTCCATTATGATGAATTAGATAAATCTTCAAATTTTGTTCATATCAGATTAAACAGTACAGTAGTTAATGTAAGGCATGGTGGTGATCCTAAGAATTCTAGTGAGGTTTATGTAAATTATATTAACGATAACAAATCTTATGAAGTAAAAGCGAAGGGCGTTGTAATGGCTTGTTATAATATGATGATTCCACATATTGTTTCCAATCTTCCCAAAAAGCAGGATGATGCATTAAGGTTGCAAATGAAGAGTCCAATACAATACACAACTATAGGTCTTAAAAATTGGAAGGCCATAAAAGAGATTGGAATGGGATTGGCAATGTCCCCTGGTAATATGCACCAAGCAGTTTTAATGGATTTCCCTGTGAATATAGGTGGCTATCAATATACTAAAACACCGAATGATCCTTGTGCTATTCAAATGATAAGTTGTCCTTATGGGACCCTTGGTACACCAAAAAAAGAGCAATTTCGTGAAGCCAGATACAAAATGTTAAGTTTGCAGTTCAAAGATTATGAAGATGAAATTAGGAATCATCTAAGCGGAATGCTCCCTAATAAATCATTTAATTTCGACAGAGATGTTGAGAGCATTACTGTAAATCGATGGGCTCATGGTTACGCTGTTGGTGGCCCAAAGGACTCGACAAAAATAGGAAGGCAACCTTTTGGACGAATTACTATTGCGAATAGTGACTCTGCTCCCAATGCCGACGCCATAGTTGCTGTTAAAATGGCTCATAGAGCTGTAAATGAACTTGGATAAATGAAATTTCATGTAATTAAACTATTGACAATAATTTGAAAAAAAACCTGAAATGAAATTAACCTTAATTCTATTATTTATTAGCTTCACTATAACTGGGCAAAATATTAAGGGAACTATTTTAGATATAGAAACTAACAGTCCTTTGGAATATGTTAATATCTATTTTAAAAAAGGAAAAGCAGGAACAGTATCAAATGAAAAGGGACAGTTTAATTTAAATCTTCAGTCGAAAATAAATCCAACAGATACATTACGATTTTCAATTATTGGTTATAAATCAAAACGTTATACTTTATCAAATCTTAAAGAGCTTGGTTTTGTCGTTCATCTATCAAAAACAAATGAGGATCTGGATGAAGTCATTATCAATTCTAACAACATATTACAATCAAAAATAGCTTATCAAAAATTAAATCCTCTGAAAAAGGGACTATATGATTTTGGTTCTGCTTTAATTGGCAACAAAATATATCTAATTGGTGGGGACGAATCTTTTATAGAGGATACCGCTAGAAAAATGTTCAATGAAGTTAGTGATATGCCTGGAGCCACTTTTAAAGATTTTCTGCGGAAAATAAATAGCGTAAATCCGTCAAGAGAAAATTTTAGTAGCGAGTTACAAATTTATGACATTATAAAAGACATCTGGATAACATCAGATTTAACATTTAGAAAACGAGCATATCACGAAATAAGTTCCTTTAATAATGAATTATATGTCCTAGGAGGTATAACGTTATCTACAAACAAACAAATTGAATATTTAGATGATAAAATTGAAGTGTATAATCCGAATACGAATAAAATTCTTATTGATAATACTAATCCTCATCAAGCCATAAATTTTGCGTCATTCGCTTATCAAGACAATATTATTGTCATGGGAGGCTCAATTAAAATAAAAATAAATGGAGAAAGAGTATACAGTAATGAATCTCATATTTATAATATTACTTCTGGGTATTGGTATGAATTACCTAATTTGACTGAACGAAAAGAAGTGAATGGAGTGATTATAGAAAATAAAATATACCTGATTGGCGGGTTCAATTATAGACCTCTTAAAGATATTGAATCATACAACTTGACTACTGGAAAATGGAAGAATGAAGGAGAACTATTTTACGGAATAGAAGGTCCTGCCTTAGCAAAATATAATAATACTATATACATCTTCAACAATAGCAAAATACTGACTTACAATATTAAAACTAATATGTTATGTGAATATAAAATAGATTTAGATTTGAAAAACTCTCAAATGCATTACTATAAAAATAAGCTATATATAATAGGAGGATTTATAGAAGGTGACTTTACAAAATCGCCTTCTTCTAATTTATTTTCTATTAATCTGGATGAGTTTTCTCAAACCAAAATCATTAATTCAAAACAATTAACTAATAACTAATTCGACCTAAATGATTAAAACATTACTACAAAAACTATTTCATTCTGATAAAAAATGGAATAAAAATTTAAATGGCTCAATTGTGACAACGGAATTCGAATTAGAAAAAGGACAAGTTCAATTAATTACAACACCAGAATTAAAAAATCAGAAAGGCTTAACTCTAGCAAAATGGTATTTTAAATCTGGAGATATTGTTAAAAGTGGTGATATTGTATGCATTATTGAAAATGAAAATATTACAATGGAATTTGAGAGTTTTTTTAGCGGAAGACTACTATCACCTTGTAAATTGAATGAAAAATTAACAGCAGGTGCGGAGCTATTTAAAGTAGAGGGCATATAAAAAACACTTTATATCAATCCATTAAAAACGATTTATCGTAACTAATATGAAATCATCAATCGACAAAAATTGGTATCACATGGGGAGAACAATTTACCTAATCCTTATATGTACAGTTGTCCTCAACTCCTGTAAAGAACAAGCATCCATAAAAAAGCAAGTACCTCCTGAAGTGCAAGTCAAAACAAAAGTATTTGCAGACAGCATAAGCATGCGAGCTGAAAGCCTTCCTGAGTTTAAAACAGATCCCCATTCTAAGGAATCACAAGGAAACCAAATAAGTGGCGTTGTACGAACGCTACTTCAAGATAGTAGTGGGAAATTTTGGTTCGGCACTCAAAACGGACTGTGTCGATATGATGGAACATCACTCATCTACTATGATATTAAGGATAATCTTGGAGATTCTATTACTGTAAAAGTTCTCAAAGAGGATAAAAAGGGAAATATATGGATTGGTCATACTGGAGGGATAACCAAATATGATGGCGAATCATTTACCAATTTTAGTGAAAAGGATGGTCTCATTAGTAATGATGTTTGGAGTATGGAAATAGACAAAAATGGACTAATCTGGATAGGCACTATACAAGGTGTAAGTCGTTTTAATGGAAAAATTTTTACGTCTTTTGATCTCCCAGAAGCAGAACCTGATTATTCGAGAGGTGTTACAAGCAGTAAAATAGTCCATTGCATTATGGAAGATAGCAACGGAAAAATGTGGTTTGGCACCAATGGAGGCGCCTATATCTACAATGGGAAAATCTTATCCAATCTTTCTGAGACTGATGGTCTATGCAATAATGCTGTCAATTCTATTTTAGAAGATAAATACGGAAATATTTGGTTCGCCACTAGTCATAATGGTTTGTGTCGTTATGATGGCACTTCTTTTAACACAATTACAGAGAACGAACTTATTGAAGGTAAAGAGATCTGGACTATTCTGGAAGATAAAATTGGAAACATTTGGTTCAATGTTAAAGGCTTTGGAGTATATCGCTACGATGGAAAAACTTTCACGAATTTCAATAAAACCGATGGTCTTGCTAGTCACGCAATAATGTACATCTATGAAGATCAAGATGGACGGATTTGGTGTAGTGGATTTGGGGGGCTCTATCGCTATGATGAGCAGTCATTTGTGAATATCACGAGGGAAGGGCCTTGGACTAATCATTTCAAATTAGGCCTATAATTTATATAAAACCCCAATTTTAACGTCTATATTTTTCTTGAACTATTCCTATCACTAGAGTATATAAACATTGATGTTTTTACAAAATAGCTTAATATGAGCAACACCTATAATTACGTATAAACACTTATTTCTTTTATCGACAATTTCAATTAAATTTTAAGCAATTTAGAATTGCTCTTTCCTAAATAATAGAAATTAAAATTCATGAATACTCACATTGAGAAAACAAAAGTAAACCTCAACCATTCATTTATGAATGCAGAGTCTAAAAAGCAGAGTATTGGAGGCTCTACTTTTCAATTTACTGATAACAGACCTCATAGTATTGTTCAACAATTTACAGATGGAAGATTAAGCAGGCCTATCTCAATTCAAAAGGAGAGTAATGAGGCACAAGAATTTGGTTTTATAGATTCCCGACCTAACATTGTGAGCCAACGAATTGTTGATGAAAGACCAGACCAACTAAGCACTATAGGTTTAGCTCCATCTACTAGTACAATTCAACGCAATAAGAATAGAGGTGGAAACAAGCACACCATGCGGTCTAATAAAACAAAATTTCGAGCGGAAAAAAGTCACCGAAAACAGAAATCAAAAGCTCCCAAAAAAAAATCAAAACGTACTAGAGAAAGAGAAGAGGCTCGTTACCAAGAAAGACAGCAAAATAGAAATAATGATACCGTTACATTAAAATGGTATCACTATTTCATGTTATTCTTACTGGCAACAACCTTGCTCCCACAAGTAAATGCCACACGTGCTCCTAAAAGAAAAGGCCGTGATTCTAATACTAGTGAAGACGATAATGTGCTTCTTAGTTTTGGCTCATCTTCACATATCTCACTAAATAATACATGTTCTATTGATGAACTCACCAACGGGCTAAATCAATTTTCCCCCTTTAGTAGTTTAAGTATTGACACTACGAGTACCGCACCATTGTACAGTGAACTTCAACATGTAACTTGTGAGGACGATGTGCGTGAAATGTGTACCACAGCAAGAAGCAATTCTGCTTACAATGATATTTTAAAAATGGTAGATGATAAATGTAAAAATATTACTATAAGTTCTCCAAAGGCTGGAAGTGGCGAATGTAGATATCATGATACACCTGGAGATAGAACTGGAGATTTGAGTTGTGACTCTTCTGGTAGTTACCAACCTTCTCTTGTTGGTCATGAACTAGAGCACGCAAAAGATTCTTGTAATATGCAATATAATATGGGCGTGGGATTAAGTCGGACACGAGGAGGAATTAAGTCGGAAATCAATGCACATACCCGTCAAGCAGCAATTGCAAAAATTCAAATGCGTAATGGAAAATCAGTAAGCAGTAGAGATAGAGATTTGGTTAAATCTTTCGACGCAGGAAATCCTGTCCCTAAGAATAAATCAAGAATTGAGATTCAAGATAACATGTATAATATTGTTCATTCTTACCACAAATTATATATAAAAGAAGATTTATCTCTTAAGGATTTAATTGCGAAATACAGCTCAAAAATTCAAAAGGCAAATCAAGAATATCTTGACTTGATTAATAAAATCTAAAAACCAATCAGTAGTTATCTCTAAATTCATCCACAAGTAGAAAAAATGCTTTGTTGATTTACTGTTAGCTAGGTGCTTCAAGTCATCTCACAAAACCAATAATTTATACTTATTAAATTTGTAGTATATTTACTTCATAGATATAGATCAAACTCCTAGTACAATAGCCAAATCAAATCTAGCTAAATCGAAATTATTTATGAAATTGACCATTAAACAGCTTACTGCATCCGCTTTTATATTCGAAAAGGCTAATGGAAATGTGCACTCCAACTTTGAGAATAAACTAATAACAGCTTCAGAATTAAGTCAATATATTCCGAAAGACTTAGAGCAAATCATTATTGACGGACTTAACTCTGGTATTTATGACACTGAAAAAGAACGGATCAGCTCATATTGGGCCTTGTCAAAAATTGGAAATCCGAAATTAATTTCTCATTTTAAAAAATGGTTGAAAATGGAATTGGATAATTCCCATGACATTCCCATATTCCAAATTTTAGTTGCACTTGATATCCTTGAGGAACCTGCTTTTAACGATAGTCGAACTGGTCGTGGTTCTACCGAAACTGAATTGAACATTAAAGACGCCAAAGACTACCTAAATAAAAATACGGCGCAATAAAGGGATTAATCATTTGAAGTAGTAATTAAATGTTATTTACTATCTTTCTGTTATGATGTAATCAAATAAATTTAATTAAACATGTATATAGGCAAAACATATCCCTTTTTTGAAGTTGTTAAGTGGAGTAAAAAATATATCCTTTACTTTTTTATTATAGATATAATCCCCGTTTTATTATTTAAATATTTAAACTGGACTTGGTTGGCAATTCCATGGCAACCTATTGCATTAATTGGTATTGCCGTATCATTTTATTTAGGGTTCAAAAATAATTCTTCCTATGATCGCCTATGGGAAGCGAGAAAAATTTGGGGTGGTATTGTAAATGCTTCTAGAACATTTACAATTATGTCTCGTGACTTTATTACTAACGAGCATTCTAAAACAAATGTTTCAAAAGAAGCCCTTAGTGAAATTCATAAAACTATAGTTCACAGGCATGTGGCTTGGTTAAAAGCACTCACCTATCAACTAAGAATTCCAAAGCCCTGGGAGCATTCTAAAAAAGCTGAAATAGAATTGAGAAAACAAGGAGATGTTCATCATGAAAATAATCACTATGAAAAACTAAAACCATATATATCTAAAGTCGAATATAATTATGTTATGACCAAAGGGAATGTGGCTTCTCATCTTATCAGTCTTCAGTCCAAACACGTATTAGAATTAAAATTAAACGGACAGATTGACGATTTTAGACATATGGAATTGGAGAAGATACTTGGAGAATTTTACACCTTACAAGGAAAATCTGAACGCATCAAAAACTTTCCATTTCCTAGACAATATGCAACCGTAAACTTTATTTTTGTTTGGATTTTTATTATCCTTCTCCCCTTCGGAATGCTCAATGTATTTAAGGACTTTGGCTTATCGTTTGCTATTTGGTTAGCAATCCCTTTTACGATGTTAGTATCCTGGGTTTTTATTTTAATGGAAATGATTGGTGATTACTCAGAAAACCCATTTGAAGGCCTCTACAATGATGTGCCAATTTCTTCAATGGCAAGATCTATTGAGATAGACATTCGCCAAATGTTGGATGAATCAAATCTCCCGAAACCTATAGAACCTGTTGGAGCGCACAAAATAATGCTCTAGTTTTACTAAGAATTTCAATACAGAGGTATAAGTGAATGGGCTTCGACTATAAAGATGACTTCAATAATACAATAAGGTTTTCCAATTGAAAATAAATTTGAATATGGTATAAAGAATTACACTAAATTTATACCCTTATGTCTGTACTTAAAATTCCTGATGCCCCTAAATCGATTCAGAAAGGGTTCCCTTTAAAAATGATTTTAGATCTCGTTGCTGTAAAACAACTTGGAGAAAATCTAAATGCTATTGATTCTAATTTCGATAAAGATGCTTTCGCAAACTTAGCACTAAAGCATATTGAACCTTTAGGCATTAAGGAACGAAGTGAAAAAATTTCTGATGCAATGAAAACTTTCCTCCCTGAAGTTTATTCAGAAGCACTGGAAATTATTATACAATCATTGACCGCTCCTTTAGAAAAAACATCAGACAATGGTCTCGCTGGACTCTTTTATATGCCGCATTGTAGTTTTATTGCTAAGTATGGTAGGAACGCATCAAATAACAATAACATTGACCCTTTTGATGTTTCTATACAAGCTCAATACAAGCTCACCAAACGATTTACCTGTGAATTTTCAATTCGTCCTTTCCTTGAACATGAGCAGGACAGAACATTCGAGGTACTCTATAATTGGATGAATGATAGCAATCCCCATGTAAGACGATTGTGCTCGGAAGGAACAAGACCTCGCCTACCATGGTCGTCCAAATTAAATGCTTTGGTTATAGACCCATCTCCTTCTCTAATAATTTTAGAAAGGCTAAAAAATGATCCTGATCTTTATGTTAGAAGAAGTGTAGCCAACCATGTTGGTGATATTGCCAAAGATCATTTAGACTTAGCACTCGATTTATGTGAATCATGGTTAGATGTTGCGTCAAATGAACTTAAATGGGTTATTAGACATGCCGTAAGAAACCCTGTTAAAAAAGGAAATAAACGAGCCATAGACATTAGAATGAGAGCCAAATAAAAACGCTTATGATCCTTTTTGGTTACTATATTTCAAATCTTTGGACATTATACTTTGAGATATAAAAACTGTATTGGAGACATAAATACTCATGTTAATTAGCAAGACTATAGTTTGTGCACTGAACTTGGACCTGCTCTAACTATTTTTTGCCAATACGTTTAAGAACGTAAAAAAGTTAAAGTTTATGATGTCATAAAGATGTCGTAAACTTGTCGTGATCAAATATCAATAACCCCTTCTATTTTTGCTGAAAACAATAAATACAAAAACTATGAACACAAACAAATTAGCAAAAAGATTAAAGGAATTGAGAACTTCTAGAGGCATGTCTCAAGAATTTTTAGCCGAAGAATCCCGAGTTAGTTTAAGAACTATTCAAAGAATAGAAAATGAAGAATCTGCACCAACTGGAGAAACTATAAAAAGAATATCCGTTGCCTTAGATGTAGCCATGAACGAATTAATTGATGGCAAAGAGGTCGGTGAAACAGATGATATAAAAGCGACAATTATTTTCTTTAAACGTCTATTATCGAAAACGACTAAAAACTCGGAAATACGCATCTTTAATAGGTTTATATCTATTCTAACCAATTTAAAAAATAAAGATTTAACTCCAGCACAGCTGAATTCTATCGAAGCCTACATTCATTACCTAGAACTGGAAAAAATACCGTCATTTAGTAATGAATTATTCAAGCAAAAACTTAATAAATTTAGAAAGCACTTAAAGACGAAATTGCGTTTTGTACCTCATTCATTTTATACGACACTGGGTGTCTCTTTTGCCATTCCTTTTGGCATTGGCATTGTAGTAACCAACGGCATTGGCATCACAATAATATTAATTGTTGTTTTTATAATTGCTGCAGGTATAATTAAGGATGCATTCATCAAAAAACAAGGGCGTTCATTAGGCTTCTAAACTATTAATTTGCTAAGAGATCATGTTTAGTTTATGATTATTCATACGGAGTAACTACTTACTAAAACTGGTTATACTTAGCTAAGTATGCAGAGTCTCTATTAATGTTACCAAAATCATATACTCTGAATATTTACTCTTGTACAGTAAGACTAAAAAATTAAATTTAGCTTAAAACATTTGCGTAACCGAATGATTACTTATATATTTGTAACCAATCAGTTACACTTTAATATGAGACGAGATGTATTTCAGGCAATTGCCGATCCCGTAAGACGAGATATCATTGATTTATTATCTGAAGAGATTCATACAGTAAATGAAGTGGCGGAGAAATTTGAAATCAGTCGTCCCGCCATTTCAAAGCACCTTAAAATTTTAAAGGAATGTGGCTTAGTCAGTATTAATCAAAAAGGAAGAGCGCGCTATTGTCAAATTGAGCCAGAAAATTTAATTCCCGCATTTTTATGGATTGAGAAATATCATAAACAATGGAAAGATAGAATAGATGCTTTCGAAAATTATCTAGATCAAATTCAAACTAATACCAATACTAAAAATGAATGATTTAAAACACCGAACAATTACTATTGAAAAAACATTTAATGCGCCTTTAGAAACGGTATGGTACGCTTGGACTCAATCTGAGCATATTATCAAATGGTGGGCTCCCAAAGGCATGACACTCGAGGTCATTTCACATGACTTTAAAGTTGGTGGTAAGTGGAAATATACAATGCCAATGCCTGATGGAAATGAATTCATTTCGGAAGGTATATATAAAGAAATTATTGAATTTAAAAAGATTGTTACCACAGCCGATTTTAGACCGATGACTCAGAATGTTGAGTTACATGTCCATTTTGAAGCATTTGGTGAACAAACCAAATTCACATTTAGTGTGGTACATGAAACCGAGGCTTATTGTAAGCAACAAGAGGCAATGGGGATCTATAACGGATGGGGATCGGCTTTTGACCGATTGGAAACGCTTTTAGATGCTACCAACTAACAACGCATAGAAAAACTCCTATAAATTATTCAACAGAAAAATAATC
>Ga0105356_10006147_pt1 | contig 11223 bp, 8 predicted proteins | sample GOMGulsemesocosm_3_FD_83502 | JGI IMG/M metagenome (GOLD analysis project Ga0105356, IMG submission 83502) | Methane-oxidizing microbial communities from mesocosms in the Gulf of Mexico - GOM9D Gulf of Mexico | ecosystem: Environmental > Aquatic > Marine > Cold seeps | place: Gulf of Mexico...
CTTGACGTCCTACTAAAACCATTTTAATCTCCTAAATTAATTAAATATTTGCTTATTTACGGCATAATTTTTACATTAAATATAATCTTAAACCAATTGCTTTAGACAATCATTTTGATAGGTAAAAACTATTGAACACTTGGTGATTATAAGATAAACGTTATTGAAATATAACCATAGCACCGCACTTTCTAGTTGTCATCTTGTGCAGCCTATTTTTGTTAACGCTGTGATAATAACAGCGCTTAATGTGATTATTGTGACAGCACCTGTGATCGTTCAATTACAGTCCGCGTTGCCACTCTTTGCGTAGCTGGCTCTGCTCTGGAGCTTCGATAGCACTGCGCACTTGCGCTAACAACTGTGCTTTATCTTGCCCTAGCGTTCCTTTTAAAGACAAATAGTTAGACGCGTGATCAGATCGGAAAACCGTGTTTTTCAACTCTAGGTTTTCTAACAACATTTGCATTTCTAAAAACAAACCTTGCTGATCGGGTAATTGAAAACCATTAACAAAATTCTGAGCAAACTTGGCTTGCCCTAATGGAAAAGACACCACTAACGTCGATAAATAGTCTGGTTGTGCTGCATTCATTAATCGCGCAGAGTTTAAAGCATGTTGCTCTGTAAACTCAGTACCGCCCAGACCATTGAGTATCATCACTGACGTTTTAATACCCGCGCCTTTCAGCTTGAACAGGGCATCAAGTTGAGAATCATAAGTCTCGCCTTTTTCAACTAATGCGAGAACCTCATCATCACCACTTTCACAACCAACATAAACAATACCCAAGCCTAGATTACACAGCTCATAAAGCTCTGCTAATGATTTGTTTTTAATGTTACGCGGTAAGCAATATGCACTGACTCTTTGCACATCTGGCATATGTTTACGAATAAGTAATAATATCTCTTTTAAGCGTTTGAATGGTAATGTCATGGCATCACCGTCAGCCAGGAATACCCGTTGATGTTTTTGCCCGCTAGCAACAACACTCAAAATTTCAGCTTCGATGTCATCTATTTTTTTAGCGCGAAATTTTTTCTGAGGTTGCGTATACATATCGCAAAAAGTGCAGTTATTCCAAGAGCAGCCATTGGCGACTTGTAAGATCAACGATCGCCATTCACTCGGCGGACGAAATACAGGTTCAACATAAGAGATTGGCATGTAACAATTCCATTATTTAAGAGTCAGCATCCGCTGCTAATTTAGGAAGGTATCTAGCAGTGGCTATATTATTCAGCACTGCTAGCTTATTCGGTAATTATACTTGTATCGAGTCTAATGAAATGACAGCAATAAACAACCTTGCATTGTTATTCAGAACTTGAGCTTGAGTTTAAGTTTAAGTTTAGGTCATAACCAGTAATGTGAGCGTAATGAGTCAAGTATACTGTCGCTAGCACTTTTGCTTCACGTACATATTTGTCCGCAGATTCAGGCTCTTGAACAGCCAAACGCAAAATAGAACCCACGGTACGCGGTAAAATAACCGAAATCATTTTAACTTGTTCGCTACTAATATCATCAGAAACAATACTCGTCATTTGCTGTTGAATAACCGCAGAATGAAAATCGAGGGCTGACTGATCGATACTTTTCAGTTCAGGTAATGAGTCTACACCCGACCAAACCGCCATGTAGCCCGGTTCTTTACGGTAAAACTCAGCGTATGTCTCAATAACCAACTCAATACGTTCTTCAAGCGGCAAATCATTTGGCACTGCAGAGAAGCGTAATTGCAACGCTTGTAGATGGCGCTCTGCCAGCGCACGGATAATCGACGCTTTATTTGGAAAGTAACGATATAGCGATGTTCTGGTTAAACCCGATGCTTTGGCAATATCTGAAGGGGTTGCATTAGCAATACCAATCTCATCAAATAAGGCTGCTGCCGAATCAATAATTTGCTTTACTCTTTCAAGGCTTCTTTCTTGTCTAGGAAGATTTCTTTGTGTTGTATTACTATCTGTCATATGCCCCTCTACTGCTATACAAATTGAATGATCAAAGTGAGATTAAATAAGCTTAGTCGTAGCCACTAGTCACATAAATCAATTTTATAATTATTAATGAATTCTGAAACAAAACAATAAGTTAATTTATAGGTTTAAATCCCTGTCAACCCCACATGTAGAGTTCAAACTCTAGTCAATCATAACGTAATTAATTAGTAAATTGCAGGTGAAACGTGCATATTTTCATCGACTTTATGCATTTTAATTCATGACTCTATGTTACCTATAACATAATACCTTGATATAGTTTAACTTTCGTTGGTCTTAGCAATAAAAATCTGGGCTTTTCGGTCAACTAATTTTTATAAGTATTTAAGTGTAACCCGTTGCGTAAGCTTAGTTACGAGTTCATATGCAATGGTTCCTATGTGTTCCGCCACTAATTCTGCTGGTAAACCGGCTCCCCACATAATCACTTTATCACCCACTTTATCTTGGCATTCGGCACCTAAGTCAACCGTTAACATATCCATAGAAACACGGCCAACAATCGGTACGATACGACCATTAATTAACACCGGCGTACCTTCTGGTGCCATCCGTGGGTAACCATCACCGTAACCCACAGCAACAACGCCTAAACGTGTATCTTCTGACGCACTCCAGATACCGCCATAACCCGTTGTTTCACCTTTTTTAATATCGTGTACTGCAATTAAATCTGTGGTTAATGTCATCACAGGCTTCAGGTTATGTTCTACCGCAGTAGCACCGATCATAGGTGACACGCCATACAGCATAATGCCAGGACGGATCCAGTCCCGATGTGCACTTGGCCAAGCCAACACGCCCGCAGAGTTAGCAATCGAATGCTCTCCCTCTTCACCAGCCACTAATTCGTCAAATATATTAATTTGACGTTGAGTGATACGCGGATCAGCTTCATCGGCACAACTAAAATGCGTCATCAACCGTGCTGGTTGCACTACATTAGGGTTATTCTTCAAGCGCTCAATGGCTCGTTTACAGTTGTCAGGACGTATACCCAAACGGTGCATACCGGTATCCATTTTCAACCAAACATGAATCGGCGCGTCTAAATCGGCTTCTTCGAGTTCAGCTAGTTGCTGCTCGATATGTACCGATGTTTGAATATTATTCGCCACCAAAATTGGTAACTCATCAGTCGAGAAGAAACCTTCAAGTAACAAGATCGGTTTAACAATACCACCACTGCGCAGGGTTAAGGCTTCTTCAACACGTGCCACTGCAAATGCATCCACTGCTTTAAGCGCTCTCGCGACTGCAAGTAGACCGTGGCCATACGCATTCGCTTTCACGACAGCCATTATTTTACTGTTTGGGGCAATGCTTTTTATTTGATTAACGTTATGCTGCAATGACTGCAAACATATTTCAGCCGTTGCTGAACGCATAGTTATTCCTTAATAATCATCATCATAAGCAGGGCCGGTAAAGTTATCAAAACGAGAGAATTCACCGTTAAAAGTCAATCTTACTTTACCAATCGGGCCGTTACGTTGTTTACCGATAATGATTTCGGCGGTGCCTTTATCTGGCGAGTCATCGTTATAAACTTCATCACGATAAATAAACATAATTAAATCGGCATCCTGCTCAATAGAACCTGATTCACGCAGATCCGAGTTAACTGGGCGCTTATCTGCACGTTGCTCCAACGAGCGGTTCAACTGAGATAAGGCAATCACGGGACATTTAAGTTCCTTAGCAAGGGATTTCAATGAACGCGATATTTCAGCAATCTCCAAGGTTCTGTTTTCGCTTAATGCAGGTACACGCATGAGCTGTAGGTAGTCAATCATAATCATACTGATACCACCATGATCACGCGCAATACGGCGTGAACGAGAGCGAACCTCGGTTGGAGTCAAACCAGAACTGTCATCAATGTACATTTTACCCTGCTCAAGCATGCTCTTCATGGTCGCAGATAAACGCGCCCAATCATCATCATCTAATTGACCAGTACGTACTTTGGTTTGGTTAATTTTACCGAGTGACGCGAGCATACGCATCATAATCTGTTCTGCAGGCATCTCTAGTGAGAAAATAACCGCGGGTTTGTCTTGATTTAACGCCGCGTGCTCACATAAATTCATCGCAAAAGTCGTTTTACCCATCGATGGACGTGCTGCAACAATAATCAAATCAGATGGTTGGAAACCAGTCGTCATAGCATCGAGGTCATTATAACCAGACGCAACACCTGTCACACCGTCATGCGGTGTTTGATAAAGCTCTTCAATTTTATCAACGGTTTCTTGCAGTACGCTTTCTAGATTTTTTGGACCTTGGCCTTCACTCTGTCTCGATTCTGCAATTTGGAATACTTTACTTTCAGCTAAATCAAGTAGGTCGGTACTTTTACGCCCTTGCGGCTCATAACCTGATTCACTGATATCGCTGGCAACCGCAATAAGTTCGCGTATTACCGCACGCTCACGCACAATGTTGGCATAAGCAGTGATGTTCGACGCACTTGGGGTGTTTTTTACAATATCACCCAGATACGCAAAGCCACCTGCATCATCAAGCAGTTCTTCGTTATCTAGCCATTCGGAAACGGTAATAATATCCAGTGGTATATGTTGATCCACCAGCTTTGCCATTGCTTCGAAGATAAGTTGATGCGGGCGACTGTAAAAATCTTTTGCTACAATAAATTCGGTTACACGATCCCAGGCTTCATTATCAATGAATAAGCCACCTAACACCGATTGCTCAGCCTCAAACGAATGCGGCGGCACTTTTAGCGCATCAACAGCACTGTCTTTTCTCTTGTTATCTTTTGAAAACTGATTTTGAAACTGGTTTTGACGTTTTTCGGCCATGCTAGCGCTCACTAAATTTAGTGTGATTAACCATTATCCTAAAAATATCCCTGTAGGGGAAATGAAATAACCAGAGAAGTGGGAAAAATTTAGTCGAAGGAATAGTTTGCTGGTTTTTTGATTAATAAAAAAGCCTCACTATGAGGCTTATTCACTTATTAACATAGAGTTAACTCAATACTATTTAAGGCTTGAGAAGTACGCTGCTACGTTATTAATATCTGCATCAGACAATGCAGCAGCTTGACCAGCCATCACAGGCGCCATTCCGCCAGTACGTTGACCCGCTTTGTATGCTTTTAATGCATTAACTAAATACATTTCTTTCTGGCCAGCTAGATTTGGGTACATCGGAATAGCAGAAATACCTGCAGCACCATGACAAGCGGCACACACGACTGCTTTAGCTTTACCAGCAGCAACATCGCCACCTGCAGCCATAGACAAAGAAGGAACTAAACATGCTAACGCAACGATCATTGTTGTAATTTTTTTCATCATATACTCACTAATTGCATCCTGCTGTGAAGCAGTATAAAGGTTAACTTTCTTATTTTTGGCAAATTTTAGTACTCATACTCGAAAAATGAAAGCATTGCGTACTATAAATGACTTATTTAACCTAATTTCTGTGAACTAGATTCTCTATAAACACTCGGCGTTTTCCCTGTCCAACGCTTGAAACTACGGAAAAAAGAACGCGTTTCACTAAATCCCAATTGCATAGCAATATCATCCACCGCCAACTGTGTTTCAATTAAATACTGCTGAGCCAGTGATAAACGCGCCTCATCTAATAGTTTCTGATAACTGGTTTGCTCTTGCTGCAATTTCCGCTGTAGGGTTCTTTCACTCATGTTTAACTGCCCTGCAACCATATCTTTGCGAGTGATACCCTTTGATAATAAAATGCGAATAATGTCTTTGACTTGGATACTAAAATTATGCGCATCACCTAGCGCAGAAACTTGCCCTGCAGCATGTAATTCAAGGGTTTGTAATAAACTATGATCGGGTTGGCGTAGCGGTATTGAAAGATAGTGTCGAGGCAGAATAAGGCTATTACTTGGTTGTGAAAAAAGTACAGGACAAGAAAATACCTGCTGATAGTAATGCACAAGTTCTGGTGCTGGTGCTTCACGTTGCAGATGCACTTCCAACGGTCCTAAGTCTTGCCCTGACAACCAACGAACATAAGCAAGCCAAGAAGCAAATACATTATCGACCATTTGCTCTCGCACATCTTCAAAGGTATAAGCACAATGCCAATTGATACATAGCTGCTTAGATTGATAGTTAATTGATGTCACGCCCATGTCACCCACCAATTTTTCATAAGGTTGGATACGTTCAAGCGCTTGCTCAAGCGTCGCACACGTCATCGTGATATAGCCCAGTACACTGTACGAGCTCGGTTCAACAAAGACGCCACTTTTCAATCCGAATAAAGGATCATCAGTGGCAATAATTAGGTTGGCTAAAAATGCCTGCAGCTGCTCACCAGTAATACGCTCACTTTCTTGGGCAAGCGTTGTGGCGGCGATATTGCTGCGAGCCAATAACGTAGGCACATCGATATCCAATGTTTCCACATAACGTAAATACTGCTTTACGACTGGCACTGATACTGAACCTAGCCCTACCATAACTGAATCATCCTTATTCAATACGTACTTATAAGTATACCGAGTTTACCCAGAGGTATTGTGAGTTAGTCCTAATTTGATACTTATGTTGGCTTAATACGACAATGCTATCAACCGCCCTTTGCATCTAAACTAAATGACATACCGTAATATTACAAAGGAAGATGAGATTATGAAACGTTGGAATGGTTGGGGCGATGAAGCCAATAAATTAGATTTACCGAGTACTGCAGATGCTTTTTTACTTTCAAAAGTAGGGCCAACAACACCACTCATTGATGCGCAACTCGAAGATGTGATGAAACAAGTACCAGCTTCGCGATTACCTAGACACCCGTTATTTAATCTCGATCCTGAAGTACGTATTCGTCATGCCCGCGGGCAGAGTTTACCGGATTGGTTAGCCATGCGCAGTGGTGATTTTGAATATTTCCCAGATGGTGTCGCCTTTCCAGAAAATAGTGATGATTTAGTCGAGCTTCTCCACGTTTGTCAGCAACAAAACATTCTCGTCATCCCCTATGGCGGCGGTACTAGTGTCGCAGGTCATATCAACCCATTTGCATCAGAACAAGCTATTTTAACCGTCGATATGGGACGGATGAACCGACTCATCGCACTGGATACCGAAAGCCAGATCGCCACCTTTGGTGCGGGTACACCGGGGCCACAAGTCGAAGCTCAATTACGAGCGCAAGGTTATACCTTAGGGCACTTCCCACAATCTTTCGAACTTTCAACCATTGGCGGCTGGGTCGTCACGCGATCGAGTGGCCAACAGTCTTTACGTTATGGCCGCATTGAAGAATTGTTTGCCGGTGGTGAAGTCATCACCCCTATTGGTCGTTTGGATATTCCAACCTTCCCCGCGTCGGCAGCAGGTCCTGATATTAAGGCGTTATTAATGGGTTCTGAAGGCCGCATTGGTATTTTATCTGAAGTTAAAGTACGGGTGCGCAAACTCGCAGCCCAAGAGAACTTCTACGTGACTTTCTTTCCGAGCTGGCAACAGGCCAAAGACGCAGCCAAAACACTCGTCCAGTCCGATATACAATTGTCCATGCTACGTTTAAGCAATGCAATCGAGACCGAAACCCAACTCGCTTTAGCCGGACATGAAAAACAAATCGCCTTACTCGAAAAAGCCCTCGCAATATTCGGCACCAAAGAAGGTAAATGCATGATGACCTTCGGCTTAACAGGCACCAAATTCCAATGTCGCGGCGCATTAAAGCAACTAAAAAAGATCACCAAAGCGCATCAGGGTTTATATACGGGGTCATTCATGGGCAATAAATGGGCCGAGAAACGCTTTACTATGCCCTACTTCCGCGAAGCGTTATGGCAAAAAGGCTATGTCGTTGATACCCTTGAAACAGCAACCGATTGGCATAATGTCGATAACCTATTAACGAAGATAGAAACTAATCTGCGCACAATACTAGAACAAGATCCAACAGCAGGTTCTCCGCAACTGCACGTATTCACTCACCTATCTCATTTTTACCAACAGGGCTCTAGTATTTACACCACTTATATTTTCAAAGCCGGTGAAAACTACCAGCAAACGTTAGCGCAATGGGCGAAGTTGAAACATACTACCTCAGAGATCATCGTTAACAACCAAGGTACGATTAGCCATCAGCATGGCGTCGGTAAAGATCACCAACCTTACTTAACCACAGAGAAAGGCGAGTTAACGATCAAAGCAATTCAGTCTTTGTGCGATACCTTTGATCCTCAGCAGATAATGAATCCACATTGCCTTATTGAATCACCCTTAGTCGTAGTACCAAAACAAATATCATCAGCTAGGGGGTAGCATGAGTAATATATTAACCAGCTTGAGTCGTGATCAACATCTTGCTCGGATCCAACAAAGTGCGAATACCGTTTGGGATATGATCATTGTGGGTGGTGGTATCACAGGTGCTGGCATATTGTTAACCGCCAGTCAGGCAGGACTAAAAGTCTTATTAGTTGAGCAACAAGATTTTGCTTGGGGTGCATCCAGCAAGTCTTCGAAAATGGTGCATGGCGGTCTGCGCTATCTTGGTAGCGGTCAATATAATATGACCAAAGATGCCGTAACTGAACGTGAAAAATTGCTTAACGAATTACCTGGCTTAGTCAATCCTCTGCAATTTTTGATGGGCCATTATAAATCGCAATTTCCAGGACCCTTTGTGTTTAATAGCCTACTGACCATCTATGATTGGATTGGTGGCAAACGTAATCACAGTTATATTAATCGCGGTATTGGTGATTTTCATGCGCCGGGAATTGAACAGCACAAGTTACAAGGTGCAACCCAGTTTGCCGATGCAGTCACTGATGATGCTAGATTAGTGATGCGGGTATTACAAGAAGCGCAAGAACTGGGTGGTTATGCCATCAATTATCTCAGTGCGGAACAGCTAATTAAAACAGCCGATCAAGTCACCGGCATTACCGTCTCGGATCAAGTATCGGGACAACAATTTAACTTAAAGTCCAAAGTCGTGATCAATGCAACCGGCCCTTGGACAGATAAATTACGCCAACAGTTACAAGCCAAAAAAGCCATTAGGCCACTGCGAGGCAGCCATTTGATCGTCCCAAGCTGGCGGTTACCACTTGCCTATTCGGTTAGCTATTTCCACCCTGAAGACAAGCGCCCTATCTTTGCTTTTCCTTGGGAAAATAGCACTGTGATTGGTACGACGGATCTTGATCATGACACCGATTTAGATCAACAACCTTGCATTAGCCAAAGCGAAGTCGATTATTTACTTACTGGGATCAATACACAGTTTCCGCAAGCCAATATCAACGAAGGCGATGTAATTTCCACTTACGCCGGGATCCGCCCAGTCGTCAGTAATAGTGCGAATACTAAAAGTGATGTAAAAAATATCAAACCATCAGATGAAAAACGTGAACATTCGATCTGGAATGAACAAGGCTTGATCAGTGTCGCTGGCGGTAAGCTCACCACCTTCAGGTTGATCGCACTCGATGTATTAAAAGTCGCGCAGCATTACTTGCCAGATATGAATCTCATCGAGTTACAAACGGCGAAACTATTTCAACCTATCACAGCGAAGCCAGTCGACAGCATCTTACATCAGCAGCAAATACAACGTTTAAAAAGTCAGTACGGTAACCATTATACTCATTTGATCAATAATGCCTGTCACGATGATCTCAAGTTGATTGGTAGCACAAATACCTTATTTGCTGAATTAAAGTGGATATTACAGCGCGAAATGGTGATTCATCTTGATGACTTATTACTACGTCGTTGCCGCATCGGGTTATTATTACCAAAAGGGGGTGAACAGTTATTCGCGCAATTACAGCCGCTTTGCCAAGCCGCGCTACACTGGAATGAAGTACAGTGGCAACACGAAGTGAGTCGCTATCAAGCTATTATTCAGCGTTACTATAGTTTGCCAAAACATAACCTGTGTTTATCAAAACATAACTCTTGTTTGTCAAAACATAATGATATCTCACCTCACGTCGTTGCAAGCTAACTCAGTCGGAGATAATTTACATGGATAGTCGACCTCCAACATCACCATTAGCATCAGCATCAGAGCAGCAACGCTATTTGTTGAGTATTGATAATGGAACCCAAAGTATTCGCGCACTGCTTTTTGATTACCAAGGTAATTTGATCGCCAAAGGACAGCAAGTGATCACCCCGTACTTTTCAGCACAACCAGGTTGGGCAGAACAGGATCCAGAGTATTACTGGCTGGCCGTCAAACAGGCCTGTGATTTACTTTGGCAAGATCTTAAGCAATTCCCTGATATTAGTAAACAAGACATAGCAGGCATGTCGATCACCACCCAGCGAGGCACAGTGATCAATCTAGATGCGGAAGGTAAACCGTTACGTCCGGCGATCATCTGGTTAGATCAACGCCATGCGCAACAAGAAGATATCCAATGGCCTTGGAACTGGTTATTTAAAATTGCCCGTGTTGAGGATATTATTCAGCGCTTTCAAGAAAAATCACAAGCCATTTGGATCCGTCAGAATCAACCAGAAATATGGCGCGATACATCCAAATACTTACTGTTATCAGGTTTTCTAAATTATAAGTTCACCGATAACGTGATTGACTCAATCGGTAGCCAAGTTGGCTATATTCCGTTTGATTATAAAAAGTTGGCGTGGTTAAAAAGATCTGATTGGCGCTGGGATATGCTAGCGATAGATCCAAAAATGTTACCTAAACTCATTGAACCCGGTGAACTTGTTGGTCATGTGACCGAAAATGCCGCCGCCTATACCGGTATTCCTGCTGGATTACCCGTGATAGCCTCGGCATCAGACAAAGCTTGCGAAATTATCGGCTCTGGTGGTAACCGTCCCAACATTGCGTGTTTAAGTTATGGCACGACAGCAACGATTAACATCACCACAGATAAATACGTGGAAGCAACGCCACATTTACCGCCATTTCCTTCCGCGATACCGCGCCACTATTCTTCAGAGGTCATGATTTATCGTGGTTTTTGGTTAATCAGTTGGTTTAAGAAAGAGTTTGGCTTACGGGAACAACATCTCGCTGATGCCGAAGGAGTTGCACCCGAAGTATTGTTTGATCGTTTAGTCGCAGAAATTCCAGCCGGTTCTATGGGGCTGATGTTACAGCCTTATTGGACTCCTGGCGCGCGCGATCCTGGACCTGAAGCCAAAGGCGGTATTATTGGTTTTGGTGATGTACATACCCGTACTCATATCTATC
>Ga0105356_10006149_pt1 | contig 11222 bp, 4 predicted proteins | sample GOMGulsemesocosm_3_FD_83502 | JGI IMG/M metagenome (GOLD analysis project Ga0105356, IMG submission 83502) | Methane-oxidizing microbial communities from mesocosms in the Gulf of Mexico - GOM9D Gulf of Mexico | ecosystem: Environmental > Aquatic > Marine > Cold seeps | place: Gulf of Mexico...
AGAAGACATAGATGATCTTATTCCAATGATAAAAGACGCTATGGAAATTTCTAAAGAAGGATTTAATATCATAGCATCACCTTGGACAGCTCCACCGTGGATGAAAGATAATAAACAATATGTTGGTGGAAAATTACTTCCTAAATACAATGAAAGTTATGCTTTGTTTTTTTCTAAATATTTAGATGCTTATAAAGCAGAAGGGATAAATATCTGGGGAATTACTGTAGTGAATGAGCCACATGGAAATGGTAACAACTGGGAAAGTATGCATTTTTCGCCTCAAGAGATGACTAATTTTGTTCAAAATTTTCTAGGACCTAAACTAGAGGCTGATGGAAAATCAGACATAAATATTTTAGGTTACGATCAAAATAGAGAAGGCCTTAAAGAATGGGTTGATGTGATGTATAAGGATAGTGTCTCATCAAAATATTACGCAGGAACTGCAATTCATTGGTATGAAAGCACATATAAAGTGTTTCCAGAAGCACTGCAATATGCGCATAAGAAAGCACCAAATAAATATTTAATACAAACTGAAGCTTGTGTAGATTCTGAAATTCCGAAATGGAAAGATGATGCATGGTATTGGAAAAAGGAAGCAACTGATTGGGGATGGGATTGGGCATCAGAAGAACAAAAAAGTTGGCACCCAAAATATGCTCCAGTTAACAGATATGCAAGAGACATTATTGGTTGTTTAAATAATTGGGTTGATGGATGGATAGATTGGAATATGGTATTAGATACAAAAGGAGGGCCAAATTGGTTCAAAAATTGGTGTGTTGCACCCATAATTGTCAAACCAGAAACTGATGAAATTTATTTAACACCAATTTATTACACTTTAGCGCATTTTAGTAAATATATAAGGCCAAATGCAAAACGTATTGGTGTCATAAATACAGAAAAAGAATTGTTGGTTACTTCTGCAATAAATCCAGATGGATCAATAGCTGTGATTGTTTTTAATGAGGGAGTAGAAACTAAAAACTTTACACTCCATCTTAATGATCAAAATGTAGATATAAAAATAAGTCCACAGGCTATTCAGACAATAATATTACAAACTAAATAATAAATTATGCCAAACTTTAAAACCGCAACAAAAGATAAAGTACCATTTATTCAAAAAACAGCATTTGGATCTGGACATTTAGTACTTAATTTATTGCCGGGAGCATTAGCAGTTTTTATGTTCTTTTTGGTAACTGCTTTTGGTATGAACCCTTTTTTAGCGGGATTATTAGGAGGGCTGCCTAGAATATTTGATGCATTAACAGACCCAATAATGGGGTTTATCTCAGACAACACAAAATCTAAATGGGGTCGAAGACGTCCGTATATTTTAGTAGGTGCGATTTTAAGTGGTGTGTTATTTGCGCTCTTGTTTCAAATGAGTGAAGACAACTCTGTAATGTTTAATTTTTGGTATTTCTTATTGATGTCACTATTATTCTTAGTTGGAAATACAATGTTTGCAACTCCTCTAGTTGGCTTAGGATATGAAATGACTTCTGATTATAATGAACGAACAAGATTAATGGCTTTTGCTAATACAATAGGGCAAATTGCATGGATGTTAGTTCCATGGTTCTGGGTTGTTATTGCAGATCCTACAGTTTTTCCACTAAGTGAAGAGGTATTAAGAACTATTGGTGAAATGGGTTTGCAAGGAGACGAATTGCTTAAAGTAACTAATGAAAAACTACAAGCTACTGGTGTCAGAAATCTTTCACTTTTAGTCGGAGTGGGATGTATTATTGTAGGGATTTTGCCAGCTTTATTTTGTAAGGGAATTGATGCAGGGAAAATGGAGAATAGAAAAGAAATCAGTTTTAATACACTGTCTTCGAGTTTTAAAGAACTATTTAAAGGAATCAAAGAGGTTTCTAAGAATAAACCATTTATGAAATTATGTGGCGCAACATTTTTAGTGTTTAACGGATTTCAAATGGTTGCTTCTTTTAGCTTTTTTATTATTGTTTTTTACATTTATAATGGAGATTATGGTTTGGCTTCAACATGGCCAGCATGGTTTGCATCAATAACAGCTATTGTTACAGCTTTCTTGGTAATTCCAATTGTTTCTCGAATTGCTAATAAATGGGGTAAAAGAAAAGCTTTTATTATTTCTACAGTCATATCAATTCTAGGATATATTCTAAAATGGTGGGGCTTTGATAATTCATTGAATGCAAAATTTAACCAATCTGGATTAGGTAAAGGTTTAAATAATTTTGTGGCTTCGGTTTTTGAAACTATTAACCCATTTTTAGAAAACATAGGAATGTCTTGGTTTAGTATGGATACAGCACAAGGTGGACCTTGGTTAATGTTTTTACCAATACCATTTATGGCATTTGGTTTAGGAGGGTTATTTACATTAATGATGAGTATGACAGCAGATGTTTGTGATTTAGATGAATTGGACAATGGGATGCCTAGAAAAGAAGGAACATTCGGGGCAATTTATTGGTGGATGGTAAAATTAGGTCAAGCAATTGCATTAGTACTTAGTGGAGCAATATTAACTTTAGTTGGTTTCGATGAAGGAGCTGTTTCTCAATCAACAGAAACAATGCACAACCTTAGAATTGCTGATATTGTTATTCCAGCCTTAACTGCTGGGATTGCAATTTGGGTAATGTGGAAGTATGGTTTAAATGAGAAAAGGGCTAGAGAAATTAAAGAGATTCTAGTAAAAAGAAGAGGAGAATTATAATTAAAGAAAAGTATAAGTAGTTATGTCTTTAAGAAAAGAAAAAATGTTAGCATTAGCTAATGTTGATGTAAATGATAAGTCAGAAGAAGATTTAAGGTTTTTATTTAGAAAAACATTAAAACAAGGAATGCATGGTTTGTGTTCTAGTCCATATGAAGAGGGACAAAAACCATGTGATCAACTTTCAGGAGCGCAAATAAGAAAGCGGTTAGAGATTATGAAGCCTTACACAAAATGGATTCGATCATTTTCTTGTACAGATGGTAATGAACTGATTCCTAAAATTGCACATGAATTAGGAATGAAAACTCTTGTAGGAGCTTGGTTAGGTGATGATGGAGAAGTTAATAAAAAAGAAACAGCAAATCTAATTGAATTGGCTAATCAAGGATATGTAGATGTAGCTGCTGTAGGTAACGAAGTAATGTATCGCGGAGATTTATCTGAAAATGAATTGTTAGAATTTATCCATGAAGTAAAAAACGGAATTACAACAAATGTTCCTGTTGGTTATGTAGATGCGTATTATGAATTTTCAGATAGACCAAAAATCACCGATGCTTGCGATATTATTTTAGCAAATTGTTATCCTTATTGGGAAGGATGTAGTCAAGAATATTCTTTGCTGTACATGAAAGATATGTACAATAAAGCTTTAAAAGCTGGTAACGGAAAAAAAGTAATCATCACAGAAACCGGATGGCCTAGTGAAGGGACACCTTTAGAAGGAGCTCATCCTTCTGAAGAAAACGCAATGAAATATTTTATCAACACACAAAAATGGTCTACAGAAGAAGAGATAGATATTTTTTATTTCTCATCATTTGATGAGTCTTGGAAAGTAGGTGCAGAAGGAGATGTTGGCGCTTATTGGGGTTTATGGGATAAAAATGAGAAACTAAAATTTTAAACAATATTTCCAAGTAAAATACTCAACAATAATGAAGAATTGCACAAGTTTCATACTTAAATTATTTATTAGTCTAATTTTAATTAGTTACTCATCTGAAACCATCTCACAAATTATACCTGTTGGAAATGGGAGTTATACGACAACTTTTCCAGGGACAGACTCAGCGGGTCGAAATAGGTACCCTTCAGGGACTCCTCAATTAAGTGGAGCCGTAGTTGGCAAACCTGTGCCTACGAATGATTGGTGGTCTAGTTTAATAAAAAACGATCATGCAAGCAATCTATTTAACTATCCTATGACGTTGAAAACAACGAATTCAGGATTAGTTGCAAGCTATATACCTTGGGGTGTAATTGATGATCAGGAACCGGTTGTTATTGGCGTAAGTGGTTTAAATACTACAAAGACCACAGTTTCCGATTATTCTGATTGGACTGTGACTATGAATTGGGATGATGCTACACATAATTTTGAAGTGACTTCGGGTATAGGGATGCCATTTCTATATTTTAATAAACAAAGTACTGATGTTGCACAGGTTAAGGTGAACTTGGGTACTGCAACAATTTCAAATGAATTGTTAATAGTTGAAAACCTAAGAAACGGAGCCGATTTTGTTTTTTATGCCCCTCTGGGAAGTATTTGGACACAATCGGGGTCGACTTATACTTCAGATTTAAACGGAAAGAACTATTGGTCTATGGCAATGATTCCATTGACTGCTTCTAACGTAAATACTGTTGCTCAGGAATATAAAAAGTATGCGTATGTGTTCCCAACAAACACAACAACTAGCTGGAGCTATGATCAGAATAGCGGAGTTATGAGAACCGATTTTACGATTGCCACAGAGACTAAAGAAGGAACAGAGACTAACATATTGCAAGGATTGTTACCTCATCAATGGGCTAATTTGGCTTCTGATTCACCTGTACCAAACGAATATAGTTACAGTTCTATCAGAGGTGAAATAAAATCTATAGATGGCAACACATTTAGTGTTGAAAATACGTATCATGGAATTCTTTCAACACTTCCTTATTTAGCAAATTATAGCGATGGATTTAGTCCTTCGGAATTAGATGATAAAATTACTCAAATTGAAAATGATGGATTGGCTACTTGGACAGATTCCTATAATGAAGGACAAGTGATGAATCGATTGATTCAGACGGCGAGAATAGCTAATGAAACTGGAAACTTTGTAGCTAGAGATAAAATGATTGCAACAATTAAAGAAAGATTGGAAGATTGGTTGACTTATGAATCTTCTGAAGTAGCATTCTTGTTTTATTATAATAGTGACTGGTCTACTTTAATCGGATATCCTGCGGGACATGGTCAAGATAATAACATAAATGACCATCACTTTCATTGGGGGTATTTTATTCATGCAGCTGCATTCTTGGAGCAGTATGAACCTGGTTGGGCAGATGATTGGGGAGATATGGTAAATCATTTAGTTCGTGATGCTGCTTCTTCAGATCGTGCTGACTTACAGTTCCCATTCCTTAGAAGTTTTAGTCCTTTTGCTGGGCATTCTTGGGCAAATGGATTTGCAAGTTTTCCTCAAGGGAATGATCAAGAATCGACTTCTGAAAGCATGCAGTTCAATTCATCTCTTATTCATTGGGGAACGATTACCGGAAATGATGAAATTAGAGATTTAGGAATTTATTTGTACACTACAGAACAAACCGCTATTGAAGAATATTGGTTTGATATGCATAAGCGTAATTTTGCTCCATCACAACAATATAGTTTAGTATCTCGTGTTTGGGGAAATTCATATGATAACGGAACATTTTGGACGGCTGATATTGCTGCTTCATACGGTATAGAAATGTATCCAATTCATGGAGGATCACTTTATTTAGGACATAACACAAGCTATGTTCAAACTTTGTGGGATGAAATTATTGTAAATACAGGCATTCTCTCCAATCAAGAAAACCCAAATTTATGGCATGATGTATATTGGGAATACTTAGCGTTTATTGATCCACAAACTGCTATTGATTTGTATGATTCTTATCCTGATAGGTCCTTGAAATTTGGAATTTCGGATGCTCAAACATATTATTGGTTACACGGAATGAATGCATTGGGTACGGTGAGTACTACTATTACTTCAGATTATCCAATCGCTGCGGCCTTTGATAATGGAGGCGATATTACCTATGTTGCACACAACTATTCTAATGTTGCAATAACAGTTACATTTTCTGACGGTTATATACTAGTAGTTCCTGCAAGTGATTTAGTTACTAGCAAGGACATAGACGCTTCAGGTGTTTTAACTTCAGATTTTAATCAAGCCTATGTTAATGGTAGTGTTAATTTAACAGCAACAGTTATAGGAAGTGGTGTAACAAAAGTTGAATTTTTTGATGGAAGTAATTCTATTGGTGAAGATACTACAGCTCCCTATGAAATTAGAGCTACAGATTTAGCTTTAGGTATTCATGGTATGTATGCTAAAGTATATATAAATACAGATTTTAAAGTTACCAATATAGCTTCAGTACAAGTGGGAGAACAAGTACCCTATTTAAATAATTCATTTGTTATACCAGGAATAATTGAAGCTGGAAATTATGACGCATTCGAAGGAGGTGTAGGGCAAGGTATTTCTTATGTAGATGTTTCTCAGATAAATGAAGGTGGTTATAGACCAACAGAATATGTAGATGCTTCAGCTCATACTTCGGAAGGTGCTACTATAGGTTGGATTTCAGCTGGTGAGTGGATGGAGTATACAATAGATGTTCAAACTGCTGGAAATTATGATTTATCATTTAGATATGCTTGTGGAAATTCAAGTGGAGGAGGTCCATTTTATTTTGAAATTGATGGACAAAAAATAAGCCCAGACATAACTGTAAATGATACAAGTGATTGGAATACTTGGACTAATAAAGCGGTTAGTAATATTGAACTGAATGAAGGAGAACATGTTTTGAGACTTGTAGTTACCAATGGTGAACTAAACTTAGGAGAAATGACCTTTACCTACAACAGCACTTTAGGATATTTCCCTCCAGTGGCCGATGCCGGTGATAATATTGTAGTTTTATTACCTGCAACAGCAGCTGTTTTAGACGGCTCTTTAAGTTCAGATCCAGAAGGAGAAATACTGAGTTATAATTGGGAACAAATTTACGGTCCATCTACAATCAATTTTTCTGATTATGTAGTTGAATCTCCAAATATTTCCAATTTAGAAGAAGGCGTTTACAAAGTTAAGCTTACTGTAAACGATGGTATCTATTCTTCACATAGTTCTGTTTTAGTAATTGTGTCATCAAGTTCAAATATTAGCCCAACGATATCTATTTCTTCACCCAATGATAATACCTCATTTGTGCAAGGGTCATCAATTTCAATAGATGCTTTGGCAAGCGATTTAGATGGAACGATTGATTTGGTAGAGTTTTTTACTGGAGGAGTGAAAATTGGAGAAGATACTACGGATCCATATAGTTATAACTGGAAAAATGCAATTGTGGGAGTCCATGAATTAACAGCAAAAGCTACGGATAATGGTGGAGGAGTAAGTACATCATCAATAGTCAATATTACGGTACAAGAGGCAATGTCTTGTTCTGAAACTTCAGACGAAGCACAACAAGGATCTTTTTCTATGGGATATACGGCAACATTTGAAACTGTCGGATCAAATGTTACGATTACCTTTGAATTATTAGATTCAGACAGAACAGGTGTGGTGGCTTATTTGTGGCAAGAAAGCCCGTTTACGGAAACCCCGATGAATCATGTTTCAGGAACTACTTTTTCTGCAACATTAGGAGGGCAAGTTGCTGGAGAAACCATAAGTTATGCGTGTAAGTTCGCTTTTGCCGGTGGATTGGCTGTGACAAAATATATTGCATACGAGGTTGGGAGCAGCTGTACCTTGGGTATTGAGAATGAAATATGGGCTCAATCAATCGATTTATACCCCAATCCTGCTACTGGTATTGTACAAATTAATTCTAAATCAATCAATATAGAAAAAGTTGAATTCTATTCTGTTTTAGGAACTAAAGTAAAAGTTATAAAAAACGGTTTCAATTCGATTCAGATTGAAGAGTTGTCAAGTGGTATTTATTTTCTTAAAATTTATTCCAATAATAATTATGTTATAAGAAGATTAATTAAGAATTAAAGATTACTTATTTATTATGTTAATAGTATTTGTTAATGTAGTAAGCGTATTAATTATATTTTTTTAATCAAAAAATTGAACACATTATTATATTTATTATGAAAGGATTTACCGTTGTGCTTTTAATTTTATTAGGCTTTTTCTCGTCTCTTTCGGTGCGTTCTCAAGGTCAAGTTGTTGAGGATGATTTTGAAGGTAGTGGCACAATTACAACTTGGTATGGAGATGAATGTAGTATGAATAATATCTTCACAAATTTATACAAACAAGGCATAAATAGTTCGAATACTGTTTTAGAATATAGAGATACTGGTAGTCAATATGCAAATATTGGTTTTGATGTAAGTAATAACTTTGATCTACAGACATATCACACATTTACATTAAAAATATATGTTCCCTCAACTAGTATTACGGGAAGTCAAACCAACCAAATTTCGTTAAAACTTCAAGATGGCACATTGGGTGCCCCTTGGTCAACGCAAAGTGAAATTATAAAACCTGTTGCATTAGACCAATGGCAGGAAATTTCGTTTGATTTTGCAAATGATCCTTATGTCAATTTAGATGGTAATTCACCACCTCCAATTAATCGAACAGATTTTAATAGAATCGTTTTACAAATGAATGGAGAAAACAATACAGACCATGTTTTGGCATATTTGGATGATTTTCTTTATGATGGAACTATTGAGTCAGATCCAATTGATCCAGTATTTGATGATTTAGTATGGTCGGACGAATTTGATGGTAATGGAGCCATTAATTCAATCAATTGGTTCCGTCAAACACAGCTTCCTACAGGAGGAAGTTGGTACAATGGCGAGGTGCAGCATTACACTAACCGAACGGATAACTCTTATGTAAGTGATGGATCTTTAAAGATTGTTGCAAAAAAAGAAACATTTAATGATCAAGGGTATACCAAAGAGTACACATCTGCCAGATTAAATTCTAAATTTTCTTTTACCTATGGACGTATTGAGATCAGAGCAATATTACCGACAGGTATAGGTACTTGGCCAGCAATTTGGATGTTAGGGAAAAACATAAAAGAGGATGGTGCTTATTGGGATAACGAAGGGTTTGGAACTACCAGTTGGCCTGCATGTGGTGAAATTGATATCATGGAACATTGGGGAAGTAATCAAAATTATGTTTCAAGTGCTATGCATACACCATCAAGTTATGGTGGAACGGTTAATCTTGGGGGGCAATCCATACCAACTGCTTCAACTCAATTTCATATTTACACGATTGATTGGTCAGAGGAAAAAATGGTTTTTCGTGTTGATGGTATTGAGCATTATACCTACAATCCAACAGTTAAAAACTCAGATACTTGGCCTTTTAATGCAGAACAGTATTTGCTGTTAAATATAGCGATACAGCCAAGTATTGACGCAGGATTTACTCAGAGTTCAATGGAAATAGATTATGTGCGAGTTTATCAAGAAAGTGGGTTAGCAGTAAGTGAAGAGCAACTATTAGAAGATGTAATTATATATCCTAATCCAGTGAAAGATGTTCTACAAATCAAATCTGAAGCTCCATTACATAAGATCGAAGTTTATTCTGTACTAGGATATAAAGTAAAAGAATTTAGGAAGGATTTAAATTCTATTTATTTAGGAGACGTTGCAAATGGAGTTTATGTTGTAAAACTGTTTTCTGAATTTGGATACACAACTAAAAAGATTCTTAAAAAGTGATTTGTTCAGAAAAAGGATGGCGAGATAATGGAATCAGTTTTCAAGGAGCACACCCATCTCATGAAAATGCCATAAATACTTTATTAACACTCAAAAATGGTCAAAGGAAGAAGATATAGATATTTTCTGTTTTTCTTCTTTAGATGAACCTTGGGAAGTTGGAGCAGAAGGGGATATTGGAGCTTATTGGGGGATTTGGGGTGAAAAAAAAATAAAATTTAGTGTGTTTGCATAACTTTTGTCATCAGTAAACACAACATTACCACAACATTACACTTTTATTTTTCATTATAGTATAAACAATATGCTGTTGTTTGTCAATGATTTAAGGTAATGTAAAGCAATATTGTTTTATTTGACTATGTATCACTTTTGTATAGGTTGTCAATTATTGTTATAGAAATTATAAACCTACTTTTAATCAACGTCATTATTAACTTTTTTAATTAACGAATTAAATTACACATCATGAAGAAAATTACTCTTTTAACATTGTTATTAATTTCCATAACAGGTTTTTCTCAACAAGAAACATTTAATGTTACTTTTGAAACTGGAACCGATGGTAATACTGTTTCATCTTGGAGCACTTTCGAAAACGATACAAATCCTGCTATAGAGGTAGTTGCCAATCCTGATGCAACTGGAATAAATACGTCTGCTACTGTAGCGAAATTTACAGCTTTAGATGCAGGTCAACTTTGGGCTGGTACACAATCTAATCATCAAAGTTTAGGAGAATGGGTTTTAGAATCAGGAAATAACAGTATCAGTATAATGGTTTATAAAACTGTTATTAGTGATGTTGGTATTAAATTTGTAAACTCAACTAGCGGAACTGTTTTTGAATTAAAACAAGCAAATACAACAACAAATGCTTGGGAAAAGTTATCATACGATATCTCTAGTTTTCTTACTCATGGTGAAAACCATAACATAGATCAACTTGTTATTTTTCCAGATTGGCCTGCTGGAGATAGAACTTCTGATAACATTGTTTATTTTGATACTATTACTTGGGATGCAAAAAGAACAGCTGATGCTAGTGGAAGTGGAGGCGGAGGTAGTTCTTCTGCACCAACAAATGCTCCAACAGCACCAACAGCTGCAACAGCAGATGTAATTTCTTTATTTAGTGATGAATATACAGACGTAGCAGCAACTTGGAACCCTGGTTGGGGACAATCTACAGTAGTAGAAGATGAAACGATTGCCGGTAACCCTTTAAAAAAATATTCAAATTTTACTTTTTCAGGAGTGGAACCAACTGGAGGAACTATAGATGCATCAGCAATGACTCATATTAATATAGATTATTGGACAAGTGATGCTACTGAATTGAAAATAAAGTTAGTCGATTATAATGGTGATGGTACTTGGGGATCAGATAATACCGAAGCAGAAATCACAAAATCAATTACAAAAGATTCATGGGGGACAGTTAGTATTCCATTATCAGAATTTACAACAGCAAACGCTGCTATGTCGTTTAATGATATAGGGCAATTGGTGTTAAGTGCAACAGGAGCTACGAATCCTGTGTATTTAGATAATTTTTATTTTTCTAAACCATCAGGGGGTGGTGGTTCAACAGTTGCATTACCATTAGACTTTGAATCTGCTACTACTTGGGTAGATTTTGATGGAGGAGCTGTAACAACTATTGCTAACCCACAAAGTAATTCAGACAATAATTCTGCT
>Ga0105356_10006152_pt1 | contig 11221 bp, 3 predicted proteins | sample GOMGulsemesocosm_3_FD_83502 | JGI IMG/M metagenome (GOLD analysis project Ga0105356, IMG submission 83502) | Methane-oxidizing microbial communities from mesocosms in the Gulf of Mexico - GOM9D Gulf of Mexico | ecosystem: Environmental > Aquatic > Marine > Cold seeps | place: Gulf of Mexico...
AATTCGCAACAGACATTTCTATCTTACCTATTGCGTAATCTTCTACAGTCACTTTCGCACTAATTGGATCGCCTAACCAAGGTCGAACATCAGGCGTTGCAATATTGCGAGGATTAAATAGCGATAAAATAAAGCTCTCGTTATTTTCAAAAGCACCATCTAGATCATTTAATACGCGGAAACCAATACTGCGAGTGCGAACACCGTTAGGGAAGTTTAATGTCGTAGCATGAGTATCAAATAACAAATCTGTAGTATCTAAAGCATGAGCTGCTTCATCAGCATAGGCATAAGTTAAGCCTTGAGTATTAATACCGTACTCTACTTCTACTTCACCAACACCACCGGTACGGCGCTGCACTTCAATTTCACAGCTGCGATATAAGCGGTCCTTACCATTAACACTCACTGTCCCAGAATTATCACCGGCATGAGGTTCAGAACAAGTCACCTCATTAATGGCAAACTGGAAAATACCTGCAGGGTTATTGGTATAATCGGTTAATGCGACTTCAGTTTTACTAAGAACACCTGATTTACCTTCATCAAAATTAGTCCAATCAATGCCATTACTACTTCTCTCTGCCTGTATTACATTCAGATTAAAGCGTTCCGTCGGCTCACGATCAAACGGTATTGAGTTGTGTAAGTTAATTGAAATAAGTTTTGCATCCTCAACTAATCGTTGGGCTGGTAGAACTTGCTCATAGAAACGTGCAATCGAAACAGTACCATTAAAGGAATAGTTTCCTGCATCATCAACAGCTTCACCCGTGACAATACGATCAATATTATGACCAGTACTTGTTTCTGCATAAGTTCCTGAGACCGAACTATCAAATAGTGGTATCCAAGTTACTCCGTCGTCTGAAATTTCAGTCAATGTATTATTATAGGTTCGACTATCGGAAAAATAATGGAGCACATTAACTCTAGACAACTCCGTTATTGCGCCTAAATCTACGACAACCTTTCTTAAGCCATTACCCATATCTAGATAAGGCGAAGTAGCCAAATTATCATCCACAACTAAGGAATAACTACCGCCAGTGGGAGTAAGGATAGGATCATCATTTCCGTCAAAACCCGTTACGGTCTTACCTGAAGCGATATTTGTTCCAGTTAAATCATAAGCTTGAATTTCAACCCAATGAGCAGAAGTATTTTCATTACTACCATTAACCTGATCCCGAATATAGCGAGCAGATATTGTCGATAAGTTACCAACAGAACCTGCTGATCCATCAGACCATAAACCAGTTGGGAAACCGCTTGCAGCAGAGGCTGTTCCTAAAGAAACAATTTGAGAGGTAGACATCAAGCCACTTTCTAAGAACCAAGCAGTTACTGAATTAGCATCTTTATCAATTTGTATAAATAAAGTGCCCGCTCTACCAAGTAATTTTGTATTAACATCAGCCTCGGCGATTACTAAGCGAGCTACATTAGCTCCAGTACCTGAACCAGTACCGGCTCGTACAATCAACTGCCCTGATGTATTAAAGGCAACCAACACACCTGTCTCTGAACTGCCTTGCTCCCATACAACCCCTCTAGGAGCGGCTGCAGGAACGGTGATATCAATTGCAGCAAAAATGGTTTCATTTCGATTGAATTCAACACCATTAATCAGCTCTCCTGAACTCGCTGATAATAAAGGGAATAAATCATATTCAGGAGTAAGATAGATTGCAGCCTCGCCTGGCACCCAAGTAACTTGCTGATTAACTGCATCAAAATCAACAGTATCATTTGCCGTACCCGGTGTTGATGTAACCGTTGCGCGTAAATAACCATTACTACCATCAGTACGACGTATCAGTACTGGGTTCAACAAACTTCCACCTTGAACTTGCGGCTCTTGACGAGTAATCATAGATGCTTCGAATTGAGCAAGCCCAACAGGTGGCTCAGGTAATACATCAACAAGCTCAGTAAGAGTCAAAGGACGAGAGAAAACTTGTACTTCATCTACACGCCCTATAAATGAACGTAGTGCTGACGGAATATTACCAACAATTAAATCATCGTTATTCGCAGTCGCTGCAGCCGTTAGCGTAACAGTGTCTTCAGCAATACCATCGATATAAACCGTTAAATCAGTTCCCTCGACATTCACAACAAGGTTTACCCACTGCTCTAGAGCTAAGGGACTTGCGGATGTTCCAGAGTCTTCCCCTACGGTATAAGTTAAGTACGAAGTTTTATCACCAAATGTTAAAAGAGGCTGATTAGCTATTGGTCCTTTTTGCAAAATGCCACGACCAAATGTTTTCTCTGTCATCCACTTTCTAGTTGGAGCTGTATTCGCCAAAACTACGTTAGTATCATTATTTGATGAAGAAGAATACAAGTAGTATCCAGCATGCATACCAGATTCAATTTCACCTTTTTCAGCACCGCTTTGATGAATGATCCATGGGTGTTGAACATTCGCGCAGTATGAAACTTTAATATTTCGTAAGTTAGTATTTAAATCATTACCATCACTAGGGTGAGCTAAACATAAATCAGGATTAGCACCACTATGAATAAGGCCATCAGCATCTTGATACCATAACTGATCAACACCCGAGTCACAGGTATAGATAGCAACGTTTGCATCTACCACCGCGGCTGGAACACCAACACCCGGCAAGTCAAAACACTTACCCGTTTGATCGCCATTGGCTAATAAAAATTCAATTTGAAACTGCTGATACTCGGCTTCATCTTCACCATCAGCCCAAACTCTTAAAGCAATCGCGTAGTCTTTTGGCATGGCAAGTTTAGTACCATCCACAGTCATTTTTTCAGCCCCCTGACTAATACTTATTGCACCATTAACAATAGGCGGGAAGTCATAAGGCTGTTCAGGGTTATCAATGGCATCGTTCCCATTACCCGTCTTATCGAAGTTTGGACGAGTGACATCGTCAAAATCAAACCAAGCGATGATTGGCGGTAATACTTCAACAGTCAGGAAGGTAAATGTAGATTTACCTGCCGCGTCTGTCGCAACAAACTTGAACGTCAACTCTTTTGAAATGTTTGTTAAAGCCGGAGCTGTATAGGTAACATTTAACTGACAAATACCATTAGCAACATCAGGTCCTGAACACGCCGCTACATTAATCGCAGCTGCTAAACCATTCTCTTCAGTAACGACTATCGATTGAATTGGCAGACCTTCAGGGTCAATGATAGAAGATTGAAGTTGCAACCCAGTTAATCGTTCATTGACTGGGCTTGTATTAATAATGGCACTTGAAGCTGTAAACTTAATAATAGGAGGAAGGTTCGGCCTACTTAGATTCGCTGCCCAATCACCATCAGTACCGACATCTTGAAGGTTTATCCAAGCAGAATCTGTACCTAATGCAGCTTTTAAACGTTCATTATCAAAGCTAGTAACAGGAGCGGCAAATGACCACTCACTTCCTAAAGCAGCACAGGCATTAAAACCAGCACTCCAGTTATTACCTAACTCAGGATTTACAGCATCCGCTAGCAACCAGTTTTTTCCATTAGTACAGGCAAACTTACGTACAGTTTCTGAATCATGACATAAGCCTGGCGCCCAAGAACCTTGTACAGACTGGCCCTCAATCTCTGTTACTGAGTTATCAACAAACGCACAATCGCGGTTATCATCAAATGCAAAATTTACTGCCCAATTACTAAATTGACGACCACGCTGCCAGTCTTTCTCACGATATTGATCCGTTAAATTAATCCAAGCAGATTTACCAACAAGACTTGGTGCATTTTGAATATCACCATTATCAAAATCTTTGGTATCAGGGGTTCCAGCACTCAGCGTTGTTGAGGCATTTAAGTTGGCGAAATAATCTTCAGGGTAATCGAAATACCAACCATCACCCAACTTACGACATGCTGTAAAACCTTGAGCCCAAATACCTTGTTCAGCAGTTACTTGCCATTGCGTCCCATTCTTACAGGCAAAGTGATGGAAGACTTGATCGCAATAATCAGAACGCCATAAACCGGCAGTCGCTCCAGTACTGTCTAAAACAACACAATCACGATTACCTAAATTTTTAGGTTCTTCATTTGCCCACCATTGGCGTAATGCACTATTTGCGCGCCATTTAGATTCTATTGATAAATCGTTGTAGTTTGTCCAAACTTTTGTCGCAGCTGGGATAACAGCTAATGCAGCATTTCGCTCTTGTTCATCACGTGGTAAAGCAAATATGTGATCTTCACCTAATTGAGCTCCACACGCAGACGCGGCTTGATTCCATTGCACTGAATTAGTCGTTACAAACCAGTTCGTCCCGTTATAACAAAGTGCCTGATAACTAACAGAACAAGTCTCATCGCTTAATTCAAGGTTACCTAGGTTATTCGTTAGAGCACCACAATCTTCCGTAGTCGCGCCTTTATCAAGGTTTATTCCATCGATAATGCTCATGTTGATTCGATCTGCAAACCACTGCTGGCCATTGCCAGACATAAAGCGATTCGCATAATAATTGATCCAAGTATCCTTAACAGTATTTTCCAACCTATTAACAACTTGTTGTAAATTTGCATCTTCTTTCGGAGTTATTGGAGCGGTAAAACTATAACCGGGTCCAAAGAATTCTTTACAGCGCAAATCGCCATAGGATTGATCCCAACCATCAACACCTAACTGGGGTTTAGCAGGATTTTCAATAGTTCCATCAGCAGGTGCTACTTGCCAATTACTGCCGTTATAACATGCAAAATGTGCAGCTCTTTGATCACACTCTTGCTCTACTAACCAACCATCAGTCTGGCCATCAACATAGGCACAGCCTGAAGTTGTTTGAATTGCAGAAACTGCTAAATTTTGGAAAGGCATATTGGCAGAAAATTCAGATTCAACATACCAATCTGCAAGGTTTAACCAGACAGAATCCTCTCCGCTTAAGGCCAATGCTTGAGCAAGCTCCCATTTAGCCGATAAGTCAGTATTAAGAGGGACTGCAAAGGTAAAGTTGCCAGAGAATTCAGATTGACAAGCGGCAAAGGCATTTCTAATTAACTTGCCATCCGTTGCGGTACTACCTAGCACAACCTTTGTATTGGATACACGCCATTCATTCGCATCATAACAAGTGACAGATTTAGGCTGAACAGGATTACAAACTCCAGCAGTAACGATACCTGCAGTACTTAAAGAGGCACAGCCATCAATAACATTTGTATTTGGCGCTACTGCATCGTAATCAGCCGTAGTCGCAATGTTCAATGCCCAACGTGACTCAATCAGAGCGTCAGAAGTATTTAACCAAAGCTCATCTCCTGCAGACATTAATTGGCGCAAGTTCTCATTTTGGTTAAAGGTTGTAGGGGCGAAGAAAGATAAACCGCCTTCCGTAATACAGGCTTGATGAGCACCATCGAAGTTTGTAGTCAATGCATAGGTATTAGTAGAAATAAATTGATCACCTAAAGCATTCAAACAGGTTAACTTTTTACTTTCTGTACAGGCAGCATCATGCCAAAGCCCTTCAGAATCGATGTAAGCGCAATTTTCTGCAAGCTCGCCATCTGGTTGAGTAGAAGCCCAGTTTGGTGTCGGTAAACCTGTGCTGTTATATACCCAGCGCCCTTCTTCAGCGATATCGATACCGTTAATCCAAACATTCTCAGTACCACCTAACAATGCTCTTAAATCACGGTTATGCTCAACAGAAACTGGAGCAAAGAAACGATACCCATCACCGATTTCATTACATGCTCTTTGAGCATCACTAAAGTTTGATAAATCTCTAGTCACTGGAGATAGATACCATCCATCACCACTATAACAAGCTACTTTATACGGGCCATCAGTACAGGCTGTATCCTGCCAATAACCCAAAGAATTCATGGTTAAGCAATCATTAGCATTCGCTGGAGCAGCACCACCATAATCTAAAGCAGTAGCACTCCAGTATAAAAACTCGTTGAAGATCCAACGGTTTTCTACAATACGATCATTACCGTTAATCCAAACATTCGCGTTCGTTGCTAAAAGAGTTAGAGCTTCAGTATTTTCCCATTGGTATTTAGGCGCAGAAAATAAGTAATTATCTAATGCCGAAGAATTTAATGCTTCACAGGCGTTTTGGCCTTGTGAAAAGTTTGCCATATCTCCACTAGTAGCTGAAAGTGCCCAAGTTTCAGTAGCTGCATTAAGACACAAGTACTCTCGACTCGTGCCAGTACACGCTTCACTTGTCCACAAACCAGTTGATTCATGCATCACAGCACAATTATCAGTCGCATTACCACCAGGTAAATCAGGCTCACCTGCTGCCCAAAATCGCTGCTGATTGTATTGCCAGTTATCTTCTTGTTCTACATCCGAGGCATTAATCCATACGACCTCTCCTCCCGTATAGAAAGCATTCAAACTTGCCAACTCATCAAACGAGCTTGGCGCGGAGAATAACGCTCCCGCTTGAGCATTTTCACAAGCGATAATACCGCTCTCAGTCTCCAAGCTATTCGCAGGAGCAATTAACCAATTATTTCCGTTTTTACATAAATAGCCATGAGATTCACTACAAGCTCTTGCTTCCCACTTACCATTAAGCGCATTTGTAGAAACAGCACAATCTAGCGCCTCATCGGCTGTAGGTTGATTCGCATCCCAAAAGGTTAAAAACTGATTATATTGCCAAGTATTTTCTTGTGACCTGTCGGTAGCATTAATCCAGGTTGAGCTACCAGATAGTGTCGATAAATCATTTTGTTGCTGGCGATTCTCAGGGGCTGAAAAATGGAAGCGACGAGTAACATCTAGCGCCTGACACTTTGACTCACCATAAAAAACACCTAAGTTTGGAGAAGCACCCGCCACCTTCCATTCATCGGCATCTTTATCATAACAAGCATAACCATTAGCATTTGAGCAAGGTAAATCATGCCAAGTCCCATCTCCTAATTGAACTGCACAATCTTCGTTATTACCAACATTTAATGTGGGTTCACGCTTGTCATAACCAGCTGGATTTCCACCACCATTATTTGGTTGAATAATCGTCGTTTGATAAATATAAAAGCCATCTTCATCTTTATTATAGGTATCCGTTTTACCCCAGAAATACGCTCGATTATTAGCTTCCCAAGTTCCTTCGACAGCTTTATCTGTAATATTGAACCAAACATTTTGATTCGCAGATGAATTTTGATTAGGAGTGTGTGGAGCCCAGAAAGACCACTGAGGACCCATAGCCTGACACGCAGCACTACCTTGAACAAAATCATCACCCGTAGCAGATTGAATAGAGCTATTAGTCCAAGTATTAGTACCCAGGTGGTAACAAGCAAATGACTTGGTCGAGCCAGTACAGCTCACGTCATTCCACTCAGAGCCAGAATTTTTCTCAACGCAGTCTTCATTCCCTGAATTATTAGGTTCAGAACTAGCTTCATCAGCGCCTAAGCGCCAAAAATAACGGTTTTCGCTAGTTTGGAAAGTACCTTCAGTTAAGCGATCATTAACATTTACCCAAAACAAGTCACCATAAGTTGCTGAGCTTGAATAATCTGAGCTTAAGCGATTAACAACATTAACGTTTGAGTTATCAGAAGCTGGGCCTTCAAAAGTATATAGCTTATTTGCATTACGACATGCTCTTTCACCAGAATACAGGTCATTTTGATTAGTTGCCGCATCTGAAATATACCACTGCACACCCACTTGAGCACATACGAACCGTAGAGTCTGTGAGCACTCAGTATCATGCCAGTAACCTTGACGGTCCATGGCTACACAATCTTGATTACCATTTGTACCACCATCATCTGGCTCATCAAAATTCAACGGATCTGGGCCAAACCAACGAGTAATATAAGGAACACTCGAGTTACTATTCCAATTACTCCCAGATTTCGCAAGATTAATACGAACACGTGAAACACCTGCATTCGCCACAATCTCTCTAATCACTTCATTTTCGTAAGCATTATAAGGAGCCGCAAATTTATAGCCTACTCCTGCATTAGCACATTGCACCTCAGGATCAGTATTTGTAACACCACCGAAAAAACCACGTGATGGATAACCTAATATCCATGCTTTCCCGCTATAACAAAGCGTAGGCTCATCCCTATCACAACCTGAATCATCCCAACTACCATTGGAATACATCCAGCCACAATCTCCTGAGTTATTTGGTTCACCACTGGCCCAATTTTCAAAAACTGCTGCCTGAGAACTAGCAACAAATTCCCAACTTAAAACTATTATTTTTATAATTTTTATCATGCCGCTATCCTTAATGCGCAGAGATGGCAATAAAACTTGAATTTTCAATATTGATACCACTAAACCCAGCCGTACCAATAGTTTCAGCGCCAACAATGGCCCCTCCCGCTCCAATAGAGCCAAAGGAAATGTTTTGTAACTCTGCAGACCCAGTGATACTGCCTAAATCTGTTCGAATCCATTCACGACCATCAGGTGTAATGCGATCATCAGCATAGATTGTCGTATCTGTTGCAACAAAATCAGTGAATTGAGTTGTATAAGAAATGGTATTACCTTTAAGCGCCACACCAGACGCATCAAATTCACCTTCCTCTATAAAGGTAAAGTCGAATGATGAATTAGCCATATTTAGATTCAATATAATCCCTGCCTCATTAATACCATCCAAGTCAGGATCGATACTGGCAAATTTCACATTATAGGACCCTGTTGGATCGTAGTTAAAATTCGTTATACCTACCGCGCCAAATGTTGTATCAGTATCACCCATCGCAATATTACGAATCCAGAGATCACCTTGAACGATGTCTGAAATATTAATTTGCAAAGTTCCATCCGAAGTAACATCAACTTCCATCTTCATTGAACCTTGGCCAATCGATATATCTGACAGATATATACCAGCTGAATTTGTGTGGGTCGTTCCATTGCCATCACTATCGGTGTAAGCCACTTCACCAATCGTTGATTCACCCATCAATTCAGTTTCAACAGTAATACCACTTTGGCCTTCGACTAAACTCAGTTCTTCATCAATCATTGGCTCTAGAGCAAAAGCAGAATTAGAAATAAGTAAACTTAATAATATTTTTTTCATGACTAATCCCTTAATTTGGTAACGCATCAACAATTAAATAACCACGATTCATTTGCATTCCATCAATTTGAACTCGCCCAAAGCCACCCTTGTATATTGAACCATCACCTGCGGTTAGGTTGGTTATATCAAAAGCACCTTCCAGGCCAGTAAAGGTCATTCTCAAAGCGCGACCATCACCATCACCTAAATCAACAACATCGATAGTCTGTCCAACAAAAAAATCATTAATTTCAATCGTCGCCCTAACCTGCCCACCTTTATTCGCTATTCTAATTTCTGAAGGATCTGAGCTGGCATATTCATAATCATTTATCGTGAAATCTAAAGTCGTTCCATCTGGCAAACTGAAACCCGTTTCAATACCTTGATTTCCAACCCCTGCACGTCCAATCACATAGGCTTCCGCCGTGCCACCATTAAAGTTAATATTTTCAATACCTATCGAGCCAAATACTGAAGAGTTAGAACCGTCAGATTGACTAAGCGACATATCTCTCACGGTCGCACTCAATGAATTGACATCACTGATTGCCATTTCTAAACCCTTTCGAAATCCACTATTAACAGCGTCAATTTTTATTTCAAAAGGTCGATTACTTGATGGATCTAAGCCATTAAGACCAGTATCCGTATCAATGGCAATATTGCCAAAATTCACACGATTGCCATCCGTTTCAAAGTACACATTATCAATATTTGAAGTTAAAGCGATTTTCACATCAACCCCATCTTGACCAGTAACAGCACCCAAGGATTCATCATCGATCGCTTGCATCGCAGAAACCGATACTGATAGCCCAGCAACCAGACTGGAGATTAGTAGCCTTTTCATAACAGTCATCTCTAGTTCCCCTGGATATGCAGATAGCTAGTATTAGCAATATTTAGATTCATAGTCAGCTCACCCAAAGGCGCCTGTTGAGCACGCTGAGTATCCGTATAAAAATTAGGAGCTAGAGTAATTTGGTCGATAAATACCTGACCCCTTACCTGACCTAAACCAATTTCCAAACCATTTACACTGCTGGTATTAATACTTGCTCCCGTAATAGTTAAATCCTCTGACAATTCAACTCGAGCATTAATTTGATCGTTGGGGTCACGATAAACATAGGTAAAACCCGTTCCAGCATTTACCTGCATGTCCATATTGATTGCATCTTCACTAACATTTAAACCTGGCTTAAGTAATAGAAAGCCACCTGTTAGATCGATGTCCTTAAAGACAATATCGTTAATATAATCATACCCAATCTCGTCATTACCTAATCTAAAATCAGTAATAGCTATTACGCCATCATTCATTTTAGGCAGCCCAAGGCGCAGACCATCAGGAACAACATCGACGGTAATATCTGTCATATCAAGTCCACCTTGATAGTCAGCAATCGTCGTAGTTACACCACCGGGATTTGGATTTCCGTTTTGGTCAGTTGTTGTTAAGTTAGCATTCTCTGGATCGGCATCGACAAAACGAACGGTTGAGGCAAATTTAACGCCATTTACTTCTATGTATTGTTTGAACTGAGCAGTTTTAGGAACATATATTGAGAAATCAATCCCTCGCCCTTCATTCCCCCCCGCAAAGGCAATTACATTCAACGACTTCTCATTTGCATTCATACCCTCTAAGAAGGCTGGATTATTAGCAAATGCATTTACTTCGAAATCCGTAATTCCAACACTGGCAACTGATTTCCCGTTAATTTCAATAGCGCCGACTTCAAGATCATAAGGTAGATCACGGTTAAAGAACGCCAAACCTAGCTCATCGGTACAGGCTCCAGCTTCAGCCGTCAAACAACTATCAACACCCGCTACCTTATCGTTATATCCACGATAAATATCAGCTTTCGATGCAATTTTAAAATCAATTTCTTGCTGACGATTCGCTCGCGTACCGAGAGTTATATCCGATAAACTCAATACACCAGCATCATCATCAATTAGAGCATTACCATCTGAATCGATAATGGAAATATTCTGTATATAGGTTTCATATTCGGAGATCAGACGCACGCCTTCCTGCGCAACGACATCAGACATACTGCTATCATCCAGCTGCTCTAATGCATTTACCATCAATGGCATCATTAACAATGTAGTCAGGGCTCGGGCCGCCATGAGAACTCCTTTTTATTTATTATTATTTTCTTATTGGTGTAACC
>Ga0105356_10006153_pt1 | contig 11221 bp, 9 predicted proteins | sample GOMGulsemesocosm_3_FD_83502 | JGI IMG/M metagenome (GOLD analysis project Ga0105356, IMG submission 83502) | Methane-oxidizing microbial communities from mesocosms in the Gulf of Mexico - GOM9D Gulf of Mexico | ecosystem: Environmental > Aquatic > Marine > Cold seeps | place: Gulf of Mexico...
CTAAGTTCTAAGCTCTAAGCACTGTAAGAAAATTAAACGCAGCCCCTCACGGGGTTGCGTTTTTTTTCGCCTGAACAATCACCAACATGAGTAATGCACCCTGCACAGAAAAACTTAGAACTGCACTAGCGCGTTATCCTCTGCTGACACCAAGCCCGCTCAACTCCGCACTAAATACGCCCCAGATAGTCCTCTAAGAAAATGAATCTTTGTGGCTAGAGCGATGCGGGATTAATATCATACGGCGTGAGCGCTACACTCTGACGATCACGGCAGCGCCAAAAATGTACTAACTGCACCAGCACCACCAATATACGGTACTGCCGCTTTGCTCAGATACACTCCGTGATCCCGTGTTTGCGGCGCTAGGCGCCCATGAGCAGACATCATCAAGTAGTTACCTATTTCGCTCCATGAAGGAGAATAGAAGCTTCACAAGGCTCTTTTCAGGTGGTTGAAGCAGTGAGCACCCATACATTTCGTACTCGGAAGGGGTTCGATCTAGAATTTACTTATTCGTATCAAGGTTCAACCTGTGCAGTGACGGTAACCTCACGACGAGCAGGCACGACAATACACTCACTCGATCTGGAGATCCCCATCAACCGCACTAAGAAAAAATGGAAGCAATGCAGTTTCGGAACGAATTATGAACTCTTTTACCTCAGTCAATTTGAACCCACCGCCTAGTAAAATGATCCCTCTCGCCAATCACTACTGACACAACCTGTCAGTAGTGATTGATTACAATGAGACTCTATTAATTACTGAGATATTAAACAATGAAAATGGACTATTGCGTTCTTGGCACAAACAACATGGAAGCATCAATTAAGTTCTATGATTCACTTTTCGAAAAAACAGAACTTAATCAGGTTTTATCCACTGAAAGAATGACCTTCTGGCAACGTGAAGATTTTGCCTTTGCAATAGCCAAACCCTTTAATGGGCAGCCCGCAAGTAATGGAAATGGCACAATGATTGGTTTTAATGTTGGTTCTACCGAAGAAGTAAAAAGGCTTCATAAAAAAGCTATTGAATTGGGCGGAACCTGTGAGGGCGAGCCAGGTCAACGGGGGCCTAAATTTTCTGCGTACGTGAGAGATTTAGATAAAAATAAAATAGCTTTCTCCGTGTGAAATTCTAACAAGCACAGGGGAACCACGCAAAAAAAACGCGTCTTCTGCGGGCAGAAAACTTCAATACTTTGGATAAAATAATGTGCCCGCCTACCTTATATACATCGCCTTTCTCTGCCTGTTGTGCCTAGGAATAGGGCTTAATGTCGCCATAATCCGTGGGCAATCAGGCACGCTGTAGGCGGTAAATCCGGCCCAGAAAGAAACGCTATAAGGTTCAGCGCGCGCACGGCAATAAAATTGAGTACGCTCTAACTCTAGCGATTATCATATTCGTACTGGCTCAGCCACCTCAACCAAACTGGGTACTTTGTGCCATAGTCGCGGTCACTTTTTCCGATACCTACTCGCTCTAGTCATACTGATTCCAGCCACAATGAATAAAGTAAACCCTATAAGGCTGATGGGTTCACTCGCTTCCTTCTTGTCGGGTTTTGCTTTAGTTACTGCGCTTTTTATTCGGGCAATATAGGAATAATCAATAGAGACACTAGGACGGCTTCGCCACCCGCTGCTCTGGGCATTACTTTTTTTGAGGCAAAAAAAAGCCGGTTAATACCGGCTAAAGGAACTTACAGAGAGAAGAAACACGAACCCATAAAACATATAAATCTAAAACCAGTTATAGGTAAAAACTCAATAACTGTAGTACAAAATATAAAGTGCAAACGCTAGATCGTCATTTAAACCAGATTTACTCGCTGCTTGAAGCGTACTTACCTCAATACGCGACAGCGTCTATCACCAACGTGCACCACCCGCGTACATCGGCTTACCAATGACGCTTCTTATGGCCCACCAAACCATAGTACAAAATATAGCCATAGCAAATAATACCGGTGAGATAAGCCACCTGAGTATCAAACGAGTGAGCCACCTGACCAAAGACCAGCGGCAACAGAGCGCCACCGGCTATACCCATAATTAACAACGCGGAGCCCTGGGCGGTGTATTTACCCAAACCGGACAGCGCCAATGGCCATACCGCAGGCCATACCAATGCGTGGGCCAACCCCATCAGAGCAACAAACGTGACGGTATCGGGAATGGTGGCAATACCCGTCCATCCCCAAAGCACACTGGCAATACCGTGACTCTCAGAGGATGCCAGTACAACGCCTAAGACACACAACATTCCGGCTATGGCCGAACCCACCAAAGCCTGGGTTTGGCTTATGTATTTCGGAATACAGGTCACGCCAATAATGTAACCCATCACCATGAACACCATGGTGTAAGACGTCAGGGATGAGAAGTTTTCAACATCGAGCGACTGGCCGTATAAGCCAATCGTATCGCCGGCAATAACCTCAATACCAACGTAGAAGAAAATCGCAATGGCGCCCAACACAACCTGTGGGAATGCGGTGATGCTTTTTCTAGCATCGCCCTGTTCTTCTTCCTCAAGGTCTAGTTCCGGAAGATTTGAAAACTTAACGAATGCGACCAGACCAAGCAGCACAACCGCCATGGCTAGGTAGGGCGCTATCAAGGCGTTCGCCAGTTCGTCAATCTTCGCCTGGCGGTCTACCTCACTCAGCTGAGCCATAAAGCTATCGGAGTAGTCGCCCATGCCCGACAGGACCAACACGGTGAACAACAGCGGCGCTAACACACCCGCAGCTTTGTTAATCAGACCCATGATACTGATGCGCATGGCCGCGCTTTCTTCTGGGCCAATTTTCACAACGTATGGGTTTGAGGCCGTTTGTAAAATAGTCAGGCCCGAACCTAAAACAAATAAGGCGCATAGAAATACTAAGTAATTACCCGATTGTGCGGCGGGGATAAACAGCAGGCTGCCCATAACCATAATGCCTAGCCCCATCGCCATGCCATTTTTATAGCCGGTTTTATCCAGCAACAATGACATGGGGAAGGCCATGACGATGTAAGCGATATAGAACGCAAAGGTAACCAGCAACGCTTGAAATTCGTTTAGCTCGCAGATTATTTTTAAGAATGGAATCAATGAACCGTTCAGCCAGGTCACGAATCCAAAGATAAAGAACAGAACCCCAATGACAATCATCGGAACAAAGTTACTGGTCGACGCTTGGCTTGGCTGATCATTCGTCATGGTCGTCATACGACTCTCCTTATTGTTATATTTTCATTACAGCGATTGGGAATAAAACACTTAAATTATGACGTGGTTTCACGTTGGCTTTTTTGTTGTGTCGGCGCGGATTGTTGATTATCTATTTGTTGCTTCGCAAAATAGATGGATCCAAACTCTGGCTGCTCAATTGGCTCCAACACTTGCTCAACAACGGCGCTGTCTAGCCAGGGTAACAAGCGAGCCGAAACGCCACCAATCATCGATAAACGCTGCGGATTGGTGGTCAATAATTTATTCGCCAGGGCGCTGATGTAAAGCCCTGCCTCGGTCAAGACATCAATGGCAACGCTATCTTGCTGCTCAGCAGCGATAAACACGAGCGGTGCGATTTTGGCGTAGCTGCGCGATGGCACACCCGTCATTTTTTCGATCATGCCAAGCCCCTTACAACCGAGGAGCTCTTCTATGGAGTCACTTAACAGTGTCGGCGGACCGAGCTCATCAGCGGCTAACAGAACCGCCTTAATGGCCTCGAGACCTATCCATGCGCCACTGCCTTTGTCGCCCATCAAGAAACCGTGGGCGCCGAGGATTAGGGTTTCGCCGCTTACCGATGAAAAGCCGCAGGAGCCAGTCCCGACAACAATGACGGCACCTTCTGTACCGGCGTGGGCGCCTAGACAGGCTGCGTGTAAATCGGTGGTCAAATACATGCGTAAAAAGGGGTGCTGCCATTCATTCATTGCGGTAAATAGATGTGGCAGGTTTACACCGGCCAAGCCAACGCCCGCAATAAGCCGGCTTTTATCTTCGGGCGTCAATCCGGCGTCTGCTAGTGCGTGTTCCGTTGCTTCTATGATCGAGGTAATAGCGCGCTCTAAACCAAAGTATGGGTTAGCGGGGCCACCAAGGCCCTCACCCAAAACACGGCCATCGTCCGCAGTAATAACGGCGCGGCACTTGCTGCCACCACCATCAATACCTAGGTACAGAGCTTCAATACTATTTGGCATAAGCGCCATGGTCCTACCTCGTTCTCAATAAATTCTGAATTACGTTATTCAAATACGGCCGTTTAAAAATAGGGGGCTCGCACTTGCGCGAGCCTCCCCCAAGCACCTGCAGCAGAACGAAGAAACTGCTGCAGCTCTACCCATGGCAGAGACCCAAAATCCGACAGCCACTAACAACAAGACAATCAAGATTACGTACTTAAACGGTCGAATAAATACGATGGATTTAGACTATCCCCGAAAGACAACGTTGTCAACAGGTTGTCTGATATTAACGAAACGTCCGGGGTCATCGGGGTGAGAACAAGCCCAGCAAAGCACTAAGGAACAGTGTTCACTGGCCAGTATTAATACCGTAACGCGTTACGTCAGGCATAAAAAATGCCCCGAGACCGTCAAGCCTAGGGGCATTTAGGGGAGGTGTATTTTATCCGCCTGCGAGGTTACCTTTGTCTTCCAACCAAGCTTTGCGATCGGGCGCCCGCTTTTTGGCCAGCAGCATATCGAGCATCTGGTTGGTATCGTCACCGTCTTCTATATTTAGCTGCACCAGACGGCGAGTGTCCGGGTCCATGGTGGTTTCACGCAGTTGCAGCGGGTTCATCTCACCCAGCCCTTTAAAGCGCTGCACATTGACCTTACCCTTCTTCTTCTCCGCCGTGATGCGATTGAGTATGCCCTTCTTCTCCGCCTCATCTAGGGCGTAGAAGACCTCCTTACCAATATCGATACGGTAAAGGGGCGGCATGGCCACGTAGACATGACCCGCGGCCACCATCGTGCGGAAATGACGCACGAACAGCGCACAGATAAGCGTGGCGATGTGCAGGCCGTCCGAGTCGGCATCGGCAAGGATACAAATCTTGTGGTAACGCAGGCCACTTAGGTCATCGGAGGCGGGATCAATACCCAGCGCGACGGAGATATCGTGAATTTCCTGGGAGGCGAGCACCTCTTGGCTGTCGACTTCCCAGGAGTTAAGAATCTTACCGCGCAGCGGCAGAATCGCCTGGAACTCTCGACTGCGGGCCTGCTTCGCCGAGCCGCCGGCCGAGTCACCCTCGACCAGAAACAGCTCACCGCGCTCTGGCTCGCCCGACGAACAGTCCGCCAGCTTACCCGGCAGTGCAGGCCCCTGGGTTACCCTCTTACGCGCCACTTTTTTACTGGAGCGCACACGTTTTTGTGCGTTGTTGATACACAGCTCAGCCAACTTGTCGCCGTCTTCCGTATGCTGGTTCAGCCACAGGCTGAAGGCATCCTTAGCGACGCCGGAGACAAACGCCGCCGCTTCACGGGACGACAGGCGTTCTTTGGTTTGACCGGAGAACTGCGGGTCGGCCATCTTGCTGGAGAGTACGTAGCAGCAGCTGCTCCAAATATCATCGGGTGCCAACTTAACACCGCGCGGCAGCAGACTGCGAAATTCACAGTATTCACGAATCGCTTCCAGCAGGCCGGTACGCAGTCCGTTTACATGGGTGCCGCCTTGAGCCGTGGGAATCAGGTTAACGTAACTTTCCTGGGTGACTTCACCGCCTTCTGGCAGCCACTGAACGGCCCAGTCCGCCGCATCAGTCTCACCTGTAAAGGTGCCGACAAATGGCTCGACGGGCAGGTTATCCCAGCCCTGGGTCGCTGAACTTAGGTAGTCACGCAGACCATCTTCAAAAAACCACTCGTCCTTCTCACCGCTCTGCTCATCTTTAAAGACAACCGTAAGGCCCGGACAAAGCACCGCTTTGGCACGCAGCACGTGGCGCAGGCGGGACACGGAGAACTTGTGCGAGTCAAAGTACTTAGGGTTTGGTAGAAAACGTGCGCTGGTGCCTGTGTTGCGCTTGCCACAGGTATCAATCACTTCTAGATCGGAGGTCTTATCGCCGTTCTGAAAACCAATGCGGTGTACCTGACCATCGCGTTTGATGGTGACTTCAAGCACCTGCGAGAGGGCGTTAACAACGGATACACCCACGCCGTGCAGGCCACCGGAGAATTGATAGTTGTCGTTGGAGAATTTACCACCGGCGTGCAGCGTCGAGAGGATCACTTCGACGCCGGGTATGCCCTGTTCTGGGTGGATATCAACTGGCATACCACGGCCGTCGTCACTGACGGTCATGGAGTGGTCTTTGTGCAGAATCACTTCGATATTTTTGGCGTGCCCCGCCAACGCTTCATCGACACTGTTATCGATGATTTCTTGCGCCAGGTGGTTGGGGCGCGTGGTCTCGGTATACATGCCCGGACGCTTTCTGACTGGGTCTAGCCCGGTGAGGACTTCAATACTTTCAGCGGTGTAATTGCTCATGGGCGGGTATAACACTCTCACTACAACTGGGGGGGCGTGGCTCGTTAAGAACAACACTCTATCATTTGCCGCTAGATTACTGCGGTCAGCCAGCCGCGTCTAGAGCAAGGCGCAACTCTGCGAATAGATGCTCGTCCGGTATTCCATCGAGAGGGCTTCACACTGGCAACTGGGCACAGGGGTTTGCTGTTTAAGTTGCTGGATACTGGTCGTGCTAGGCCAGTGCTGCAACCATGGGCCACGGCCATCGACGCTGCCGGAGATGTGGCCACCTCAATAACATCCGGCGATGTCCAAGGGCATTGAGCCCATCGCTCAGACAAACGACGGCAGAGGCTAATAAACTGGGGCCAGCCAGTAGGCTGCACCCTGATTTGCTCTAGGCCATACTCATTGCCCCCCGAAGGAATCGGTCTGACAGCTGGGCGCAGGGTGTTTAAGCTTCAAGCGTTTTATGCTCGCGGCCAAGCTCAGGGCCAGCAACTCATGGCTGCGGTGCACGTGCATATAAACTGGCGTTAACTGGAGTACATCCTGCAGCGCAACCGGACGCTTTACCGCCGCCAGTAACTGCGACCGCTGGGAAGCCGCCAATGACACCATGTCTATGCGTTCATTCATTAATAATTGCGCCGCCTGCGTCAGGCTTTCATAACCGACCAACTCGGCATCCGGCCAGCGGTTTAACACCGCCGCATCACCGGCCGCAGCTCCCGAGATGACCCCCACTCGAACTGGCTCGGTAGCCTTCGGGGCGGCTCGGCTCTTTAATCGGTAAAACAGTACACAGGCATAAGTCAGTGGCTCATCAACCCGTACGATTCCCACAAAGTCCTTCGACAGGTCGCGCAGACGCAGCATGTCGCCATCTATGAGCCCGTTATTCAACTGCGCTATTGAGCGCCTGCCGGGGAAAAACCGCAGCTCCAGAGCGTAACCATGCTCTGCCAAAGCCTTGCCAATGAGCCTCTGCGTATAACGCGGGCCTTTTGCATTGTTGGCCAATGCAAAGGCGCCGACGACAAAAGGCCGACCTCCAGCCTCCTTTTCGATGCTGGCAACAGCCAACCCGCCATAACCTGCGCCCAACAACAGGAGCCAGATGGTTCCCAGCGAAATATGCCAATTCAGCCCATGCAACATTTAGGGTTCCCTATAGATGGCCCGGTTAGGGACCGCTGATCGATTTCATGGCGGCATCACCGAGACCGTTGTTGGAGAAGAGACTTCATAATTAGGCGCTCTTTAGCGGGCCAAGCGCGTCGAGAAGACTGACCCTTCACAAGCGTTTCAACAACGCCACCCCCACCTAAAAGCCCAATTCCTTCGTCGGCAACCCATGGTTGCAGCAAGCCTCCAAACCTTGAGACGCCGCTCAGCCCTTCAGCCTGGATGTCTCCAAGCGGCACTCAGGGCTGGGATACTGGCGCTTGAGCCGCTTAATCGTGGCCGACAGGCGTACCGCCAACTCAGCGTGTCGCTTGTGCACATGCATATAAACTGGGCCCAGGTAAAAACTGTCCTGCAGGGCCACGGGGCGGCCCACCTCCGCCATAAAGCGGCTTATCATAATTCCCGGCATAGCCACCAGATCAATTCGCCCAGCCATCAACATGGCGGCTGCTTGTTTGAAACTTTTGAAGGGCACCAGGTCGGCCCTAGGCCAGTGCTCCCGCAGTATGCTACGGCCTTCGGGACCGCCAGCCAAAGCACCTATCTTGGTCGATGCCTCCAGGCCCTTGACGTCCGCGAGTGTATGACTCTGCAGCCGATACAGGAGTGCGCAGGGCCTAAACAGCGGCTCTTCCACCCGCACCACATTCTCAAAAGCCTTTGCCATATTCAGGCTGCGCCCCAAATCCGCATCTATCAAGCCAGTATTGAGTTGCGCTATCAGGCGCCTGCCAGGGAAATACTGCAAACCCATGCTATAGCCCTGCTGAGCCAGTGCTTTCTTCACCAATTGCGGAACATAGCCCTGCTTGCCTTCGCCCTTGGCGAAGGCAAAGGTGCCGACAATAAACGGTTTGAGTTCAGGTTCGTCAGCGGCCAGCATCGGCGTCAACAACCAAGCCGCCAGCAATATCGACAGGTATCGCAACACCATCACGTCACCGCCCACCAGCCTGAAAACCTGAGGAGGCTTCCGGCGCACAACCGGGTAGCGGAAAGCGGCGTTTGAGCAGTTTAATGCTCGCCGCCAAGCGCACCGCCAGTTCGTCGTGGCGCCTGTGTACATGCAGATAGCTGTCGCCGAGCTTAAAGACACTCGCCAAGCTCAGAGGTTTATCTGTACCGGTGATTAAAGCGGGGGCCTGCACGTCGGGGATCACCAAAAAATCTATACGCTCATGCATTAACATCTTGACCCCCTGCGCAAGGGTCTTAAACGACACCAACTCCACCGAGGGAAACTTCCTCAACAGGGTTGAGGCCACACCAGGTGCACCCGCATAAACACCCAAGCTCGCCGGAGATTCGGCATCGCTCAAGGCCAGCTGATCGCGCTCCTTCAGGCGATAAATCAAACCGCAAACTCGGCTGATGGGCTCCTCAACGCGCACTATATTCTCAAAGCCTCGCGAGAGGTCGATCGCACGAACCAAGTCAGCGTCTATCGCGCCGGTATTGAGCTGCGCCATCAAACGCTTACCCGGCATATACTCCAGCCGCATTTGGTAGCCATATTCAGACAGTGCACGTCCAACCAAGAGCGCTACCCGATTCGGCCCTTTAATGTCTTTAACGAAACTGAAGGTGCCAACCACGAACTCCTTGCCTTCCTTTTCCGCGGGTCCTTGTCCTTCGAAAACTGGTTCGACGAATACCGGTTCCACGAATACCTGCTCCGTGAGTACAGCAGGGCTCAACCACAAACAACAAAACACAAACAGCCATCGACGCGGCATAACATCTCTCACGGGATACAGGTCTATTCAGTATAGGAAAGCTCGGCGAGCAGCGCCCTTTGTTGGCCTCACCAAGAAGTCGATGAGCGCGCCAAGCTAAACCCGCTTAAAAGGTTTAAAGCGGGCGATCAATTTCGCCCACTACACACTCGTCGCGTGGAGTCTCGTCGCGTAGGTGTTCGATGGACTTAGCCAGCGCCGAGTCCGTAAAACACAGCACGGCTAGCGTGCTGCCATAAAACGCAACACCGGCTCTCCCTAATGTTTAGATAAGGTCTGGGGGGGGGGGACATCACCCCCAGTAGAGGCCACAAAATAGCTCCCCCTTGATTACAACCACAAGGCTCACCCTTCAAATAAGAAGCTCGCTATGTCGACTAAGCGCTCTTCATAACCCTGAAACGAGTGATCCCCGCCCGCCTCGATCAGCGTTTTACTGGCTTGGTATTTTTTTTCAGCTTGGCGGTAATCCAATGTTTCATCGCCCGTTTGCGCTAACAGCCAGTAAAGCTCAGAGCGCTGGGGCTCAGGGAAATCAACCCTGCGAAGCTGCTCAGCGTGCTCAGGCAACATCTGGTAGCGGTCAGCCGTGTAGTAGTTGGATAGCGTTTGTCCGTACAGGGCACTGACCATGTCATACGGCTTGACTGAGGGGTTCACCAACACCGTACGCACGCCATAGGTTTCTGCTAGGTAAGTACCCCAGAAGCCGCCTAAGGAACTGCCAATCACCCCCACGCTCATGCCTGCGGCCTGCTGTTCAGACATAATCTGATCCAGCTGCTGTCGTGTCTGCTCTGGGTAGGGGCTCAAGTAAGGACATAGGTAGCGAACATCGGCCCTATGCTCGGCAAGCCAGTGAGCGGTTTGCTGCGCTTTTGTTGAACTGGGTGAACTGAGAAAGCCGTGAAGGTATAACAGAACGTGCATGATGACAGACCCAACTAGGCCAGCGCCTTAGGGCGCTGTGGTACACAAAATAACGAATCAGTAGCCGCCAGAGCTGAATTCAATGGGGTAGTGTTTACTGGTTATGCGTTCAACGCCCGTTTGAAAATGGCCGTCAGGGTGTAAATCAAACCAGCGGTAACCGGGCATCGCCTTGTCCAATGCGAAGTCGTCTTCAAGCGGTTTGAACTGGATACAGGTCGACGGTGTCGCGCGCAGCTCAATGTGCTTGTACTGAGCCTCGAATGACTGGTGTACGTGACCCCAGATCAGGCCCTTCACGTGTGAGTGTCGCCCCAGTTCATCCAGTAGGGCTTCGGCATTGCGAATAATGTATTTATCCATCCAAGCGCTTCCGACAAGGACCGGCTGATGGTGAACAAACACCAGCGTATGTTTATCTGTGTCAGCCAGCAGGCCTTGCAAACGCGCCATTTCGGCAGGCCGCACCTCTCCATGCACAGCCTCTGGCACACTCGAGTCGAGTAAAATAATGCGCCAGTTAGCGATATCCACATGCCGATAAAACAAATTGGGTCGCTCAATCGTTTCCATGACTTGGGGTTGATCGTGATTGCCCGCCAACCAACCAAGTGGCAATTTCAATTTTGCCCAAACAGAATCCAAAAATCGCGTATAGGAAGTACTGGCACCGTTGTTGGAAATATCGCCGGTAGCCAAGAGTAAATCAGCAGACGATTCACGGGTCACCAGCATCTCGAGTACATCACCTAGACTCTCATCTGTGTTCAAACCCAACAGGCAATCACCCGCCTGCGCACCTAGGTGGCAGTCGGTAATCTGTAATACACGCAAGGTTTTATTGGCCTCTGCGTGAA
>Ga0105356_10006154_pt1 | contig 11220 bp, 12 predicted proteins | sample GOMGulsemesocosm_3_FD_83502 | JGI IMG/M metagenome (GOLD analysis project Ga0105356, IMG submission 83502) | Methane-oxidizing microbial communities from mesocosms in the Gulf of Mexico - GOM9D Gulf of Mexico | ecosystem: Environmental > Aquatic > Marine > Cold seeps | place: Gulf of Mexico...
AGTAATTTTTTATAGGTCAGCTTTACACCTAAAGATTTAAATCCAATGGACTCTACCGCATCACTTAACCCCAGTAAGGAACTCCCTTCTCTTGTGGTTTCACTTAAGGTGCGTAATTGTTGTGTATTGATGATTTTACCATAGTGTTTGGCAATCATCTTTACACAGGTGGGACCGCAATCTTTGGCCTCGGTTTGTTTGTAAAAGGGGAATTTTTTCAAAAAACAGTTGTTAAATATTTATAAATAAGCATTGAAACCACCATTGAAATTCGTTACAATAGTGGTTAAAGACTATAACTTTAAGTAGTCTGTGTAAGCTACCAAGGGTAGCACATCTCATCACCCCAGCTATTAACCTCACAAACATCAGTATTTAGACATTTCACTCCATTGCATATTGCTCTACAAAAACCACGGGGAGTACACCACATATTAGCTTGAAGATTACAATCTTGATCTGTATTACATTGGCCCATAACCCCTCCATGAATTTGTTTTTGCTCAGCTTTACTCAAGCCTTTTCCCAAGTTTAAAATTTGTTTTTTCATATTAAATAAATTAAAATAATTAAACCTTGATCATTTTAAGACAGTCAAGGGCTCTGTCTATTCTTCGCGAAAAAAAATTATTATACTCATATTATTTAAAAAAATAATATTTTAAAAGCTAGTTAATAGTGATAAGTTCTTATCAAAAAAATTAAATAAGACCGGCTAAGTTAGTAGGACTAGTGTGCTAATAACATACATAACAAGCTCCCCATTCCCATGAATAACCATATCCATAGCATTGTGCTTGTGATAAATTCACTTTCATTCCACCAGTACCTCCACAAACTGGTGGTCCTCCACCATGTACTTGTTTTTGTTCAACTTTACTCAACCCTTTTCCTAAATTCAAAAGTTGTTTTTTCATAATTATAAAATTAAATTAATTAATCCTTGGTCATTTAAAGACATCCAAGAGTTCTGTCTCTTCTTTGTAAGAGAATGTTCTTTAATTTTGTAAATAAAACTACATCTCGATACAATTTGTCCCTTGCCCCAAGGCCGAACATGTATTGTTTGATGGATTCCATCTAGGTCTATATACTGCACTCAATCCTAGACATTGTGATTCAATAGAGTTAAACACAACATAACCACAAGCCTGACTAAGATCTGGTATCCAACCACCATTAATTGATTTTTGTTCAGCTTTATTCAAAGCCTTTCCTAAGTGTAAAAGTTGCTTTTTCATTTTTAAAAAATTTAAGATAATTTATAGTCTTGATCATTTTAAGACACTCAAGAATTGTGTCTATTCTTGTTGAAAGAATGATTATTAATACGGAGGATTAAACCTCCATTTATGCATTGTATTTATGGCATGCATATTTGAGTAGGATCTGGTTCACACACCCCTTCTGAAACCAGCTTACAACATGCTGAACATGTACCTCCGTAAGGACCTGCATAAAATTCACACATTGATGTAGCTCCTCCATTAATTGATTTTTGTTCAGCTTTATTTAAAGCCTTTCCTAAGTGTAAAAGTTGTTTTTTCATTTTTGAAAAATTTAAAATAGTTAAACCTTGATCAGTTTAAGACACTCAAGAATTGTGTCTATTCTTCGTAAAAAGTAATTTTACCTAAAAAAAAACCTACATAAACACATAGGCTCTTTTCATTTATTAATCACAGTAACCTTGGTTACATGTAGAAAAAGGAATACTTGCACAATCGGAATCTCTCTTGCATTGTAATGCAACAAATCCTCCATTAATTGATTTTTGTTCAGCTTTATTTAATGCCTTTCCTAAGTGTAAAAGTTGCTTTTTCATTTTTAAAAAATTTAAGATAATTTATAGTCTTGATCATTTTAAGACACTCAAGAATTGTGTCTATCCTACTTGAGAAAACAGTATTCAACAAGACGGTTTCATGAATAAATAAATCTTGAATGGGACTCCATATCCGATTTATAATAAGTATGTTTAAAAATTACATCCATATTCTCCGGCTGATGAAGTATCACATGGAGTACATATTCTTGTAGTATCAGGACACCAAAAACCGTAACCACAATCTGAGGGAGCATTTTCATAGCTACATTGTGGCATTCCTCCGCCACCATTAATTTCCTTTTGCTCTGTTTTACTCAACCCTTTTCCTAAGTGTAAAAGTTGCTTTTTCATTTTTAAAAAATTTAAGATAATTTATAGTCTTGATCATTTTAAGACACTCAAGAATTGTGTCTATTCTTCGCGAAAATATTTTATAAAGCTTCCTCTATCAGGTCATCAATAAAAAAAGAAATGTCTTTTTTGTTATATTCTTTAGGGAATAAATACCCATTGATGAATAGAGCTGGTGTAAAATTCACAGCATTATTCACACACCATTCTTTTGATTTCTCTAAGTCAGAAACATGGTTTAAGAAAGTGGTAGATTTCCATTTTTGCAGCCAGACCTCTGCTTCCATATCAGAATATATTTCATCAAATGCCTGGAGTGCATTTTGTTCACTTTGATTTTTATATATTTCTAATAACTGATTCGAAATTTCTAATCCTTGATTCGACTCGGGGTTTGAAGTATTAATATTAAATCGAATTAATAATTGAATATCCTCTCTTCTGTTCTTAAGGATATCATGAAATACCTGATGCGCTTCTTTACAGAAGAAACATTTTGGATTGGTTATTAACACAATCTTTAGCTTGGCATTGGAATTTCCAAAAATAATTTCATCAACTCCACCCAACGTCATTTCCTTTTTATCAGTAACTTTTAAGGCCGTAATAAAAAGACTTGAGTTTCTCTTAAATTTATAATGCTCTAATTGCAGCACATTAAATTCTTGAACTTTCTTATATCCAGGTTTTAGTTCTGCCCAAACCAAGCTTAAAAACAAAAAACAAAAAAGGCCTAGAAATAATTCATGCGAATTGATAACAAATGCTACATCCAATACTGTAAAAGAAACTATTGCTTGCGCCAACAAGGTTCCTAAAACTACCAAACATAAAGGGCACCATTTTTTGATGACTCTCCATTGGTAATACATGGAATATGGAATAAACAAAACAGACAAGACACTTAAACTACTTAGTAACAAGTAATTTGCCTCAACACCTGTAAAACTAACAAGCACAATCGTTAAAATAATTCCCAAAAAATAGACCACACCAACATCACTAAGTTTAAAAGTATTGAAAATCAGGGCCCCTTTAGAATTTAAAACATCATCACAACTATTATTCTCAGATGCCTCACAAAACTTATCTAAGCTCTTAGAATGCAGCCCCAACTCTTTTTGAATGAGCAACACACTTGTATATAATCCTATGAAAGCAATTAATAAATAGCCGTAACCAATAACACTTAGTGGATGCAACAATAAAGTTGCCAGTATTAATAAAATAGAAACGGCGATTGTACCTGTTTTTAATAGTGATTGCCTGTTTGAATTCTGTATTGTTTCATCTTCATTTTTCTCAACGGCAACGATGACACCTGTCCATAAATCTACAAACTCCCGATACGATAGGTGTTTTGTCGTTTTCGCATCATATATTAATTTTAACGCGTCATTTTTTTTAACAACTAAAACAATCTTCTCACTATGGTCTTCTTTTATGTGTGCTAAAAAAGTAGCGGGCAATTCTGATAGAATTGAAACCTCTTTTGGTAATTCTGCAGCAACATTTTCAATTTTAAAATGATCAAATAAATCAGTGATTGCATTAATGCTTGGAAAGTATGGATGGGTTAATAACTGTAAGTTTAATTCTTCTTTATTGAAGGCAATATTGTTGGACGACAGAAATATCTCTATCGTCTGTTTTAATTCTTTTTCCATAGGGGGTTATTGATATTAATAGCTTATTTTTGTCGCGAACATAAAGACATTTATGTCTATTCTTCGCGAGAGAATTTGTTCGTTCCCAACAATTTATTGTTGGGTTTTCTTTTTTAAAAAAGAAAAGCAAACATCTTCTGTTACCAAACCTACAAACATAATTTCCTCAAACCAATAGCGAAAAACTATAAATTATAGCAAAAACTTATAAATTATAGCAAAGACCACTCACGGTTTTCCGTTAGTTATTTTTGCTATAAACATCCCCGAAAACAGTGAGTGGTTTTTAAAAAAATTATCCGTATTTTTATTTTGAAAAAGAAAACACCCTCCTAATTGCCATGAATACAACGACAGCAGAATTAAAAAATATCAGAGAAAGAATAAAAACAATTCGATTTAAAAAAGGCTTAACCCAAGATAATATGGCCACGATGTTACACATCAGTCAAAATGCCTATCATAAACTAGAAAATGGACACAGCAAAATGAATCTCTCTAAATTTATTGATATTTGCAAAGTTTTAGAAATTGAAGTGGTCGAATTAATTAACGGCCCAGAACAAGCATATACTTTTTCCAAATACTACAAAAAACCCCTAGAAAAGGTGTTGTAAATTAAATCCTTTTTTTTTCTATTATTCCAAAAATCTACTCTAATTTTGCACTGTTCTCATAGAGGGGTGCTTATTTTAAGTTGCAAGTCTTTAGTTGTTCATTTTAAGTTAGCTATTAACTCATTATTCAGCATTAAAAAGACAAATATTTAAAACAGGCTGAGATCATACCCAATGAACCTGGGCAGGTAATGCTGCCAAGGAATTTATTTCATGTCATCGCGATGATTTTTAATCTGTAGTGGTCTTTTAATGAGATTACAACTTGGTAAATTTCCAGAAATGGCAACAATTAATTAGTTAAGAATAATTGCCTCTTTTTATTCGTTTTTATTTTATTTATAAAAAAAATGAGACCGAAGTCTTTTATTAAAAAAGCGAAGACAGTAACTTTTTTAATGGTATTGTTTGCAACCTTAACCGCAAACGCTCAATCTTTTACTATTTCTGGTAAAATATCTACTAAAAACAATAGCCCATTACCAGGTGCAACTGTTTTAATTAAAAACTCAAAAACTGGGACTTCCAGTGATTTTGACGGGAAATTCCAACTGAAAGTTGCCAAAGGAAGCTATCGTATTGAAGCGCGATATATTGGCTATGCAACTGCATCAAAATCGGTAACAATAACCAATCAAAATGTAATTATCAACTTTAAATTACACCCAGAAAACAAGGTGTTGGACGAAGTGTTAGTGGCTGCTGTTCGTGTAAAATCGGATGCTCCTGTAACACATTCTAACTTGTCTAAAAAGGAAATTGCAAAACGGAATCTAGGACAAGACATTCCTATTCTTTTAAACTATTTACCTTCTGTTGTGAGCTCTTCGGATGCTGGTGCTGGTATTGGTTACACTTACATTAATGTTCGTGGATCAAATGCAGAACGTGTAAATGTTACCATTAACGGTATTCCGTATAATGACGCAGAAAGTCAAGGTACATTTTGGGTAAACATGGGTGATTTTGCATCTTCAACACAAAGTTTACAATTGCAACGTGGTGTTGGAACATCAACAAACGGAACCGCTGCTTTTGGTGCTAGTTTAAACATTTTAACAGATGCTATTTCTGAAAACTCTTTTGCAGAAATTTCTAATTCTATTGGATCTTACAATACAAAAAAACATACTGTAAAATTCAGTACTGGTAAAATTAATGACCATATTGAAATTTCTGGACGTTTATCCAAAATCTATTCAGATGGGTATATTGACAGAGCTTATTCAGATTTAAAATCGTATTTTTTACAAGCTTCCTATGTTGATGAGAATACATTGATAAAAGCATTGACTTTTGGAGGAAAAGAAAAAACATACCAAGCTTGGTATGGTATTGATGCTGCACAGTTGGCCACTGACAGAAGACAGAATCCATATACCTACGAAAATGAAGTAGACAATTATCAACAAGATCATTATCAATTTCATTGGAATGAAAAGTTAAATGAGTTTTGGTCTACAAACATTGGGTTAAATTATACCAAAGGACAAGGCTATTTTGAGCAATTTAAAGACGATAGAGACGCTGCTGACTACAACGATTTAATTGTTGATGGAAGTGATGTAATTGTAAGACGCTGGTTAGATAACAAATTCTATGTTGCCAATTTTAATACGACCTATAAAAAAGAAGACCTAGAAGTTATTACTGGTTTTTCATATAGTAAATATTCAAACAAACACTTTGGTGAAGTTATTTGGGGAGAAGATCTTGCTGCTACAACCGAAATTAGAGATCGTTATTACGAAAGTAATTCTAAAAAAAATGACTTTAGTGCTTTCTCTAAAACTACTTTTAAAGTGGCCGATAAACTTACCGCTTATGCAGATCTACAGGTTAGAAATGTGCGCTTTACAACCAATGGACTCACTTCTGATAGGGATCACATAAAGGTTGATGAAACCTATACTTTTTTCAATCCAAAATTTGGAGCAACTTATACCTTAAATAACAATCAACATCTCTATTTTTCTTTTGCTGTGGCAAACAAAGAACCGAATAGAAACGATTTTGAAAACGGCATTTCTTCACATGAAAACTTACATGATTATGAGTTAGGATGGCGTTTAAAAAACGAATTCGTTACTTTAAACACCAACCTATATTACATGCACTATAAAAACCAATTGGTGCTAACCGGAGCGATTGATAATGTTGGAGCACCTGTAAGAGCAACCAGTGGAAAAAGTTACCGATTGGGGCTAGAAATTGATGCAGCTATTAAAATCTCAAATCAATTTAGTACAAGGCCCAACATTGCATTAAGTGATAATAAAAACACCGATTTTATATCTTCTGTTCATGGAAGTTTAACGGACTTAGGCAAGACTAATCTTTCATTTTCGCCTTCTGTAATTGCTGGTAATATTTTTGTGTATGCACCTACTGAAAACGTACAGTTTTCTTTCCTATCAAAATACGTAGGAAAACAATACATGAGTAATTTAAACAGTGTGGTTTCTAAAAATGACCTGTTGGCTAGTTATTTTACATCTGACTTAAACTTTACCTATGTTCTCAAATCTAACAGTATTTTTAAAGAGATTGTATTTACCGGCTTGGTAAATAACATTTTTAACAAAGAATATGTTGATAGAGGGTATTACTATACCTATGACGACACGTGGTCATCATCAACTGAAACGACGACCTTAGATGGCGCAGGATACTATCCACAAGCGACAAGGAATTTCTTAGTTGGAGTTACCTTAAAGTTCTAACAACAACGAAGTACATAAAACAAAAAAGCCGATGCATATGCATCGGCTTTTTTATTCTTATATCGCTTGTTACTTTTCTATTTCTAAACGCTTTGCTTTCCAAGCTCTAAATCCACCAAGCAAATTATACACCTTCGTAAAACCTGCTTCTGTATATATTTTTGCAGATTTCGCAGATCTTCCTCCTGAAGCACAATAAATTAAAACAGGCATTGATTTATCTAGGCCTTCAAAAGCTTTCGCTTTAAAATCATCCGCCATATAATTGATCAATGTTGCGCCTTTCAAATGTCCCCTTTCATATTCCCCTGGAGTTCTAACATCAATCAACTGCGCTCCATTTTTTTTGATCATTTTTTGAAACGCTTCTACAGATACATTCACAAATGTTTGGGACTGCTTTTCTTGACCTTTACAGGACAAAACAACAACCAATAAACACGTCAAAATTACGTTTTTCATTTTGTGTTTTTTAAGGTTGATGGGCATACTGTAGCAGTTCTTTCTATACCTGTGTTCTTAATGGCGCCATAACCTCCAGCAACATCGATCACATTATGAATTCCTCTTGCTTTTAAAATAGAGGAAGCAATTACAGAACGATACCCTCCAGCGCAATGCACATAGAAATCTGTCTCTGATGGAAATTCTTCAATATGACTATTTAAATAATCTAGTGGTGTGCTCGGTGCTCCAACGATATGTTCATTTTCATATTCTCCAGGTTTCCGAATATCAAATACAGGAACCTTGTTATTCGTTATTTCATTTTCTAATGTTTGTGCAGAAACAGAACGCAACGTATCAACTTCTTTTCCAGAATCTTTCCAAGTGTTAAAGCCTCCCTTTAAATATCCTAATGTATTGTCAAATCCAACTCGAGAAAGTCTGATCACAACTTCTTCCTCTCTTCCTTCAGGAACTACCAATAAAATTGGCTGTTCGATATCTTTAATCAAAGCACCAACCCAAGGAGCAAATCCTCCATCGATACCAATAAAAATTGAACGTGGAATAAAGCCATTAATAAAATCTGATTGATGACGAACATCTAAGATTAAGGCATCTGTTTCATTGGCTACTTTTTCAAAATCTTCTACAGACATGGGTGCAGCACCCGTTTTTATAATTTCATCAATATGCTTATACCCTTCTTTATTCAATTTTACATTTAAGGGGAAATATGCCGGTGGAGGCAACAATCCATCCGTTACTTCTTTAATGAATTCTTCTTTAGTCATATCGGCTCTTAAGGCATAATTAGTCTTCTTTTGATCTCCAATAGAACCAACAGTTTCTTTGCTTAAGTTTTTACCACATGCAGAACCTGCTCCGTGTGCAGGATATACAATTACATCATCTGCAAGTGTCATAATTTTTGTTCTCAGACTATCGTATAAAAAGCCAGCAAGGTCTTCTTCTGTTAATACACCTGCTTTTTGAGCCAAATCTGGCCTACCAACATCACCTAAAAACAATGTATCACCACTAAACAATGCATAATCTTTACCATCTTTATCTCTTAAAACATACGAGGTACTTTCCATGGTATGTCCTGGAGTATGCAGTGCAATAATAGTAACATCTCCTAACTTAAACACCTCGGTATCCGTTGCAATATGAGCATCATAACTCGTTTCTGCATTTGGCCCAAAAACAATTTTTGCTCCAGACTTTTCAGCAAGCGTAACATGTCCACTCACAAAATCTGCATGAAAATGTGTTTCGAAAATATATTTAATTTTTGCATTGTCTTTTTGGGCTCTTTCTATATAGGGAGACACCTCTCTTAAGGGGTCTATAATTGCCACTTCTCCATTACTTTCTATGTAATAAGCTCCTTGTGCTAAACATCCTGTGTAAATTTGTTCAACTCTCATAATCTTCTAATCTATTTTATTTATAAGTATGGTGAATGTATTCTGCATACTTTTTTTGATGTTCTCTATCTCCTGTTCTATAAAATTTTACTGCGGTGTAAATATTCATAAAAAAGTGATTGATATCTATTCTATTTAATATTCCTGCTCTAAACAAGCTATCTCTAACGGGCCCTTTAACGCCAGCTAGATAAAAAATAATTCCTTTTTTCTGGTAATAACTAATCCGTTCCATTAGCATTTCTACCCCTGTACTATCAACCCTATTAATGCTTTCTGCATCAATTACGATCAATTTTAATGCGGCGCCTTTTTTGTCTGCTAATTGGTCTAAATTATCTCTAAAATAGCTTGAATTCGCAAAAAATAATTGGGCATCAAATCGAATAACCAATACATCTTCTTCCAAAACTACATTGCAAAAACGTTCGCTATTTTTATAAAAATCAGAATCTGGCACAGCTCCTAAAACAGCGATATAAGGATTTGATGTTCTAAAAATTAAGATGACCATTGACAAACCAACGCCTGCAAAAATTCCATATTCAATTCCCAAAAAAAGTGTCGAAACAAAGGTTGTAAACAACAACCAGAAATCTAATTTATTGGTTTTCCACAAGTGAATTCCATCTTTTACATTGACCAACCCAAAAACAGCAACAATAATAATTGCTGCTAATACGGCTTTGGGTAAAAAATAAAATACTGGGGTTAAGAATAGCAGGGTTACAATAACCATTCCTACCGAAATTAATGCAGCCATTCCGGTTGTTGCCCCCGATTCTTGATTGATTGCCGAACGTGAAAAACTCGACGTTGAAGGATATGCCTTAAATAAAGAGCCCACCATGTTCCCAAGACCTAAGGCAACTAATTCTTGATTGGGCCTAATTCTGTATTCATCTTGTTTCGCTTCTAAAGATTTCCCTATAGATATGGTTTCTAAAAAACCAACAAGAACCAAGGTTAAGGCAATAGGCAACAATTCTTTCAATTGATCGATATCTATTTCTGGTACTCCATATGAAGGCAATCCAGAGGGTACTTCTTTTATAATCGCAACACTTTCAAACGACCCTCCAAAATATTTTACTGCTACAATACCTAAAATAACAACGAGTAAGGCATTCGGAATTTTCTTATTTATTCTTCTCAAAACTATGATGATCACGACTGCTGAAAAGCCAATTATTGTCGTTGGAACATCTAGCTCTTTGATATGCTTCCAAATGTCAAAAGCAACATCTTGAATTTGATTACTTCTTGTAAAATCTACTCCAAATAAATTCCTGAATTGGTTAAAGCCAATAATTAATGCTGCTGCTGAAGTAAATCCAGAGATCACAGGCCTAGATAAAAAATTAACAATAAATCCAAGTCGAAACACCCCCATTAATAGTTGAATTGCTCCTACCATCAATGCCAATAATATGGCTATTTCAATATAACTATCTGTTCCAGCCAATGCCAGTGTTGACACCCCAGCTGCTACAATTAAAGAATCCATTGCCACAGGCCCAATTGCGACCTGTCTTGATGATCCAAAAATTGCATAAATTATTTGCGGAACCAATGCTGTATACAAACCATAAATTGGTGGCAATCCAGCAATTAAAGCATAGGCAATTCCTTGCGGAATTAAAATAATTCCCACGGTGATACCGGCTATAAAGTCTCCTTTAAATCGAGCACTTGTATAGTTAGGTAACCATTCTAATATGGGTATTATTTTTTTAATCTTCATTTAAAATAATTCTCCTTGATTCAATCCTTTTTGCTTCCCCAGATGCTTGTATGCTGCATCTGTTACTTCTCTCCCTCTAGGTGTTCTCATAATAAAACCTTCTTGAATTAAGAAAGGTTCATATACCTCTTCAATGGTTTCTGGATTTTCACCCACTGCGGTTGCTAATGTAGATATTCCCACAGGACCTCCTTTAAACTTATCAACCAGGGTATTTAGAATCTTCGTATCCATTTCATCCAACCCATGTGCATCCACTTTTAACGCCTGTAAGGCATATTGCGCAATTGCTATTGTAATACTACCATTTCCTTTTATTTGAGCAAAATCTCGTACTCTACGCAACAAGGCATTTGCGATTCTTGGCGTTCCTCTACTTCTCCCAGCAATCTCAATGGCCGCTTCCATAG
>Ga0105356_10006162_pt1 | contig 11211 bp, 9 predicted proteins | sample GOMGulsemesocosm_3_FD_83502 | JGI IMG/M metagenome (GOLD analysis project Ga0105356, IMG submission 83502) | Methane-oxidizing microbial communities from mesocosms in the Gulf of Mexico - GOM9D Gulf of Mexico | ecosystem: Environmental > Aquatic > Marine > Cold seeps | place: Gulf of Mexico...
ATCCTAACCTTGACCGACTAGGTTTAGCATCATTTTCCTCCTCCTCTGCCAATTCACTGATTGCTGCGGGAACTCAATATCACCGGTAAGGGCCCTGAAATAGAGGAAGTGTTGGCTGCGATGAAAATACTGAGTCAACCTGCGTTGCAGGAAGCTACAAGCCTCAGTGATCTGGATTCGGTGATCGCGCGCTATGCCAACATAGTCCACTAATGCAGCTTGTTATATGGTGTTGGGGCAACGTTCAGGGCAACAGCTGCAGCTCTTCCAGCTCCTGTCTCACCTGCGGCAGTAAGCTCAGCACGAAGGAATTACTTAAGTGGCTGGCGTCGCGAAAAACGATTATGCCCTGTGCGCTTTTTGCCCGGCACAGGCCCTGAGGACAAACCAACCCACTTAGGTCGAGCCGCTGAATTTCAGGATAGGACGCAGTCGCCGCCTTATAGATGCGCCATAGCTTGGCCGCCTGATTTTTGCTAACAGGCGTTGAACATGCAGTAGCTCCGCCATCTTGCAACGCTCTAGCCAAACAAGCTGGGCCGTTAAACGACAGCGTTGGCGTTGCCGCCAGCACTAACACCTTGTCACTAGCTGCGGCCAGTTTTTGATAAATGCGAGCGCTGCCCTCAATCCATTGCTTGTCAGTGAATGGGTAAGAGGCGGAGTTACCCACCACCACAACATCCGGCTGCAGTATTGCCAACTCGTCTAACAACGCGTTGCGCCAGTTACTACACACCGTGTAAGTGCCGCCTATAGGTTGGTAAAAAATGTCTTCATCTACCATCGGACAAGCAGATTTAGTATGCAAGACCACGCGCCATGTCGGCTCGGCAAATATTCGCGGAAACAAGTCGTGCCACTGGGCCAATACGCTATCGCCTATCAATACAATGGTTTTCTCAGCCTGGTCATGCCCAGAGACACAGGCATGGAGATCTGCGCTAGCCAGAAAACTATCGCACTCTTGCTGATAGATCGCCGGTTTATCCATCGAGGCCTGACTTAGCGCCAGTGATTGCACCGACTGGCTCTGCCCAATGGTGATGGTTTGTGCCAGGGCTACAGCGGCCATCGCCACCAACGCGCAGCTGATGCTAATCCGAGCCGGTGCCCGACTGAACTGTCCTTTCCAAAATGGTAACTCGATAAGCCGGTAACTCAACATCGCCAGTAACAACGCAACCAACACCAGTGACAGCAAACCGGTCTTGCTATCGTCCAGCCCCAGCGAAAAGCCAATCATCAGAATAGGCCAGTGCCACAAATACAGCGAGTAAGACCTGTCACCCAGCCACGTTAGCCCAGATAGAGACAGAACACGGTTCCACATACTTGGTTGATGAATGCCCACGAGGAAAAAGGCCGCTCCTAGCGAGGGCAGCAATACCCACAAGCCTGGGTATTGCTGATCATTGGACAAATACAGCGCACTAAATAAGATCAATCCCAATCCAGCGCCCTGCCACCATGGAGCCGATGCTGCGCCGGGAACGATGTCGCTATCTCCACGCAGCATTACCCAAACTGCAGCGCCCAAGGAAAATTGCCAGATGCGTGCAGGCATCAAGTAAAAGGACCACATAGGTTTGCCAAACGACCAATAGGCCATCAGCGCAAAGCTGAGCAGAGCAATGGCAAACAGACAATACAAGCGATAGTTCTGTCCGTCGCCGGTCGCCGGCGCAAATCGACAGGTCGCCAATAGAACCAGCGGCCAGAGCAGGTAAAATTGTTCTTCCACGCCCAGCGACCAAGTATGCAAATACAGGTCGTGCAGACGCAGGCTAGAAAAATAGTCAACCTGCGACAGAGCAAAATATACATTGCTGACCCAACTGATAGCGAACAGGGTAGACTGGCTCTGCTCCCTCAACTCGTAATCAGAAAGTACCCATTTCGCCAACAGGCCACTGACAGCGATAGAAAACAACAGCGCCGGCAACAGCCGCTTGAGACGTCGTGCAAAAAATGTCGCAAGTTTTACCCGACCAGTGGCGTCTATCTCTGTCAATAGTAAACCAGTGATCAGATAGCCCGACAGCACAAAAAAAACATCGACTCCAACAAAACCACCGGCAATCCATTCCAGCTTGGCGTGGGCCATTACCACCAAGGCTACCGCAATAGCGCGAAGACCCTGAATACTGGCAATGGGCGTTCTGCTGTGGGTCATCGGACTACGCGATAGGACATAAGCGGCGATACTTTTGTTGGTGGTCGAAACAATGCGGCGGCTGTTGCATAGCCTTGTTTACGGCTATAACAGTGTGGAAAAATCCAAAACGGCTATAATTAGCCACGTCATCAGTTGGCAGTTTTAGGGTAAAGGTTAGAACAGGAAATTTCCCGCCACACGCATCAATAGCCAAGGCTTATCTCCTTTATCAAACACAAACAAGACCCCGCCTCTGCCCTTGCATATCTATTATGCCGGAAGTACCAGGACGCACCCACGCTTAACAGTGCTGCAATACCCTAAACTGAACGATAAAGTATGCTCCCGTTTACTTGTAGAAACCCTCCATAACAGCCAGCATAATCTAATCGCTATCGATCTAGCAAAGATGTTTTTCAGGATTGCGGCGTGGCGCAGCAAAATAACGTCGTTATCAACAAGCCCTTAAAGAACTAAAGTGTCCGTGTTTATACCACCGCCAGTCATCGATAGTGCGGTTATAGCCGCCATTTTTCTATGCCACACAGTAACCTTAAAAACCACGTAATCTTTACACCCAAAATCTATATATAAATGCCGCCGGCCATACTGCAAGCCCTCTCCGACAGACTACTGCCTAAACTAAGTCCTATTGGCTATAGCATCGGCTGGTCAATTTTCGAATAGTTGGATGACTTCACAAATGTGCCCTCTGACAGAGAATTTTATAGACTGAAAGAGCAATTGCTCGTAAGCTGACAGACAACCAATTTGCATGTGCTATAGCAACAAATCTATCTACATTCAATTACCTATGACAAATGAAACCACAAACATCCCCACCAATAATTTTGCTCTTATAGGTGCTGCAGGCTACATAGCTCCACGCCATCTAAATGCAATCAAGGAAACTAAAAATGAGCTGGTAGTAGCACTTGATAATAGCGACTCGGTGGGAATTCTCGACAGCTTCTTTCCCAACACCTCCTTTTTTACCGAATTTGAACGTTTTGACCGACACATTGACAAATTGTGTAGAAAACCCAACGCCGCGATAGATTACATGAGTATCTGCTCGCCCAATTATCTCCATGATGCCCACATACGTTTCGCACTGCGCTCCGGGGCTCACGCCATCTGCGAAAAACCGCTAGTGCTAAATCCGTGGAATTTGGAAGGTTTACAAGCAATGGAGCAAGATACCGGCTTATCTGTTAATACCATTTTGCAACTGCGCCTGCATCCTACACTGATCGAACTAAAGCAGCGCCTTGATAGTACGCCCTCCGCCAAAAAACATCAGGTAGATTTGTGTTACATCACCCCTAGAGGAAACTGGTACCTTAACTCATGGAAAGGAGAAATGGGAAAATCCGGCGGCATTGCAACTAATATCGGCATTCACTTTTTTGATATGCTGAGCTGGCTTTTTGGGCCGGTAGCCAACAGTACTGTGCATGTTAGTCAGGCGGACCAAGCAGCGGGCATACTTGATCTAAAAAACGCCGAAGTCAGATGGTTTCTTTCCACCAACCCAGAACACTTGCCCAAGAGAAATCAAGATGACCGACAACCCTTTCGATCTATCACTGTTGATCAACTTGAAGTTGAGTTTTCTCAAGGCTTTAAAGACTTACATACACAAAGCTATGAGCGTATCCTGAAAAATGATGGCTTTGGCATTGAACATGCACGCCCATCAATCGAACTCGTTCACAGTATACGCAATAGTACACCGATAGGCCTGAAGGGTGATTATCACCCCATGTTGAGCGCACAGTGACAGACTTTTTTACCCATACTTCAAGCATCATAGACCCCGGGTCAATGATCGGAGAGGGAACAAAAATATGGCACTTTTCCCACATCTGTAGCAACTGCACTATTGGCACACATTGTGTACTGGGACAAAATGTTTATGTCGGCCCGAACACCAAAATAGGGAATGACGTTAAAATCCAAAACAATGTTTCCATTTATGAAGGTGTTGAACTCGAAGATGATGTATTTTGTGGTCCCAGCATGGTATTTACCAACGTCATCAACCCCCGATCCTTTATAAAACGATCTGATGAATTTCGTAAAACGCTCATCCGACGGGGAGCCTCTCTCGGCGCCAACTCAACCATACTTTGCGGGGTAACCATTGGGAACTATGCGCTTGTGGCAGCGGGGGCAACAGTCACCAAAGATATTCCAGACTACGCTTTAGTCGTTGGTGTGCCAGGGCGAATACAAGGCTGGGTCAGCAAAGCGGGGAATACATTAAATTTTTCTGATGATGGTGACAGCCGTGCTCGGTGTCAAGAAACTGGAGAAAACTATCGCCTTATTAATGGTCGCTGTGAATTAGAGGCTCCTAGCGATGCTTAAGTTTTTCGATCACACGAAACAACTTGATCGAATTCGACACGAGCTGAACAAACGTTTCTCCGATGTCCTGGAAAAAGGGCAGTTTATTCAAGGGTCGGAAGTTAGGGAAGTCGAACACGAATTGGCCAATTATTTAGGTATTAAACATTGCATTAGCACATCAAATGGGAGCGATGCTTTACTCGCAGCATTAATGGCTATCGGCGTCGCTCCGGGTGACGAAGTCATTACTCCGGCCTTTTCCTATATTGCGGCTGCCGAATCGATAAAACTGCTTGGCGCCACTCCTGTCTATATCGATGTCGACCGCCATACTTTCAATCTCGATAGCAGCCAACTGAAAGTCCTAATTAATACCAAAACTAAGGCAATTATAGCGATTGACCTATTTGGCCAGAGCGCCGATTACGATGCCATATTCAAAGCCGTCGAGGGTACAGACATCATTGTCATTGAAGATGCCGCACAGAGTTTTGGCGCACAATATCGCAACCGAAAAGCAGGAACACTCGCCGACATCGCCACAACCAGCTTTTTCCCTACAAAACCTTTAGGTTGTTTTGGCGATGGCGGTGCGATATTTACCGACAATCCACAACTCGCGCAAGCACTGCGCGAGATTACCCAGCACGGCCAAAGTGAAAAATACCACCACCACCGCGTTGGCATTAATGGCCGCTTAGACACCTTACAAGCAGCCGTTTTATTGGAAAAACTGCCTTTTTTTGACCAAGATATTGGCGACCGGAAAGAAGCGGCCAACTTCTATGACGAATTGATTTTTGAGTATTTGTCTACATGGAATATCAAAAAACCATTAATAGAAGAACATAACCAATCGGTTTACGCCCAGTACACCATAAGCACTGAACACAGAGACAAGTTGCAAAAAATATTGGGCAGCGCAGGCATACCCACCGCAATTCACTATCCGATTCCAGTTTATAATCAATGGCATAATAAACCAGTGACTCGCTTACCAGTCACAGAAGAACTTTGCAGCTCTGTGATCAGCCTGCCCTTTTACCCAGCAATACCGCGAAATGATCAACTGAAAGTGATCAAAGCCATATCGACAGGCCTGAGGCAGTTAACGCCTCAGGCCTTATACAACAACTAGGAAAACAACTGGGGCCCGTCACCTATTATGATTAAGTTACTAACCGTGCTGGGAGCGAGACCGCAGTTTGTGAAGGCGGCCAGTTTTACCCGTTACATTCAGTCATGCCCCGATATCGACGAAACTATTGTGCATACCGGCCAACACTATGATGAAAACATGTCTGCAGTTTTTTTCTCAGAACTTCAACTGCCCGCACCTCACCATCAATTAGGAGTGGGCTCTGGCAGTCATGCTACGCAAACGGCCGGAATGCTAACAGGCATAGAATCTATTTTATTGGAAACACAGCCCGACATGGTCGTTGTATACGGCGACACCAACTCTACCATTGCCGGCGCTCTAGCTGCGGCCAAACTACACGTTCCTGTAGCCCATATTGAATCAGGCCTGCGATCATTTAACAGGAGAATGCCGGAAGAAATAAATCGAATATTGACTGACCAAATTTCAAGCATTCACTTCTGCCCCAGCCAGAGCGCTGTAGATAATTTATCTAACAGCGGGATCAGCGGAGACTTTGTTGTTAACTGCGGTGACATTATGCTGGAAACCCAGCTCCATTATCGCGACAGTGCTCTTAGCGTTTCACCAACCCAAAAAACGATAGAGTCGTCGCCCTATATACTTGTCACTTTTCATAGAGCAGAAAACACCGACCACAGCAGTAGATTGATGAAGATAGTTCACAACCTTTGTGCGACCAGTGAATTATACCGGGTTGTTATTCCACTGCACCCCCGTACTCGTGTAGCACTCAGAAAGATGGGCCTGCTGGAACAACTGCAACAACACTGCGAAGTCATAGAACCTGTAGGTTTCCTACAGATGATTCATTTAATAAACCATTCAACTTTGGTTGTCACCGATTCTGGCGGATTACAAAAGGAAGCCTTTTTTCTCGACAAACACTGCGTCGTTATGCGCGACGAAACCGAATGGCTGGAGCTAGTTGAGCTGGGCGCCGCGAGACTTTGGCATATAGACAGCGATAGCAACCTGGCAACTAACATTGAGCAGTGTTTAAGAACGCCTATTACTAATCGCGCACCCTATGGTAACGGTAATAGCTCAGAACTTATCACAAACACACTTCGAAAATACTTCAATCAATGAGCAGTTCACAGCCAGCGGTAGCGTTTTTTCCCGCTCACCCAGCCCAATTGTGGCTTATGTACACGGTAGCGAAAGCGCTTGGCAACAAGGTGAAAATTGTCTGGATTCTTCGCGACAAAGATGTACTGCTAGCTATTGCCAATAAGTTAGGACTTGAATATTCCGTTATTTCCAAAGCAAGAACAGGCATGCTGGGCAACATGGCCGAACTGCTAATCAACATCGTCCGGGCAATACAACTCACACGAAAGTACAACATTCAATTGTGGCTGACAAAATATGGAGCAGGGAATATCGCCAGCCGCTTCTGCGCGCGGCAATCAATTTCCTTTAATGACGACGATATAGATATCGTGCCTCTAATCGCTATAACGAGCTACCCCTTTGCCCAGAAAATTCTCGCACCACAATGGGTACGAATGGGAAGATACGGCAAAAAAACCATTCGTTTTAAAGGTTCCCATGAACTCATTTATCTACACCCTTCACGCTTTGTAGCGGACAAAAGCAAACTTTCAGCGCTGGGCATTGCACCCGATAACCAGTTCTTACTGATCAGGATGTCGGCGCTAACCGCGCATCATGACGTGGGGATAACCGGCATGTCCGAGCAGTTGCTGGACAATATTATTGAACGATACAGCAACGACTATAAGATTTTTGTTTCAAGTGAAAAACCATTAGCTAAGCGTTTTTCACCCTATCAACTACGTATCGACGTAACTGATATTCATCACATCCTACATTACGCAGCATGCATTGTGACTGACAGCCTCAGCATGGCTCTGGAAGCAGCCGTATTGGGAACAGCCTCGATTCGCGTGAGCGATTTTGGTTTACAAATTTCAGCGTTCGAAGCTATCGAAGAATACGGGCTTGTCTACAATTACTCACCTGACGCTACCGATGAGGCTATTTTCCGAATCGATGACGTTCTAAAATCAGCCCATAGCGGTGAATTGCGCCTGCGTAGCGCCAAATTAGTCGCCGACATGGAAGACCCACTACCCTATTACACTAACACTATTTTACGTCAGCTCTCACTGATGCTATAACCCGGTAAAGAAGAACAGCGATGGCAGCATTGACAAATTCGGAGCTGATTAATATCAACCGTATAATAATTACCGAGTAGAACAATGCCACCTGCTCTGCAACAATCGGCGCTAATAACACTAGTAAGCTCGCCTCTCTTACGCCCAAACCAGCTGGCGCAAAAAACGCCAACTGTCCCAAAAGGCCAGAAAAATAGTATATCGTGACCACATACAAAAACCAAAACCACGCAATGTCCAACGAGCCCTTTAGAACAACAAAAAATGCAGCACCGTGGATAAAAAATAATGGCAACTGAAAAACGGCTAGTTTGAAAACCGTCGCCAGACTCAAGTTATGAGTCGCCAGATCGATACCCGTACCCATTTTTTTTAGTACATAGGCACACACTCGAATCAGCACTGGTATCGCCAAAAAACACACCGGGATCAACAGTATTACCGCAAACAATACATCACTGGGCAACTCATCACGATAATAGACCAACGAAGCAAGAGCAATAATCAAGGTTGCCAAGACACCACCAATAAGCTCCACCACAGTAGCAATTGTGATACCCGTACGATGTTGTGGCGAATGTAATCCAATACGTACAAAATAGCTAAAAACCTTACCCGGCACATATCGGGCTAAACGCGATACCGTCCACGAACGGTAGGCCCCCAAAACACTAACACTGGTATTGAGTTTCCGCAGAGAATACCACCACAAGCAGCTATTCCAGCCATGTGCAACAAGAGTCAACATCAAAGCTAACAACAATACACTCACGGCAGGGATTTTCGCTCCTCGCTCCAGCTTGTCGAAATTATCTGTGAAAAAAACTGCGATATAAACCAGGGAAGAAATAAATAGAATGGCGGAAGCTGCCGTGGAAAATAGATTCCGGTGGATCAATGGCGACATCAGTTTTTATACGCCACAGCAATGGTTTGATGACACCAGGGCCTTGGAAACGGCACCGTACCCAATATTGGCACGGGAATACCACCAGATTTCAACTGCACATCAGTAAAGCCACTACGTTCCAGAATTCGTATTAGCCAACGCTGGGGAAAAAGGAATAGATGGTCTTCAGCATAAAAAAAACGTCGCGACAAGCTCAATGTTAACAAACGTTCAAATGGAGAATTAGGGTTCGGGGTAGACAAAACCAAACGGCCACCCTCAGCCAAGGCGCCATAACAGGTTTTTAAAAATGAAAGCGGATCCTCAATATGTTCCAATATTTCACCCGCAATTATTGCATCGACTTTCTCGTTATTTTTCTCACAGTACTGTTCGATAGAGCCACAAAAAACATCAGTATAATTGGCTGGCATTGCTACTTGATCCAAATCGACGCCTACAACTCTTGTGTTACTTAAAAACGTATTGGGCATGTGAGCAAAACCGACATCCAGTAACACCTCCGCTCCAGCGACCAAGTCAGCCATCCGCTTTAGCCGATAGTCTTCATTAACCACATAAGTTTTTCTCATATCATCTCTTTTTCGTGGTGAACTCAATAACATGATTAAGCTATTGTGCTCATCTGATCCAGACCAGCGTCATCAAAGCACATCTCCTGACCTATACCGCTGGGCCAGATCAGCCGATAAAAAGCAGCAACAGACTTTTAGAATTACTATTTACTAGCCGCTACTTCGCCGAATGAGGGAGAGTCGACCTATTAGTTATCTACATAAAAGCAAACTTAGCAACAAAAATAGCCGCGAGAAACCAGGCACCCATACTAACCTCGCCGCTGCGGCCAGCTATAACCTTAATGGCGACATAGCTAATAAACCCCACTGCGATACCGTTGGCAATAGAGAAAGACAGCGGAATCATGATGATGACTAACAGCGCAGGAATTAATTCAGTGGCATCGTCCCAGTCGAGTTCGCGCATACCGCTCATCATCAATAGCGCGACATAGACCAGCGCGCCGGAGGTGGCGAAGGCGGGTACCATGCCCGCCAGCGGCGAGAAGAATATGGCCAGCACAAACAGCAGGCCAACGGTTATTGCGGTTAAGCCGGTGCGTCCTCCTGCGGCTACCCCCGCGGCACTTTCCACGTAGCTGGTAACCGGCGCACAGCCCATAAACGCGCCTACCACACTGGACGAGCTGTCAGCTTTAAGCGCCCTGTCCAAATTTTTGATGTTGCCCTCGCTGTCGACCAGTTGCGCTCGGGTGGCAACCCCCATCAAGGTGCCGGCTGTATCAAATAGGTTAACAAACAAAATAGCGATAATCACACTGATCATTGCTACATCGAAAGCGCCGGCCAGGTCCATTTGCATAAAAGTAGCAGCCATACTAGGCGGGCTAGACACCAGCCCGGTGTATTGCACTTCTCCTATCACTAGCCCCAGCACGGTAATCGTCAGTACACCCAGTAGTATAGCGCCGGGGACCTGACGCACTGACAGCGCAGCAATAACCACAAAGCCTATGGCGGCCAACATTGGCTGTATTTGACTAAGGTCTCCCAGGGTGAGAATGGTGGCGGGATTGGCGACGATAATGCCGCCACTCTTGAGGCCGATAAAACCGATAAAAAGTCCGACACCGCAGCCCATAGCTATGCGCAGATCCCGGGGAATACTGCGTAGCATCCAGGCCCGCAGTGGAGTTACGCTCATGATCACAAAGAGTATGCCGGCGAGGAATACCGCACCCAGCGCCACCTGCCAGCTGTAACCCATTTCGCCCACCACGGTATAGGTAAAAAACGCATTGAGCCCCATGCCCGGTGCCAAGCCTACCGGCCAGTTGGCATAGAGCCCCATAAAAAAGCATGCTAGAGCAGCCGCCAAACAGGTCGCGGTAAAACTTGCGCCGTGATCCATGCCCGCCGACGCCATCATCTGGGGGTTCACAAAGATGATATAGGCCATGGTGATAAACGTTGTCAGGCCCGCCAGCATCTCGGTGGAGACTTTCGTGCCGTGCTCTGACAGTTTGAAGAGCCGTTCCAATATGCCTTGCATTCGATCTATTCCTTATTTTTATAGGTGTATTGCGCCGCCGAGCTAGTTTGTATCTGCCCTTATTACCGTCAAACCATTGGCCAATCGCCAATGTTAGCTTAGCCAAAGCTCCCGAGCCTACCACCATGTAGAAGCCAGAACAATCTGCCACTGTGATCTGCAACAAGAGGGCATGGCAGCTCTTTATTTACGCTTTAAACTCGCAACAAATCACAGCGGTGCCAATGCAATAACGTTTAGCTAGGCTCAGCTTCGCTGTTGTGCTCTTCCAGCTCGGGCATCATCACACTCAGCAACATTGCAGCGAGCCCGGCAGTGGCCGCGGCTGAACTAAAAATATTTTGTATCAAATCGGGTGTTTTGGCGAATACACCGGGGACCATTGCCATACCCAGGCCCAAACCCAGCG
>Ga0105356_10006166_pt1 | contig 11207 bp, 8 predicted proteins | sample GOMGulsemesocosm_3_FD_83502 | JGI IMG/M metagenome (GOLD analysis project Ga0105356, IMG submission 83502) | Methane-oxidizing microbial communities from mesocosms in the Gulf of Mexico - GOM9D Gulf of Mexico | ecosystem: Environmental > Aquatic > Marine > Cold seeps | place: Gulf of Mexico...
AGAATTATCAGAAGGTTTGGTGTCTATAAATTCAAATACTATAAAAACTGTTGAATACGCTGCTCAGTTGTTATTAGGAGGTGTAGGAGCTTCTGGTTATTTAACTAAAGAATCGGGAGTTTTTAATAGAGGAGAAGGGATCTCGACAAAGAAAGGTTTTCGTATTCGATATAGCAATTTAGAAGAAGAAGGATACAATGCTACTGCTGTCCGCTTAAAAGTAGATTCCATAATAAAAAAAGGAATTCATGAAAATGCTTTTCCTGGAGCACAATTATTAATTGTCAAAGACAAAGCAGTCGTCTTTCATGAAACCTATGGGTATCATACATATGCCAATAAAAGACCTGTTGCAAAAAATGACTTGTATGATTTGGCATCTGTAACCAAAGTAACCGGTGCATTGCCAGTTGTTATGCAATTACATGATCAAAAAAAATTAGAGTTGGATGTTCCTTTTAGTAACTATTGGACTTCCTGGAAATGGAGACGTAGCAAAAAGAAACTGACACTAAGAGAAATCTTGGCGCATCAAGCAGGTCTGACTCCGTATATCGTTTTCGCAGAAAAGGTTATGAGGAATGATGGTTCTTATAAAAGAAAATATATAAGAAATGAAGGAAGTAAAAAATTTCCTACAAAAATTTATGAGAACATGTATTTACATAAATCTTTTAAAAAGAAAGTATACCGATCCATAAATTGGTCTAAGGTTTCTGATAGAAAAAAGTACAAATATTCAGGGCTACTTTTTCTTTTGATTCCTCAATTGACAAAAGAATTGAGTGGTATTTCTTATGAGAGCTATTTAAAAAAGAATATTTACGAACCTTTAGGAGCTTTTTCTTTAGGGTTCAACCCATATACATATTATCCAAAAGAAGCTATTGTACCGACTGAGTATGATGGTTTTTTTAGAAGGGATAGTATCCAGGCTTGGGTACATGATGAAAATGCTGCATTAATGGGAGGTGTTTCTGGGAATGCAGGTTTGTTTGGTACGGCGAACGATTTAGCCAAATTGATGCAAATGTATTTGCAAATGGGAAGCTATGGGGGACGAGAATTTATAAGCAATGAAACACTAAAAGAATTTACAAAAGTGCAATACCCTGAGAATGACAACAAGAGAGGCTTAGGTTTTGATAAGCCGCTGTTAAACAATAGTGACCTTAGCTTAGAAGAAGCTTCACCTGCACCTGAAGCTAGTAGAGAAAGTTTTGGACACGGTGGGTTTACGGGGACCTATGTATGGGCAGATCCTTCTAATAATATGGTTTATATTTTCTTATCCAATAGAGTATATCCCAGTCGAAAGAATACAAACTTGTACAAATTGAATATAAGAACTGCATTGATGCAAGTTTTTTATAAAGAGTTCAATAAGTCTGAAAAAAAGGAAGCTGTCAATGACTCTAAAAAGAACAAACCATTTAAGCTGTAAAGGAATGTTTGATAGCAATCAGGTTAATAATACAGAAATGAGGCAGAAATCATGATCCCTAGCGCAATGGGAATCACAAATATAAGATATACGAAAATTACAACTCCACTTTTGAATAAGCTAAGAAAATAACTTTGTTTATAAAATTGTTTTATAGCCATGAAGAGATATCCAAAAGTAGATATACCAATGAATCTATTGATCCAATCTGGAGTTTTCCAAAAATAATTCACAAATAAGAGAAGTCCTAATAGAATAAATAGAAAAGAAAAATAATAAAAACTGAAAACCAAATGGTAAGGAAAACTTCCACTCCTTTTAAATAAAATTTTGAGTATAAAAGCGAAGATAGGGAGTAGAATAAATAACGCTATTGGAATACTATCAAAAAAAGCTTGAAGCACTCCATTGCCACTATTCTTTTTAAACTTAAGAATTTGTTTGTAAACCAGTTTTTCAAAATAACCAGCGTTTGTTTTCATACCAAGAACTTTTAATAATTTTGCTTCTGGCGCATCTATAGAAATTAAGGAATCTAATTTTTTAGTACTGAAGCCTAAATTAAGGATAGGTGTATTTTTGGATGCTGTTTTTTCAAAATTTACAGTTGTTTTCTCTGAAGCAAACGGCAAGTTGGACTGAGTCAACGTAGCTACACCTACTGTATCTTTTGGATTTGATTTGAATTCCAATGCTTGATTGGTTTCTAAACTCTTTTTTAAAACACGATCAACTTGTTGTGTGTATTCACGAGCTTTAAAAGAAAATATAAAGAAGAAGACAACAGAAACAAATAAATAAAATTGTGCAGGATGAAGGTATAACAAGCGTTTTCCTTCAATAAATTTTTTCGGCAAATGCCCAGGCAAGAAAAGCAAAGGAAAAAAGCTTTTAAAAAATCGGGCGTCAACAGAAAAATAATTATTTATAGTATTGTAAAACAATAAGCCCAAGGTCAATTGGTCTTTTGCTTTTTGGCCACAATTGGGACAAAAAACAAATGCTGCTTTTATTTTTTTTTCACAGTTTCTACATTTTATTTTCATATACGAGTATCGCTCTTAAGTTTCTTTTATAAAAATACTGAAAAAAGAACAACTTGAGATAAAAAAAATCTAGATGAAATATTTATGTAAAGTCAATTAATATATAGGTTGGGACGTCCCAATAGAATTTTGGAACATTGTTTAAGTATAGATTTAGTATTTGTAGTTGTGTATTTTATAAATTGAAAACTTAAAATATTTCAAAAAATTATAGAATTTAATATGTCAAGTAAAAACCTGTGTTTTTTAGCGTTCATTTTTGTGTCATTGTCAGTATTGGCACAATATTCAAAAGTTCCCAATACGCCAGTCACTTTTAAAAAGAAGGAATTACTGAATACTTATATAACAGAAGGGGCGTCCATTGGAGATTTGAATTCAGATGGACATCAAGATATTCTTGCAGGAGCATTGTGGTGGAAAGGGCCACATTTTAAAAAAACGTATGCTTTGAATATCTTTAAAGAATTTCCTATCACTGGACCTGGTTTAGAAGGGTATTCGACCAACTTTTTTTCTTTTCCGGGTTATTTTAATGAAGATAAATGGATCGACGTATTGCAAATAGGAATTCCTGGAACAGATAGCAAATGGATACAGAACCCAGGGAAATCAGCAAGAAAGAATAAAAAAAGAGGGATATATCCACAAATAGTAAATGGACAAGAGCACGTTTGTCATGAATCTCCTCAGTTATTAAATATAATAGGCGATTCTAGAAAAGAGTTACTTTCTTTTAGCAATGGAAGTATAACAATAGGAATCCCATCAATGACAGAGAATAAATGGAAAACGATCGCAATAAGTCCAATAGACAAAAGTCGTTTTCCAGTATTCAAACATGGATTGGGAATTGGAGATATCAATAGTGATGGAAGACAGGATATATTAGAAAAATCTGGTTGGTGGGAACAACCTTTAAATTGGGATATGAAAAACAACTGGATGTATCATGAATATCCATTTTCACCAAAACAAGGTGGGGCACAAATGTTTTCTTATGATGTTGATGGAGATGGTGATATGGATGTTGTTACAGCAATGAATGCACATTCCTATGGACTTTCATGGCATGAACAAATTAAAAAAAAGGGAAAAATATATTTCCAAGAACACCAGATAATGACAGATAAAGCTTCAGGAAATACTTATGGGGTTGTTTTTAGTCAACTGCATGCCTTGGCTTGTGCAGATATAGACAACGACGGCATTAAAGATATCATAACAGGAAAATGTTTTTATGCACACAATGGTCGCGATCCAGGGGCAGAAGAACCAGCTGTGCTCTATTGGTTCAAAACAACAAGGAATTCAGATGGAACTGTAGAATTCATTCCCTATAAAATTGACAGTAATTCAGGGGTTGGTAGACAAATTTCTACAGGCGATTTAAATAAAGATGGAAAAATTGATATTGTAGTAGGAAATAAAAAAGGTGTATTTGCCTTTATTCAGGAATAAAAATAATTTAAATAAATCATTAATAAAAAAAGAAAGAATGGGAAGTAGCGTGCAAAATAGAAAAATATTACTTTGGGCCAGTTTTTTTACAATAGCAGCAGCTGGAGTAGGATTTGCAGTACGAGGTGCAATATTGGTAGATTGGGCCAATCAATTTGGATTTACCATGACAGAATTGGGAACGATTACTGGAGGTGGTTTTGTTGGTTTTGGTGTTGTTATTATAATATTCAGTTTGGTAGCAGATAAAATTGGTTACAAGCGTTTGCTAAAACTTGCATTTATTCTTCATATTCTCTCATATATTGTTACTGTAGCTACCGTTTTTGTTTACGACGCTATGGGAAGAGAAGCAGCCTATTGGTGCCTGTATTGGGGAACTTTTCTTTTTGCTGTAGGAAACGGAGTTTGTGAGTCTGTTATCAATCCGTTGGTTGCGACACTGTTTCCAAAAGAGAAAACACATTATTTAAATATTCTACATGCAGGGTGGCCAGCAGGTATGATTGTTGGAGGTTTGTTGTCTATTGCTTTACATGGTTTAATTAGTTGGGAGATGCTAATGAGTTTTTTCTTGGTTCCTGTTCTGATTTATGCATATATGATGCGGAATCAAAAATTTCCAGTTTCAGAAGCCAAGGCTGCTGGTGTAAGTTATAAAGTAATGTTTTTACAATTTGCATCTCCTATTTTATTATTCCTTTTGGTATTGCATGCACTTATTGGTTATGTAGAATTGGGAACAGATATGTGGATTCAAAATATTACAGGAACAATTTTAGAAGATCCAACAAAAGGGATATTATTATTTGTATACGCTTCCTTGTTAATGTTCGTTTTAAGGTTTTTTGCAGGGCCAATTGTTCATAGAATATCTCCATTAGGATTGTTATTTGTAAGCGCAGTGTTAGCTTGTATCGGTTTGTTTACACTTGGGAATGCAACAACAGGTATTATTATGATACTTGCCGTTACTATTTACGGAGTAGGAAAAACTTTTTTTTGGCCAACGATGTTAGGTGTTGTAGGAGAACGATTTCCAAAAGGAGGCGCTGTAGTAATGGGGATTATTGGAGGTGTTGGAATGTTGTCTGCTGGACTTCTAGGAGGACCTGGTATTGGTTACAAGCAAGATTATTTTGCTTCAGAAAAAATAAAAACAGAAGCAGTCGCCAGCTATAAACGTTACAAATCAGAAACAAAAAATAATTTTTTGTTTTTTGATGCGATTCAAGGTTTAGATGGTAGTAAAGTAGGCGTTTTAAAAGACAATGGAAAGCAATTGGAAGAAGATATAAAGCGTTGGGAAAGTTCAGGAAGAGTGTTGAGCAGTAGCAAAGGTCTGAGTTCATTAAAAAAATGGTGGGAATCCGTGAAAAACTATGAAAGTCAAGACAGAAAACCTGTCAATGAAGCTGGTTTTTATGGAGCAGGAAAAGCATTGGTTGTAACAGCAATTGTGCCTGCTATAATGGCCGTCGGATTTCTTATCCTCATTTTATATTTTAAGAAAAAAGGAGGTTATAAAAGCGTTGAAATAGAGTCTTAAAACTGCCTAACATAGTTTAGACAAGAAAATTGGTTTTAAAAACAGCAAAGAAGAAATGTTTAATTTTATTCTTTGCTGTTTTTTTTGGAGTCATTTAAAAGGAAAAAGTTATTTTTACTTTTTATTTTGAAAAATGCAAGATCAAATATCGATAGCAGTATTGCCCTTTAAAAATATGAGTTCTGATAAAGAGAATGATTATTTTTGTGATGGTATCACAGAAGAAATTATCAATGCTTTGGCAAGAATAGGCCATTTGAAAATAACTTCTAGAACTTCTTCTTTTTTCTTTAGAGATAAAAACTTACCCATTACAGATATTGGAAAAAAATTAAAGGTTTCAATAATTTTAGAGGGAAGTGTACGAATTTCAGGAAGTACAATTCGTATTACCGCTCAATTGATTCAGGTGGAGGATGATTTTCATTTTTGGTCAGAAACATGGGATAGAAAATTGGAAAATATTTTCAATATACAAGATGAAATAAGTCTATTGATAGCTGACAAAATTCGAGAAAACTTTGGACACTTAGAAATAAATGATCAGTTGGTAAACAAACAAACTGATTATTTAGAGGCATACCGTTTGTATTTAAAAGGAAATTATCATTTTCAAAAATGGAATCCTGAAGATATTAATTTGTCAAAAGAATATTATATAAAAGCATTGGCAATAGATCCTAACCATGCACAATCAAATTTTGGTCTGTCACAATATTATGGAATGATGGCTGGATTGGGGTTTTTACCAAAAGAAGAAGCCTTTAAGGAAGCGAGGATTTATGCAAATAAAGCATTGGAAATGAATCCTCAATTGCCAGAAGCACATTATGGTTTGGCAGGAATTAGTTATTGGTACGACTGGGATTTAAAAAAAACCATGCAGCATTTGAACAGGGCTTTGGAAATCAATCCTAACTTTGCTCCAGCGTATGCACATTTGGCATTTCATTATTGTTCATCTGGTGCTCTAGAAAAAGCATTGGAAAATGTAGAAATAGCTATTGGTTTGGACCCCTTGTCTTCTGAAGTTTATTTTGCAAAGGGTTATATTTATTACATTACAGAAGATTACGAAACTTCTTTAAAAATTTTAGACACTTGTTTAGAATTAAATCCATTTAATTTATTGGCAATTATTATCAAAACCTCTTGTTGGGTGTTGCAAGGAAAAACCAATTTGGTAATAGATTATTTTATGTCTGATTTACCTGCTGCAATCGATAATGCCTCTATTTATGGAATGTTAGGGATTTCTTATGCAACAGAAAAAAACAGAATTGAAACCGATAAGTATTTGAAATTATTACAATTAGAAATTGAAAAGACACAAGCAGAAAGAGCTCAGTTTTTTGTTTTTTTAATTCATATTATATTAGGAGAAAAGAAGAAGGTGTTTGTTTGGTTAAAAAAAATTATAGATAGCAAACCTACATTGCTTTTGCTTTTGTTTTCAGATCCAATGATCAATCCTATAAAAGAAGATTTAGAGTATAAAAAAATTATCAAAAAGGTTTTTTCTGAAACTTTTGTTATTGAAAGCAAGACTGCTAAGAAAAAGGACTTATTGACAAATGAGCTAAAAAACAAGTATTCTAAAAAATTGGTATCTTATATGGAAGAAGACAGTCCTTATTTAGATCCTAATTTAAGTTTGAAGGACTTGGCTAAGTATTTGGATATTCATTCCAACCAACTTTCATGGTTGATAAATTATGAATTCCATAAAAACTTTAATGAATACATCAATCATTACAGAGTAGAGGCTTTCAAAAAAAATGCTACAGACAATAAAAAAGCTCACATTACTTTAATTGGCTTGGCATATGAAAGTGGATTCAATTCAAAAACAGTGTTCAATACTTTTTTTAAAAAGGAAACGGGTATGACTCCTGTTCAATATTTAAAGAGACAAAATTAGTATATTTATCTTATTTGAATTTTTTTCTATGAAACATGCTTCTATACTATTACAAACCATTGAAGAAAATGATTTATGGGAAAAAAAGGTTCATTTTAAAAGAAACGAATTCGTAAAGGTACCTGGAAGTATTGACATAAATTTATACTTTATAGAAAGTGGCAGCTTACGTATTTTTGTATTGGATGAATCAGAAGAACACACAATACGTTTTGGGTATAAAAATAACATGATAGCTTCGTTGGATAGTTTTCTTTTAGAGCGACCTTCAGAATATTATATTCAAGCACTCAAAAAAACGACTTTAAAAGTCATTGGCAAACCTGAACTGAAAAAATTAATAGAGAGCTCCACTATTTTAACAAAACATTGGAATGAAATTCTTGAACAGATTATTTTTCAACAATTAGAAAGAGAACGAGATATTCTTACAATAGCCCCCATAGAACGTTACAAAAGAGTACTAAAAAGAAGTCCACAATTGTTTCAAGAAATTCCAAACAAGTATATTGCATCTTATTTGCGTATGACTCCAGAGACATTGTCTCGATTAAAAAAACATTGATTTCAATCAACCTTTAAAAGAGAACTTTCTAGGATATTTGCAATAAAAACAAAATGGTAACAAAGAAATTATTTTTAGAAGAACTTGTTGATATCACAAGAAAGAACTTAAAGGAAACAGAAAAATTATTACAACTTTCTGTGAAAGAATTGAATCAAAAAAAGAACGAAACAGATTGGAGTCCACTGGAATGCATTGCGCATTTAAATATTTATGGAGAATTTTATTTACCTGAAATAGAAAAATGTATCAACAATGCTCCAACAGATACTACCGCTACTTTTAGAAGTGGCGTATTGGGTAGTTATTTTGTCAAATTAATAAAGCCCAAAGAAAAATTAAATAAGATGATAACATTGGAGAAATTTAATTTTATTGGTGTAGAATTATCAAAAGATGTATTAATTCATTTTAAAAAACAGCAAGAAAAAATGCTAGAATTATTATCAAGGTTGTCCAATGTAAATTTAACAAAACGAAAGACAGCAATAAGTATTTCAAAATTAATAAAACTTAGATTGGGAGATACGTTAAGCTTTGTGACTTTTCACAATCAAAGACATTTGATACAAGCAAATAAAGGCTTGAATTTATTTATTACATCAAAATAGTTTTCTTTAAAATCATCTTTGTTCTTTTAGTACCTTTGCCTTTATCTAATTTTTTTAGATAAAATAATTTACAAGAAGAACCCAATTAGTTTATAATTTATAAAGATGTTTTTTATACTCGGAATTTCAATTTCTATTTTCCTTGAATTGTTATTATTAATAAAAAAGAACAAGTCGGTTGCAGATAAAATATTAGTTGTTTGGCTGTTTTTAATATTTGTGCACCAACTAATAAATTATTTAACTGTTGACGACGTACTGTATAATTATCCTTATCTATTAGGAGTAGAATTTCCAATGCCTATTCTTCATGGCGTATTTTTATATTTTTATGTATTGGCTATCACTGGGAATAAATTAAACAAAAGATGGTATGTATATTTACATTTTATTCCTACAATACTAACAATTTGTCTATTAATTCCGTTTTCTCAGATACCAGATGCTGATAAAATATATGTGTTTAAAAATAAGGGATTGGGATATGAATGGTTTATGACTTATATCCTTTTAGTCATTCCTTTGTCTGGATTGGCGTATTCTATTTGGGCCTTAATTTTAATAAAAAGACATCAAATAAAAATTCAAAACCGCTTTTCAAATACAGATAAAAAAGAATTACAATGGTTACGGTACTTATCAATTGGTTATGGTATTATTTGGGTTTTATCCATATTTACATGTGGAGAAACCGTTTTTTCAGCAGTTGTAGTTCTCGTTATGTTTATCGGTTTTTTTGGAATCAATCAATTAAATATCTTTAATTCAAGCCCAGTAATTGAGTCAGGGAATTTAGAAGAAAACTTCAATGGGATTAAAAGTAGTAAGAGCGAAAATAATATAAAAAGATATTCAAAGTCTGGATTGAATGAAGAAACAAGTTTGAAAATATACACTGAGTTAAGTGAATTAATGAAATATGAGGCCCTTTATAAAAATGAGAATCTTACATTGACAGAATTGGCCAAACTTCTAAAAATACATTCCAATCATTTATCACAGGTAATTAATGAAAAGGAAGGAACCAATTTTTACAATTATATAAATTCGTTACGTATAAAAGAATTTATAAAAATAGCTTCACTTCCTCAAAATGAAAAATTCACAAAAATAGCTTTGGCTTACGATTGTGGATTCAATACAAAGTCTACATTCAACAAACATTTTAAATCTTTTACAGGGAAAACACCCACTGAGTTTTTTCAAAAACACTAGTTTTTTGATTCTTTTTGAATAATTAGATTTGATGTTTTTTTATTTCATCTTACATTAGAACTCAATGTTTATAGCCTTTATGAGGGTGTGCTTACACGCGCATACCTTAAAATCGTCGTTGCTTACAAGCTAAACCCTTTCCTTCTTTATAACCAAGCATCTTTGCATCATAATTCGAATACATTTTAGAAAGCAAAAAAAAGTACAGCTACTATTTCTAAGTAAATAAAATTAAGTTCTGTTTTATAAATGCGAACTCTAGAGATGGTATCTAGAACTATTTTTGCAAAATAATTAGAAATAAAGGTTTCTCGAATAAAATTAATAAAAATGAATGTTTATGAAAAGTACACTTATTAAACTCGTAACAATAACAATTTTGCTAGCCTCTTGCTCTATGAGTGATACGACTAGTTTGGAATCAAATTCTATTGTTGGGGAATGGAATTCAACTAGTTTTTTAGCAGATATACCAATGTATGATATTAACGGAGATGGAATTAATTCTAAAGAACTTTTAGATGAATTGAGTTGTAGGTACTCAAAATTGGTTCTTAATGAGGATTTAACTTTTTCCCAAGAAACAAACTATTGGAAACAAGATGAAGACAATATTTACGCATGCAATACTGCAGATGAAATTATTACTTACAATGGAACTTGGAAAATTAATACTACCAATACACTCTTATCATTAGAAGTAGATGGAAATGTTCTGTTTCTAAGAATTCAATTTGATGGAGAAACGTTGTCTCATAGATCTGGCATGGCATTTTTTAATTTGAATGCAGCTGGTGAAAAAGAAAATATTGCAGGAAAAATAAGTTACAATAGAAATTAATAAATATTTAAATACAAAAAATGAAGAAAGTACTAATATTATGTCTGTTTATTAGCTCTATGGTGTCCGCCCAAGAGATGTATACCACAAGTGGTATCATAAAAGACAAAACGAATGGAGAAACAGTTTTTGGAGCCTCTGTATATTTTAAAGGCACAACGTTGGGAGTAACAACGAACGAATATGGATTTTACTCTATAACAGCAAAAAATGGTACCTATACATTAGTAGTATCGTATTTGGGTTTTAATGACGAGAATAAAGAAATTACCCTTAGCACAAATCAAAAAATAAATTTTGAGATCTCTGAAAATGCAACAACTTTGGACGAAGTTGTCATCAAATCAGAAGAATCTGAACAAATAAGTCTTAAAAGACCACAAATGAGTGTGGCGAAAGTAAATATCAGAACTATAAAAAAAATGCCCGTTGTTTTAGGTGAAGTAGATGTTATCAAATCTATACAGATGCTGCCGGGTGTTACAAATAACGGTGAAGGTTCTAGCGGGTTTAATGTTAGAGGAGGAGCAGTAGATCAAAATTTGGTTCTTTTA
>Ga0105356_10006174_pt1 | contig 11200 bp, 17 predicted proteins | sample GOMGulsemesocosm_3_FD_83502 | JGI IMG/M metagenome (GOLD analysis project Ga0105356, IMG submission 83502) | Methane-oxidizing microbial communities from mesocosms in the Gulf of Mexico - GOM9D Gulf of Mexico | ecosystem: Environmental > Aquatic > Marine > Cold seeps | place: Gulf of Mexico...
ACACCTTAGTTAATGGACAAAATATTGTTTATTTACTTTTGATACATGTTAACAACGAGAAACAATTAATTCTTCGGTGACTAATACTTCTTTAGTTGATTTGAACTTAATGAGTTTAAAAGGGTTTGTGATAGCTTGCGTTGTAACACAGTTATCTCCAGGTAAAGTTAGCAGCACTTCTGCTCGAATATGATCGAGTCCATCAAATAAAGACTCAATATTGATTGCATGACCACCGGTATTCCTAGCACCCATATCAATTAATATAATAGTTTCTTCCTCGAAGTTTACTGGTTTTATATCTTCACTTGTTCTTTTAAGTAACGCATTTTCATATTCAGTTTGGTTTTTTATAATAATTACACTTTTGTTTGTAGCGTTTGCATATTCATTGTATTGCGCTTCATGCAATATTTCATATTCTATGACCGGATCAGCCGGAGGGGGTGATGTAGCATTGGCATCATAACAACCTTGCATTTGAAACATGAATGGGACGAGAATTAATAGCCTTTTCATTATGTACACTCCTTGTAGTTAACGCCCCTTAGGAGGCGGGTAATTATTCTTATGTTGTGATTCTATTTTCTACTTTTTGCAAGGGAAGTTACCAGCTCACTTGCGCCAGTTTGAAACATACTTGGAATAATGCCATGCGCAAAAGCCATGAATGCAGCTTTAAGACATTTGAAACCATAAGAAAATGCAACTTTTTGATGCTCGAAATAGCTTTCATCAACTGAGTGCAAATGAGCTTTACTTGATTTAAACATAGATTTATCTCCTGCCTTAAATTAAATTTTTATGCTGAGTTTGTTAGTTTAGCTAACCTGAAAATTTAAAAACGCCCTGCTTTAACAGCTTTAGTGGAGAATACATTCAAATTGTTATGCAGAACTTACCAACCCAGATTCAATAGCATATTGCTCCTCACTAAAGATAGCCATAGCAGTATTCATTTGTTTGAAACCGAGCTTGTTATAACAGCCTTCTTTGCCAGGATTAGCAGATAAAATTATTTCTTTGTGACCGACAGAAAGCTCAATCAATTTTAAATAATATGAGGCCCTAAACCAAGTCCTCGATAGTTCGGATGAATCGCGACATCACATAACTAACAAAAAGCTACAACTAATTTGTCCTTAAATAGTAATTTACTCATTTAACTCTCCTTGTTACCCCAAATACTGGACTGTTATGCGCTTGCTAAATGCAAATCGAAGCGTTACCAGCCAAGGTTCATTCGCCTTTTAAGTGACTTGTTAGTTAATGATTTGAATGAAGTTATTATCAAGAGATATAGAGGAGTGCCTTGTTTCAGGAGTCTTTCCTAGATTTGCCCCTGACTTTTGGCCAAAATATAACTTTTCGCTATCAAAATAAATTAATGTGTAATTCGGCGCTAGCACCCGATTATCTGAATTATAAACAAAAGTTTCATTTAGGGCGTTAGCTTCAATACTTTCTTCACTCATTACTTTGCCGATAATTTCAAGTTTCGAGATATCCAGCGTATCAAACATCATCGAAACACATCCTGTATCAGTGGGACTGAAATACTCTGTTCGATAAGTGGATTTCATCGAAGAATCTATGCTTACCTTAATCGTTACGTTCCATGAATCTTTTAGGTCATCGTTCGATAACTTGTTGTAAGGAGAACATTCTTTTTCCCAATACGTATTAGATAACGTTGCTATTAAGTCACTTTTCAATGTTTCCTTAGCGCTATCCTCTTCTGCACCACCACAAGAGAACAATACCATTGTCGAAAGAACAATAATAATCGATGTATTTTTCATTGGCACTCCATGCTCTAATAAAACTAATCCCCTGTTAAGAGGGAAAATGTAGTTGGCTAAAATTAAGGCTCGAACAAACGCCAACTGGTTTTTGTTTGCTTAACAATTCGTGATATTTAAAATTGATAACCAGCCTGTAATAAACCGCCCACACCTATACCATCCTTTTCATTCCCTGCAACCAGAGTAAAGCCAAAGTTAAATCCGGGATTGCCAATGCCCCTAAGAAAATAATGGTACCCTATGCCTGCACCATATACAGCTTTATGATCAAAGTTATCATACTCGCTGCCCACAACCCCGATATATAAACTTGTTCCATGTTTAGGCGTTTGAAATTCAAAGATATCCGTTTTTACCCAACCAACACCAACACCACAGGTACTACCGTAAATTGAAGAGTAACTAACACAACCAGCAGAGAGGTATTTAAAATCATTTTTAGACTGGAGACCTGCATTAACCCCAATCCCACCATAAAAGGCGCCAGTGCCTATACCAAAGGTAAAGTTATCGTTTGCTAATGTTTGAGGTGATGAGACTAACGCGAATGTAGCTAGAAGTGATTTGGTGATTGTTTGCAAAAGTGATCCTTACTCTTTTTAATTATTTAAACATTACCCCTTGTTCAGGGACAAAAATACAGTAGCTAGAATAAGCGACAAGGGAGCAAAAAGCCAACAGTATTTTTTCTTGTTTTACAGGTTGTTATGAGTATTCAACACCCCAAGAAACAAGCCACAAAACCATTAAAAGAAAGCTAAATAAAGCCTGTTTTTTCCTTTTTACAATTAGACTATCAAATTCTGATGAATATAGGCTTGGTGTTACAGACTTACCATCACTAAATAGAAAGTATATACCCATCATGACTAGCAGTACTCCCCCTAAAGTCATCCAAGCCCAACCTAAGTTGATAAACAAAGGAGAAATTATATATGCGAATGATTGTAAAAAAAAATGAGGCGAATTTAAAGTTCTCGCCTTAACTCCATACTTATTTGCATAATCAACGAATGCAAAAGCTGACTCTTCAACTCGAATCATTTTTTGATATACTCCGACTCCACCTGAAATTATTGGCAGAAGAAATATTATAAGCTCAATCATCCTTAATTTTCATAACACACACATTTAGGGGCTTTTGATTCCATATGATTGACTTAAAACATATAGCTAAAATTTATTGTATAATTTTCCGCCGAAATATTCCCCATGTCTAACCATGTTACTTCAAAGCCAATCCCAAAGCCATTATGAGCACGAAATTCAAACCCTGTAGCTAATAATGCACCTACACCATTATCGGTCAAACTAATTCTATCAGCACCTGAAAACTCTAAGTCATAATGATTCAGCCCTAACTTACCAAACATAGACCAACGATTACTTAGAGGTATTGAGCCTTTTACATTTAAATTATAACTATTGTAACCTAGAGTGCGAACAGTAGACGAAATCTCTGCGCAAGTTACAATACAAAAGCTCGAACCAGATGTTTTCCCTACATTTATTGCCCAGTTTTCGCTATATTGGTAGCCATAATTAAACCCGACTACACTTTCACTATCATCCGTTTCAGATGATATATCAGTGTCAACGTTACCGAGCCCGAAATTAATACCTAATGTATGATTCTTTCCGGTACTACTAAGGTTATCGATAGCCAAGCACGGGAACGATAGTGACATTAGCACCAAAGTAAAATATGTTTTTTTGATAAAACCTCCTTGTTGAAACCGATGATTATGTTTTTAACTTAACCGCTGTTCCAAAGACCATAATTTCTGATGAACCGTCCATTATTGCACTTGTAGTAAATCGAATTCCTACAACCGCATCGGCACCCTTTTCTTCTGCATTTACAACTAAACGTTGAATTGCTATATCTCTCGCATCGGTTAACATTTCCGTATAGCCGCGTATTTCACCACCGACTATACTTTTTAAACCTGCCATAATGTCACGTCCAATATGCTTTGCTTGAACAACGTTACCAGTAACGACACCTACTATTTCTTCGATTTCTTTACCTGGTATTGACTCCGTAGTTGAATAAATCATATAACCTCCTTGAAAATTTATTGCCCTGTATTGTCCTGATTTAACAGCTCGTTATAACTTTTACACTCTATCTGCTGGGTGATTAACACCATCATACGTAGGAATGTTTTCTAGCTCTAGAGGGTTAACACCTTCTAAGCAAGCAACATTAAATCCATATTGTTCTGGATTTGAACGCCTTTGATGATGAGTATAAATACCACATTTAGAACAAAAGTAGTGCTTTGCTGTATGTGTATTAAATTGATATAAGCTTAATGAATCTTCACCTTTTAATATCTTTATTTCATCTAAAGCTACTGACGCTGCAATAGCACCTCCTCTTCTACACATTGAACAATCACATCGACGAGGATCCACCAAACCATTGGGTAATGACAATTCAAATTGCACAGCGCCACAATGACATGAAGCTTTATGAATAGGTCGAATATCCATATTTAATCCCCCTAAACCCGAGAAAGTTATAACAATTTATTAAATGTCAAACTAACCTACAAAAACAATTAGATCAACAAGTTAAAATAAAATCTGTTGATTTATATGTAAAGGGATGTTTATACCTCACTTATAGTAAACAGCCAGTAAAGACCGATATGTACAAATAAGCAGCATCTTAGTAAGCTTGTATTAAATATGTTTAAGCTATACTTATACTCTATTAAATACTGACAGTTAGGGAGAAGCATGTATAAATATTTCTTCTTTGTCATTTTTTATCACTTCAAGTCAATGCCAAAAAATTAACCTCTGTCACTGTTGCTTGGGAGATTTGGTACCCTTATCAATATCAAGATAATAACAAGCAATTGATAGGCGTAGATGTATCCATTCTTAATGCCATTGCAGAAAAAATCCCTGTTGATTTAACTTATTTAGAACTACCTTGGAAACGACATTTAATGTACGTGAAGACAGGTGAGGTTAACATTGCTATGGGATCTTCAAAAAATAAAGAACGTGAAGGATATGCCTATTTCACTTTACCTTATCGCCTAGAAGAAATAAGGCTTTTTGTTATCAAAGGTAAAGAGAATGAAATCAAGCTAAACACCCTAGCTGATGTGATTGATAGTAAATACATATTAGGTGTTGAACGAGGTTATTTTTACGGTGACCAGTACACATATTTAAGTAGCCTGCCTAACTTTAAGTATCATTTTAATGAAGTTACCGATCTTAGCCAAAACGTACATATGCTACTAAAAGGTAATATTGATGGTCTTTTAGCTGATCCCGTAGCCATGAATGCGTATATAGAAATATTTAACTTACAAGGAAAGTTCTCTGAGCATTCTCTTTATATCCATAAAGCTGAAATATATTTTATGTTAAGTAAAGCGTCTATGTCCGCAGAGCTTGTAACACAATTTAATCATGCCATTGCTACGTTAAAAACCTCAGGAGAAATAAAGAAAATATTAAACAATAGCTTGTATTAACTACAGGTTGAAATACAAAAGATAGGTATATAGATTTATATGCTTGTTAGATGAAAAACTCCATCAGCTCATTTACGATCCCTGAAGGATCTTTAAAAGCAGCATAGCGCCCCCACCTATTTTCATTAGGTGATTTATGGATAAACACAACACCTTTTGATTTTAACTCGCTAATTTTTTCATCCAAGTTACTGACAGTTAGCACCAATGATGAATTTGAGTTATATCCATGCTCATAGTGTGTTGCTTCCATTGTTCCTTGAAACATGATTACTTCATGCTCACCAGCTTTCAGCTTTATGCAATCAGCATGCTCTTCAACAAGTGTTAGACCCAGAGTGTCGATATAGAAATCTTTCGAAAGAAGGAGATCATGAACGACTAATAAAGTTGATGGATTTTTCATGCTTGTCATCCTTTTGTACTGGCATGTTACGTGTTTTATTCGCCAAGCCATTTAAACTTGGCATCTTTAATAATTTTATTAAACTCAGTCTTATTGATTTTTCCGCTAGTTAAATCATTTTCTGCTGGCCAAGCAACTTTCTGATATTCAAATTCTATAGCGGCAAGAATATAACCTAGTTTTCTTTCAGTAATATTTCCCTTATGAAAGTGAAGCATCGCTAATTTTTTATTCCACGACTCACCTTCAGGAGGATGTGGTAGTGTAAAGTCAAGGGTAAGAAGCCTTTCATCTGATATTTTGAAACCTTTTGCTATTGAATCTTTTGCACATTCATAAAGCATATAATCAATAGAGTCTTGAAGGCCATAAAAATGCCAATCATAACCAGCATTACAACCACCTACAATTTTTCCCTCTTTATCAGTAATATCTATTACTCTTTCAGCGCAACCTGAAAGGCAAAATAAGACAACGATTGTTTTTAATAAATTTCGATGCATCAATAAACTCTTCTATTTCCTAACGTCGCGATAAGCGGAAAATTATAATTGGCTAAAATGTTTGAGAAACGGAAACACCAAGCGGTAATGTGTCCGTTCTTTATTTGCTTAAAACACATTCCATTTGAATTGAACTTAGTACCACACCATTTTGTGTAGTGAAATCACTTTTGTTTTTTTCAACAAAGCCATTTCTCAAATAAAAATTAGCTGCATTAAGCGATGAATCTATTTTCACTACTTTAATGCCAGCGTCACTGGCTTTTGTAATTAGAAACCCAAGCATTTCCTTACCAATTCCCTGTCCAGCGAAATCAGGCGAAACAAACAAAGAAAGCAAAAGCTGTTTTTCTATATTTAGTTCACCAAAACAGGCTACTTTATCATCTAATATCTTAACAAACTGTATACATCCATCATTAGCGCTGACTGTAAATCGCTCAGGCCTAGCTTCTCCTACCCAATCCAAAACAGTCTTTCTATCATAATCTCTTACACATAGAGCTTCTACCGAAGCTCTAAAAACAGAATCCATTTCTATGTAATCGTCAATCTCAGCAGTACGAATCATAAAGTACAGTTCTCCAGAAGCACCAACGACCTCGTTAATGGGTAAAATTTAGTTGGCTATAATTGTTGAGGTTCGAAGCAAAGCCAAATATTTTTTACCTGATTAAACATCTTGTTATACACTAACAGTAAAGTAATTACCCGTTAATGAGCATAAAAATAGAAACAAACAGGTATATAACGTTTATTACGACACCAACTTTAAATTTAGAATCGCCTTCTTGGTACCAGTTACCTAGAGAGAAAGACTTACCCGCTTCCTGCTTTAATTGGAATACCGACATGTTTCTATCTGTTTTATAAAGAAAGCCAATGATGAAAATTCTGTTGTATTGAACAGACGAGTAAAGGTTATAAAACTCAAAAATAAAGAGGATTAAACCAGCGCCGAATAATAATGACATAAATTAGGAAACCTCCATGACGTATAACGCCCGCTTTGATTAATAGTTTGCTAAAATGTGGAGCGTAGCGTAACCGAACAAACTGTTAGCAATTCAGTCTTAATGCGCTTGTTATAAATACTAACCTCTTAATTGTGACGTTATAGAGTCTTTAACTTCTTTTTCATAATTACCCACTAAATCAAGACAGACATCTTTTGTACAATAAGAAACAAATTTAAATTTCTCTCCTTTCTTACTTTCGATAAATAACTCATAAAGTGTATAAGATTTAAACTTGGTTTTATTAACATCAACTTTAGCTGAGCCATCATCAAAATCAGCGACTATATCCATATCATTTAAACGAAAGTCCATATAGTAACTACCATTCGTCGTATTCTTACAAGAGTAACCAACCGAAAACTTTTTAGGTTCTGTTTTTAATCGCTGTAATTTCACCTGAGCTTCACAGTCTATCGATAAAGTTAATTTATCCGGAAGTATATTAACAACTACGCCTTTTTCAGCCATTGCAGTAGATTGAAAGATAATAAAAAGTAAGATTATGCTTAGAGTTCTCATTGAACTATCCTTGTATTTATAACGCTAATTAACAGGAAAAAGTGTTGATTAACATAAGCGACGCTGGAACAAAAAACAACTATTACTTGCCCCCCCTTGAGTAACTAGCTACCCCTTGTTTTTCAAGAGCTTCGCTTTGATAATATTTATCTGCCACTGGTTGCTTTTATAAGAATCGGCTAAATTTCGTGCTTTTTCATAATACTTAGAAGCTAAATTTTTATCACCTAGCTGCTCATAAGTTGAAGCAATACTTTTCAAATACTCAATGGAGTGGTTAAACTTTTTTTCTGTCTTTTTTAATATTTTTAATGCTTCTTTAGGCGAATCAAAGTGCCCCACATAACTAGCAAGCATAATAATGAACCCCTGCTCTGATGCGGGAAGTTCTTTTTGCACTTTAGACATAAATGCAGGGATATCACCTGTTTCTTCTTGACGGTAAAAATATCGGATTGCAGATTTTATACTCGGTGTGGGCATTGGTTGATTGATGCTTAATGATGATGATAGCTCTTTGTAATGCTGAAACAATCGTTCTGCGGTCATAGAAGAAGATAATTCATCATCAGCAATAAACCACTCTTTAAATATTGCTTTTAAATCTCCTCTCAGAGCAACTAAGCCAACAGAATTATGATTTTCATTTGGGTAATGTGAAAACTGCCAATGAATATTTTTAGGTTGTACTTCATCCAACAATTGTAAAAATCCATAGACTCCTTGCCTATTTTCATCACCTAATGATAGATATAAAGAACTAGGCTTATGTTTACTTTTCCCGACAAACCCCTTTGCCTTTTCCATTATGCCATGATCATTTAACCAAACCGATGGACTTATAGATACAAAGTGTTCAAAAGCACTTGGAGATTCAAAGAGTGTATTTAGTACAAATAAGCCACCTATAGAATGCCCCACCAGTATAGAATTATTTGCAGCTCTGTAGTGGTTATTTATATAAGGCTTAAGCTCTTTCTCCAAAAACGTTAAAAAGAGTTTTGCTTTACCTGAGTCTTCTTTTTTAAAAGGAGCTGTTAATTCCTCGGGTGTCATATATTGACGATATATATCGGTTCCTTTATCTGAGATACCTACCAAAATCACATCAGGAATTAATTGTGCTTTATTTGCCATAAAGTCCAGCATTCCTGATACGCCATGCAATGTATAATCACTATTTAATAGGTAAATAACAGGGTAAGTTGCCTTGGTATTGCTATGGTAAGACTCAGGCAATAATACCTGTATTTCACGATCTTCTCCCAACAAAGATGAGGCTATACTTACTCGCTCTCCAATATTGAACTCAGCAGAAAGTGTAAATTTTGAATTAACCAGGAATATTATTACTAAAATTAAAGACAGTTTTTTTATCATTAGAGTCATCCATAGATATGATATTTATTAAAAGGCCAAACGCCCAAATAACAGGTTAAGTATTGGTTGGCTAACATGTGAAACGAAGTGGAACGCAGTCAACTGTTACCTGTTATTGATTATTTTATTGTTAGGCTTTTTGCTTGTTAAGCGATTGATTAACAAAATATAAAATAAAAAGACCCAACGCAATATATTTAGGCAATAAGATAGCGAGTGTACCCCCTAAATCTTGAGCAGGTAACTGCAATATAAAATAATAGAAATGCAGGATATAAAAAGGTACGCCAAGTGCTAAATAGTACCAGTGATTAAGTAATTTAAAGTGCTTTATAAGTAAAGCGATAACACAATAAATAAGACAAAGCGGTAAAGCTTGAGTTATTAAATCTATGATAGAAAGTGTTGCAATAGGGAAGTTTTTGGCAAAAGGTAGAAGCACATCACTAGGAATCGCTATTGCAGCACCATAACCAAAAACAGGTATGGATATATAAGCGAACAAAACACCAAGAAATATACAAACTATAAAATGTACTCTATCCATGAGATGACTCCATTAAAAATCTAGCGCCTCATTAAGAGGCAATAAAATACTTGAGTAAAATAAGTGAGGCACGAGCAAAAAACAACTGTTTTTTGTCCGGCTTGAAAACCCTTGTTATGACGTTAACTCTAATGTCATTAATTTGGAATAATCCCCATAACTCGGACAAATTAACGCATTAGGTATAACTTTAAATCCAAACTTAGCCCAAAACATATCTGATCCTTGAACAGCGACCAAAAATATTTTAGCGAAGCCCTGTGATTTGGCCTTACCTATTAAGTTAGTTACTAAGTTCTTAGCTATACCTTTGCCTCTTGCCTCTTTCGCTAAAGCCAAATCATGCAAATATAGATTTGTGCTATTAGTAACCTGGATCTTTTCATGTAACTTAGGTGGTACTTCACTCGCCCATGGATGGGCTAATAAATAAGCTAAGACCTTATTGTCATTATTTAAGTAAACAGCACAAGTATTAGGAGATGAAATCCACTTACTTTTAAGTACATTTATATCTTCAGGTAAAATATCGGTATAAGCCTCTTCTTGGATTTTTAGAATACTATTCCATGAGCTTTCTGAAATTAAACTAATAGACATAATTAACCTCCTGAGACAGAACGCCACGTTTAGCTGACTAAAGTTGTTGGTTATAATGTGTAGTGAAGTGATCTTACACCACTTTCGTGGACACATTTTCAAACTCATAATCTCTCATGTTTTTCCGGTGTTGTATAACGTAAACTCGAGTGTAATCGCTCTTTATTGTAAAACGTGATGTAATTTGACTTACCACTTCTATATTCGATGTTTTGACAATAAATACTAAGCACCATTTTTTGTTGTAATGGTTAAGTTGAACGTTCCTATTTATTTAGGTACTACAAACTTTAAAGTAGGCTTATTAGCCGATGAAAATTCAATATTGGAATTTACAAGTTCAAGGATTGAATCTTCAATATATATAACACCCATTTGAATCCCATTACCGAAAAATCCACTAAACATTAAACGAAAGCGATCATCTGGTCTGCTCAACTAAATTCAGTCACCCAAATTTAGCAACCATTTTTAATTATCTATTCAAAATTATTTGGACTCTGATAACCAAGATAAGAATGAATCTTTATATTTTTGATCACAACGCCCCCATAATAATTTTAGACCCATGTTCTAATCCGTTTTTTGTGCAATAAAGGTCTCGATTAACCAGATATGCTTTTCTCCCTAATTTACCCTAAGTCTTTTGTTAGTGTCCGACTAAATAACCAACAGAAGAGAGATAAAATGAAGAAGTATTTATTATTAGGTTTATTAGCGGTATCTGCTAATGCAAGTGCAGGACTAATAACCTACAACTTTATTGAAGATGGAAACATTGGAAATACAGTGAGTCGTGATACTAAAATAAACAACCTATTATCATTTGGTGTAATAGGTAGACGGGGCGTTAAGGTGGACTTATACGAGCAATTTGATGGTGGTGATAGCACACCTAAATGGTATACGGGCACTAAG
>Ga0105356_10006176_pt1 | contig 11199 bp, 11 predicted proteins | sample GOMGulsemesocosm_3_FD_83502 | JGI IMG/M metagenome (GOLD analysis project Ga0105356, IMG submission 83502) | Methane-oxidizing microbial communities from mesocosms in the Gulf of Mexico - GOM9D Gulf of Mexico | ecosystem: Environmental > Aquatic > Marine > Cold seeps | place: Gulf of Mexico...
CCAATGTCACTGCCGTCTTACTAGGCTTAGGATAACCCAACATAAGACTTGGGTTATTGGAGAAGCCCACGGGTTCGTTTGGAATATCGCTACGATCAAAGTTCAACTGCTGATCGCCATTGGTGTCTTGAAACACTCGAATACACGCCACCTCAATACCCAATGCCGCTAGATTGATTTTTTCAAGAGCATGCTGTGGCAAGATGCTTTGGCTGAGCACTGGCGTTAATTGCTGCCAGGTCTGTGTTGTAATTCCCTGACAAGAGAATACCTGATAAAAGATCTGACCTAATTGCGGTCTCACTTTTATCAATTGTAATGACTTTTTCTGCTCTTGTGCACCTGTGGGTACAGTGAAAAACAGTGTAAAGATCAAACTTAATGTAATTAAATACTTATTATGCATTGAGTATTTTCCTAATCGGCAGCTTTGGTTATAATAATTAAAAATGCTTAAACCATAATAAGTAATTGAAGCTTAAGGCTCAGTAAACAAGGACAAAACTCGATGCGTAATGTGCTGGTTATTCATTACTCCCAAACAGGACAATTAACGTCAATAGCAAACAATGTTGCTGCGCCACTTGAGGCTTGTAGCAATACCAATGTTGAATATCTTGAATTATCGCCGAGCAAGGCTTTTCCATTCCCTTGGCCGTTTATGGGCTTTTTCCATATTTTCCCCGAAAGCGTCAAGATGCAACCCATTGCCATGGAGCCAGTCACGACTAAGCGTCAAGATTATGATCTTATTATATTAGCTTATCAAGTGTGGTTTCTGTCGCCGTCACTGCCTATTTCATCATTCTTACAAAGTGAAGACGCAAAGGCACTATTTAATGACACGCCTGTTGTCACACTCATCGGTTGTCGCGGTATGTGGTTGAGTGCGCAAGAGAAGATGAAACTACTGCTTGAATCATTAAACGCTAGGCTGGTAGATAACGTGGTCTTAAGTGACGAATGCGGTGCTGGGCTGAGCTTTCTAGCGACGCCGATGTGGATGTTTACCGGTCGCAAAAAACCTTATTCGTGGGTGCCAAAAGCAGGCGTATCTGATAGTGATATTGCCGGTAGCGTCCGCTTTGGTCACGCTATCGCGCAATGCCTAAATGCTGATGATACGCCCATTGAACAGCCGATGTTAAAAGGGCTTGGCGCAGTGGTGGTTAATGAGAAATTTATTGCGAGCGAGCGAGTCGGTCAACATAGCTTTAGAATTTGGAGCAAGATCATTAGCGCCTTTGGCCCGATGTACTCTAAACGTCGCAGTTGTGGGCTGATCCTCTATGTGCTATTTTTGCTGACGTTAATTTTAACCGTCGTCCCGATTTCAGCCTTAATAAAAAAGCTAATTTCTCCTTGGACAAAGACACGGACATCAGCGCAAAAGGCCTATTTTTCGAAGCCTTCAGGAGAGTGACTTTTTACCATGGCAAACCAAGTTTACATTAATAATCTTAGCGCATTATTGCCTAACGCTCCCGTCTCAAACAGTGAAATGGAGGCGGTGCTCGGCCAAATCGGCGAGCAACGCTCACGTGCAAAATCAATCATTTTACGTAGTAATAAGATCAAGTCTCGCCACTATGCGATCGATCCCGTCACGGGTCTTCATAATTACTCTAACGCCTCGCTTGCTGCGGGCGCTGTTAGAGGCTTGTTTGAGAGTAACGAACAGCTAAATAAGATTGATTCATTAGTTGCGGCCACCTCAATCGCCGACCAATTAATGCCAGGACATGGCGTGATGGTTCATGGGGAATTAAAAAACCCACCCTGTGAGGTTGTCACCACGGCAGGCGTTTGTTTGTGTGGCGTGACGGCCCTTAAATATGCCTACCTCAATATTAAGTCGGGTGAAAGCAAATGTAGTGCGGTGGTGGCCAGCGAACTCGCCTCTAGCACTATGCATGCTCGAAATTTCGAAGCGGAATCAGCGGCTAAGATTGCGAGTTTGGAATCAAAGCCTGAGCTAGCGTTCGAAAAAGATTTTCTCCGCTGGATGTTATCCGATGGCGCAGGCGCAGCGCTACTCTCTGATACGCCCAATAGAAATGGCGTCTCATTACGCATCGATTGGATTGATATAAAATCCTTTGCTAACCAACTTGATACTTGCATGTATGCTGGCGGTGACAAGGTTGACGGCGTGATGAAAGGCTGGGGACAGTACACCGGTGAAGAGCGTAACGCGCAATCCATTTTTGCGGTGAAGCAAGACGTAAAGCTCCTCAACGAAAACATCGTTAAGGTCACTGTAGAACAAGCATTGGCAGAAATCATCGAGCAACGAAAAATTCGCCCGCAAGATTATGATTTCTTTTTACCTCATTACTCTTCTGGCTATTTTCGAGAACGACTGTTTGACGGACTCGCCAATGTTGATTTTGAAATCCCGTTTGAAAAATGGTTTACCAATTTAACCACCAAAGGGAATACGGGCTCCGCTTCTATTCTTATTATGCTTAGCGAGCTATTTGCCAGTAACGATCTCAAGGCCGGCCATAAATTACTCTGCTACATCCCTGAAAGTGGACGTTTTTCCAGTGCATTTATGCAATTAACGGTAGTATAACGATGAAAAAAACAGATGTGCCACAGGACAATAGCAAAAGCTATGACGGGCAAAAAAAACTACTCTACGCGGTGGATGACAGCGGTCATTACCAAGGCGTCTCTTCGACCGGTTGGGACGTGGAAAGTTTTGCGACCCAAATGGCGGTGGATGACTTAGACCAACAGACAGCACTTGCTTTGGAAGAAGCCCGCGCCGGTCAATGTTCCCCCTTAAAATATCACATGTTCAATTTACGCTTTGATCTGGCCTGCCTCGCGCAAACCAGCGGCTATTTTCAATGGCAAATAAAGCGTCATTGTCGCCCTGAAATATTCAATAAGCTCAGTGATAAAAAACTTCAACAATATGCAGACGTGATGAAGCTAACCGTCGCCCAACTCAAAGAGCTACCAAGCATCTCATGACAGATATAATTTTACCGATAACCCATCAACAATCCTCACACTGTGAAACCGGTGTCGTCTCAACGCTATTGCGTAGCAAAGGTCTGGACGTCTCAGAGCCCATGGCTTTTGGTTTATCCAATGCCTTAACCTTTGTGTTTCTCCCTTTCGTTAAAATCGGTGGTATGCCACTGATTGCCTACCGTATGCCGCCAAAAACCATTATTAAGACGGTGTGTAAGAAGCTAGGGGTTACGTTAGAAACCACTAAATTCTCAAACCCTGATAAGGGAATGCAGGCGCTTGATGACGAGCTAGCTAAAGGAAACTTGGTTGGTTTGCAAAGCTCGGTCTATTGGTTGCCTTACTTCCCCGAGGATATGCGTTTTCATTTCAACGCTCATAACCTTGTGGTTTACGGTAAGACAGCGCAGGGCAACTATCTTATTAGCGATCCGGTGTTTGAGCATGTAGTTGAATGCCCAAGTGATGATCTAAAGCGTGCGCGTTTTGCCAAAGGGGCTTTAGCCGCCAAAGGCCTAATGTATGTCATTAAGAGTGCGCCCAAAAGCATCGATTTAACGCCTCATATCTATAGTTCAATCAACAAGACAGCTAAGATGATGAGTGGTCTAATCTTACCGTTCTTTGGCATTAAGGGAATTAACTTTTTAGCCAAAAAAATTCGAAAATTACCAACCGATAAAACCAAGTTCTCAAAGCTGTTTTTAGCTCACATCGTCAGGATGCAGGAAGAGATTGGTACTGGCGGTGCAGGATTTCGATTCATGTACGCAAGTTTTCTCGACGAAGCATCCCGTTTAACCAATGATCCAGCGTTGTTTGAAGCGTCGAAACAGACGACCGAACTCGGCGACCAATGGCGTGAATTTGCGATGAACTCGGTACTGTTTTGCAAGAAGCGCCAATCGCTTACACTCGATGATGTGGCAAATAAATTAGAATTATGCGCGAAAGAAGAAACCGCCCTGCGCGCGACATTACTAAAGCTAAAGCGTTAAAAAAAGCTTATTAGCCGCGTGTTTGACGAAAGAATGTCTCTAGTTCGCGGCTATAGTGACGCGCTTGTTTACTGGCATGAGTCGCATCTAAGCTAGGGACTTGCGGGCAGCCATCAAGTTCTTTAATCATAAAATGTGGTTGACTTTGTGGCACTAAATACCAAGGGACGGCTTTGGTGAGTGAGCTGGGATTAACATCGATTGCCACTGCAGCAATAGGCGCCTGACAACGTAATGCGATATTAGCCGCGCCTCGTTGAAACGAAATTTCCTTGCCCGGCACCGTTCGCGTTCCTTCGGGAAACACCACCAAGTTATTCCCCGCACGTAGCGATGCCTCGCAATCCTCAATCAAGCCATCGGGCTGCGCATTACTAATATATCCGGTGCCCGTGACCACGCCACGAATAAACGGGTTAGAAAACAAGTGAGCTTTAACCACACAATCAGCATTGGGGATAATAGAGATAAGTACCACGACATCGATCAATGACGGATGGTTTGCGAGTACTAGCGTACCTTTTAGATCTTTTAAATGGGCAAGCTCTTTGAGCTTAAATTTAAAAATTCCAGTCAGCGCCATCAACGATATAAAGAGTTTAAAACCATAGTGTACTGTCTGGCGCGCGGTATGTTTTTGCTTATCAATATCCCGTATAAAGAGTCGTTGAACAGGAAACACAATAAGCGATAGCACAATACCGCCAAAGCCAAAGAATGCAAAGCACAACCCCGTGGCCACGACGCGCCACAATTGATCAATTTTAACTTGCATTGCACTCTCTTTATATTAACCATTTACATAAGCCAGCAGACTAATTAAAACACAACGAAATTGCAAATTTATCAGTTAATTGGATTGTACTAATTTCTTAGGATCACGTATCCAACCTATCCTTTTTAATGTAGAGTAATTTTGTTGTATCTTACCAATTAGGATGATTAGAATAGATGTTCAATGCTCAAGACCAAAAAACACTCACAGCTATCCAAGCACGCTCCCAAGCTCAATATATCGCCTTTGCGCCTTTCATTTTTCAGGCAACGGTAGCAATCCGTGAACTTAATATTCTTTCCTGCATCGATAAGAGCCGTAAGACGGGATTAACGCTAGAAGAGATTGCAACTCAGTGTGCTATTTCAACCTATGGCGTTAAAGTGTTGCTCGATTTTTGTATCAGCATTGGCATATTCATTCAAAAAGAAGATCGCTATCTCATCACTAAAACAGGCTACTTCCTCCAAAATGACGAAATGACCCAGGTCAATTTCGAATTTAATCAACACTTCTGTTACGAAGGTTTAAGTCACCTGTCGCAGGCGATTGTGTCGGGAAAACCCCAAGGACTGAAAGTTTTCGGCCAGTGGGAAACAGTGTACCCAGCTCTAACCTCATTACCTGAAAAAACGCAGAACAGCTGGTTCGATTTTGATCACTACTATTCAGATAATGCCTTTGATGATGCACTCAAAATAGTCTTTAGTCAGCCGACAACGACCTTGCTCGATATTGGCGGAAATACCGGGAAATGGACGCTAAAGTGCCTAGAGTATAACGAAGATGTAAATCTCGTGATCATGGACTTACCCCAACAATTGGCTGTTGCGACTACGAATGTCGAACGGGCAGGCCATACGGCACGATTTACGCCCTCCCCCTGTAATATGCTTGATCCTGAACAAGCGCTCTATCAAGGAGCTGATACCTTGTGGATGAGTCAGTTTCTCGACTGTTTTTCCCCGCAAGAGATTGTCACTATCTTAACAAAGGCTGCCACGGCGATGAAACCTGGTCATCGTCTGTTTATTATGGAAACCTTTATCGATAGGCAAAAGTATGATGCCGCACGCTTTAGCTTAAATGCGACCTCGCTTTATTTTACCTGCTTTGCCAATGGCAATAGTCGGATGTATACCTCAACCGAGTTAATTAAACTCATTGAACAAGCAGGCTTGTGTGTCGCTCAGGAGCATGATGACGTTGGCTTAGGCCACACTCTGCTCGAATGTCGGGTGAAGTGAAATTAGCCAGTAACTCATCGCAATTGAATCTGCGATGAGTTGATATTACGTTCGCTTTTTGGTGACGAGTATTGTTTCTAATATCGCAGAAACCACGATGAGTGCACCACCGACATAGACATTGGCACTGGGCCACTGGCCTAAAATTAGCGCGGCTAATGCAACGCCATACAAGGGTTGTAAGCAAGAAATCAAACCAGCGGTCTTTGCGCTCAACTGTCGAAAGCAGTTCGCCAGAAAAGCATGAGGCGCGGCGGTAAAAATTACCGATAGAATGAGCAGTAAGCCAAGCTCACCAACGCCTTCATCATCGAGTAATCCACTCATTTGTAGCGGATTAAAGTCGACAAAACCCACTAGCATCACCGCCACGACCAAGGTTTGATAGAACATCGCTTGCGTGCCTTTATAATGACTAAAATATTGCTTATGCAACACATTACGCAGCGCAAACAAAAAACCTGAGGCTATACCGATTAACACACCCAAGGTCGTGTCATTCTCTATGCTCAGCTCTGGCACTAATAAGAATACGCCCACAAAGACCGCTACCGCGCAAGAGACATCTCGAAGGTGGGGCTTTGATTTATTAAATAGCGGCTCTAAAAACACAGTAACCACCGGATAACAGAAGAAGGCTAACATTCCCACCGCTACGCCTGCAATTTGCATTGCATAAAAATAAGTCACCCAATGTAAACCAACAGTTATCCCTAGGATTAGCGCCATCTTATAATCAGCCAAAGACTCAAGAGTTAACCGATCCCGTTGCAACTTAATGATAAACATCAGCGTGAAGGCGGCGATAGCGCAACGAAACATGGTGATATCGAGCGCAGACCATGGCAACAAATGTGAAAACAACGCGGTACCACCAAACAGCAATACCGAGCAGTGTAGTTGAATAAGACTTTTACTGTGTTCAGACAAAATGAATACTCATCAAAAAAAAAAGCCAGCAGAAGCTGGCTTGGCAGTAAATTTAGGCTAGTTTATTGTTTAGTAGGCGCTTGATTTAGGCTCGCCATCGGCTGCCCTAGTCGCGTCACCACACCTTCTGATAAGTGTGGTTCAAACGCGTTTAGCATCTCATCACCAAATAACATAACCACGGTAGAGCCTAGCTTAAAGCGTCCCATTTCATCGCCTTTGGTAAAGGTGATTGCATCATCGCCATCAACCGGGTAATCCCAGCTGTCGAGTTGATTTGACGGCGGTGTTACCGTGCCGTGCCATGTTGTTTCGATGCTCGCGACAATGGTTGCGCCAACCAGCACCATCGCCATTGGACCATGTTCGGTATCAAAAATCGCTGCCACTCGTTCATTACGTGCAAAAAGACCCGGTACATTCTGTGCCGTTAGTGGGTTAACTGAGAACAAGTCACCCGGCACATAAACCATTTCACGCAAGGTTGCGTCCATTGGCATATGAATACGGTGATAGTCCTTAGGGGCCAAGTAAATAGTCGCAAAGTGGCCATTAGCAAAAGGTTTGGCGCGTTCTTTATCGCCTCCCAACAAGGTAAATGCCGAGTAATCATGGCCTTTCGCTTGAATAAGACGTCCAGCTTTCATTGGCCCAAGCTGACTTACGCAACCATCCACTGGTAACACAAGATCGGTGTCGCTAATTGGACGCAAGCCAGGCTTTAACGCACGGGTAAAGAAGTCGTTAAAGCTGCGATACTGTTGAGCATTCTCGCGTTCAGCTTCTGACATATCAATGTTATATTGTTTAATAAACCAATTGATAACACTCGTTGTTACGCCGCCAGATTCAGACGCTGCAAAGCGTCCAATCGCGCGGGAAAGTGCATGTTTTGGCATGCAGTACTGACCTATGATTTTAATCTTATCGGTAAAGCTCACGAATATTTCCTTAATTAGCGCCGCCGGGATGGCGGTTTGGTTTATTATTTTCGAGCGAGTCGAGAATGCGATGATAATTTTCAAAGCGTTCTAAATCCACTTTATCCTCTTCCACGGCCTGAGCCAGTATGCATCCAGGATCATCACGGTGTTTACAATCTCTAAACTTACAACCGCCGAGAAACTCTCTAAACTCAATAAAACACCATGCAATGCGTTCTGGGTCGAGATGCCATAATCCAAACTCGCGTACGCCAGGACTATCGATTAAATCGCCGCCCTGTTCGAAATGTAATAGTTTGGCGGTGGTGGTGGTATGCATACCCAAACCTGAATTGTCAGAAACATCACCAATTTGGAGCTCAGCATCCGGCATTAACGCATTAATTAGCGAAGATTTACCAACACCAGATTGACCAACGAAGATACTGACCTTACCTTTAAGCATTTCATTGAGGGTATCGACTCCGTCGCCTCGATGACTAGAAAGCATAATGACCTGATAGCCAATATCGCGATATGGCTGAAGCATTTCATCGAGCAACTCCATTCCTTCATCATCGAGCAAGTCAATTTTGTTAAGTACAATAATTGGTTTAACTTCGACATCTTCGGCGGCGACTAAATAGCGGTCGACAATTTGGGTCGAAAAGGCAGGAACGATTGAGGAAACAACAAAGATTTGATCGATGTTAGCCGCAACGACTTTGATACCATCATAGAAGTCCGGACGAGTCAGCTCACTCGTCCGTGGATGTACCGCTTCAATTACGCCGCTAATGCCTGACAACACTTCATTGCCACGACGCCACACTACGCGGTCGCCAGTCACTAACGAACCCGCGGTACGACGGATATTACAACGAAAGACTTTGCCAGCGTGATCTTCAACATCCGCATGTTGGCCGTAGCGACTAATGATCAAGCCATCTTCTTGCTGTCCCAGTTGATCTTGTTGCCACTGGACCTGAGTTTGCTTCTCTTTCGAAGAGGACAGACGTTTTTTCTGATTAGAGCTAACACGTCGTTGCTGCCCTTTCGTTAATTTCGTTTTTTTAGCCAAAGTATTTTCTAAATTATCTATTAGGTATTGATATGCAGCCATCATACTACTTATTTACCGACAATTGTATATCGCGCTATCTTTAAGTTTCGTCCTTGATATAATTCAGCTCTAACGAGAAAGGAACAGAGCAACTGATGCAAGCGAATAAAGATAAGCACAACCTAGTTTGGATAGATCTCGAAATGACTGGTTTAGATCCTCAAACCGATAGAATCATTGAAATAGCCACGATTGTGACTGACAGCCAGCTCAATACACTTGCTCAGGGTCCTGTTTTAGCCATCTCCCAACCGCAAGCCGCATTAGATGCAATGGATGAATGGAATACCACTCATCATAATGCCTCTGGCCTAGTGAAACGCGTACAGCAAAGTGATATCACCGAGCAAGATGCCATAGAACAAACGCTGGCATTTTTAAAGCCATGGGTGGACGCGGGCGATTCGCCATTGTGTGGCAATAGCATAGGTCAAGACCGACGCTTTTTGGTTCGCTATATGCCAACCCTCAATGACTATTTCCATTACCGTAATATTGATGTCAGCACAATTAAGGAATTAGCGCGACGCTGGGATCCCCAAATGCTAAAAGGATTTAAGAAACAGGGAGCGCACTTAGCGCTCGATGACATTCGCGAATCCATTGCCGAACTACAATATTACCGCGAGCATTTCTTTAAGGTCTAAATCATAAGCAACGACGATAAATAGTGCCCACCAAGACAGTTTTTAATCAGTTAGTGCTTATTTGATAGAAAACACTTGCAGCGGCGCTTAAATTACTTATAATGCGCTTCACTTTCTAGTCACCAGACAGGAAGTGTTGAAATAACTTTTTAAGTAAAGATGCGACTTTAGCTCAGCTGGTAGAGCGCGACCTTGCCAAGGTCGAGGTCACGAGTTCGAACCTCGTAAGTCGCTCCATTTATTTTAATAGTATTTCATTGATGCGACTTTAGCTCAGCTGGTAGAGCGCGACCTTGCCAAGGTCGAGGTCATGAGTTCGAACCTCATAAGTCGCTCCATTTTTAATAGCATTTCATTGATGCGACTTTAGCTCAGCTGGTAGAGCGCGACCTTGCCAAGGTCGAGGTCACGAGTTCGAACCTCGTAAGTCGCTCCATTTTCAAACCAAACCAAACCAAATCAAACCAAATCAAACTGATTAGAATCAAGCCAAATTCTAGCTCAACTACTTCAGTACCTCGTAAGTCGCTCCATTCTAAAAACCAAAACCAAAACCAAAACCAAAACCAAAACCAAAACCAAAACCAAAACCAAAACCAATTAAAATCAAGCCAAATTCTAGTGGTTTAATTCTCTTTGTCTAAATTCTCTTGAGCAACTTCTTGTGATTTTGCTGCGCCTTGAGATAAAGATATCACCGATGACGCAATAGTGCCTGCACGATAGTAATCGCCAATGTGTCTTATCGCGTATTCAAGTGAATACTTCTCATAATCGAGCTTGAGGCCTTTTAAGATAGATAATACTGCAACTTTTCTATCCGTGCGCATTTGTGTTACTAGTACATGAATGGTTTGTTCAAAGTAGAATTCTTTATCTGCTGACGACTGTAAAGCGCCGGTAAAGGTTGCCAACCCTGCTAGAATTTTTACCGTGTCAACAGGGGTCATCAACGTAGCGGCAGTTTCAAAGGACGTCCTTAAAGCACCAGTATAAAAACTGGTCTTGGCTCTCCCCGCCAAAATACCGCCTTCATAACTGTGGTAGTTATGGTCGATGATCAACAATAATTCATTGACGATAATATTTCTTGAGTATTTACAGTTTTGTTTATCGGTAGACGAGGTCGCTGTTTGGCATTTTTTCATGATCGCTAACCACGAATTGGTTTTAAGATCTCCAACTGCTGAGCAGCCATCATCACTATCGCTAGTAGTACAAATAGCCTGTGTATATTTTTTAGAAAGACTCACAATACTATCATTGTTAATCACTTGTGTCGGAATATTAACGACTCCCGCGCCTTTAAAAGACGCACAACCAACAAGACCCAATAGCACAATAATGACCATTAATAAGTTTTTCATATAACCTCCAATGTTTAAACCGACATATGTCATCAAAACAAGTGTCGAATATAGAGCAATTCTCTCACTTAAATAATAGTAATACCAACCTAGCAAATTATCTGATCATTTTTTACGGCCTAAATTAATGATACCTGCGTTATTTATTAACTGCTTAGAATCACTAAGCACGCTAATAAATGCCTTGGTCTAATCAATTTA
>Ga0105356_10006177_pt1 | contig 11198 bp, 7 predicted proteins | sample GOMGulsemesocosm_3_FD_83502 | JGI IMG/M metagenome (GOLD analysis project Ga0105356, IMG submission 83502) | Methane-oxidizing microbial communities from mesocosms in the Gulf of Mexico - GOM9D Gulf of Mexico | ecosystem: Environmental > Aquatic > Marine > Cold seeps | place: Gulf of Mexico...
GGAAGGTTTCCCTGCCCATCACTGGCACTGATGCCGAGGCCTATTTGCGGGCCCGAGCTATCACCTATGCTCTGCCGGACACCCTGCGGTTCATTCCTGACATTCACCACACTCCCAGCGACTCCTGGGGCAGCGCCATGGTTGCCAACGTAGAGGCCACCGGCGGGGCACATCGCACGTTCTTCGACAAGCAAGGCAAGCGCTTAAAAAAATCGGCCAAGATGATGCTGGGGCCCTGCTCCGGCGGGGCGGTGCACCTGTCCAGCGACCCGGGGCCCTTGGTGGTATGCGAAGGTATAGAAACCGGCCTCAGTCTATTGTGCGGCCTCCTGAGTGGCCCAGCAGCGATTTGGGCGGCCTTGTCCACCTCTGGAGTTAAGGCCCTCGAATTACCACCAGATCCGGGGAAATTAGTGATTGCAATGGATGGCGATGACGCCGGCAGACAAGCTGGAAATTTGTTGGCGCAGCGCGCGTGGATGCAGGACTGGCAGGTCAGTCTGCTTGCCGGCCCAGATGGCCAGGACTGGAACGATGTTTTAGTCGAAAATGGGGGTGCATCATGAAGGTGCTCCAACCGATCCCGTTTAACCCATCTTCGACATGGTCAGATCCGGACATGACACTTATCAATCCTGTTCGCCCAACACCGCCGGTAATGTCAGATGACGATTTTGACGCAGTGTTTGGTCCTTGGGCCGACTGGTTGCGAAACGCCGCAGAGGTAAAGGGTGTCCCAGTTGACTATGTAGCCTTGACGCTACTGACCACTGCCAGTGCATGTATAGGAAATTCCCGTTGGGTATCGCCGTGGGAAGGCTGGAAAGAGCCCCCTGTTCTCTGGGCCATGCTGATCGGTGAACCATCGGCCGGGAAATCTCCGGCGCTGGATGCTGTGCTTGACCCAGTAAAGGTAATCGAGTGCGAAATGGCCGACGCATATAAAGCTGCTCGTCAAAAATGGGACGACGCCGACGAAATCGCCAGCATAGTTTTATCGCAATGGAAGACTGACGCCAAGAAAGCCGTGGCCGATAACGAAAGCGCCCCTACAAAGCCAGAGGATGCAGATGCTGGAAGACCACCCGTACGCGAGCGCATTCGAATTTCTGATGCCACTGTAGAAAAAGTGGCCGAACTGCTTTCCACCTCCTGGAGAGGTCTACTGATGTGTCGTGATGAGTTGAGCGGCTGGCTGGGAGGCATGGACCGTTATAACGGTGGCGGGGATCGGCCATTTTGGCTGGAAGCCTACGGCGGCCGTTCCTACACCGTTGATCGCAAATCCAGTTCGGAGCCGGTCATAGTGGATCACTTGAGCGTATCGGTTTTGGGTGGAACACAGCCAGACAAGTTGGATAGCCTGCTGGTGAAGACCGATGATGATGGATTGCTGGCTCGTTTTCTCATTGTGTACCCAACGACTGTTCCTTTGTCCCGCCCGACGGTCCGCCTGGATGAAGTCCGGTTGGTGGAGGGCCTGAAGCGGCTCCGGGCGTTGCAACCCGCCAGAGATGAGGCCGGGCACCAAAGTCCGATTTTGACCCATTTTTCTGATCCAGCAGCCGATGTATTGCAAGACTTCCGCCAACAATGCCGGGATTGGGAGGTCGATGCCGAGGGCATATTCAAGGGTCATATCGGTAAGTTGCCCGGATTGGCAGTACGGGTTGCCTGTGTTCTGGCACATCTCGATTTCGCGGCAACTGCTAACGGCGAAGTGCCCCTCGAGATAAATAAAGGCCACATCGGGCGTGCCTGCCATTTGGTCGGCGAGCATTATCGGCTTCACGCTTTCCGGGCTTATTGCGTATCCGCCGCCCCGCAGGAGGTTCGAAATGCCCGAAGGCTGGCTGGCGTTATCCAGCAAGACCAACCGCAACGCATAACAGTCCGTGATATCCAACGGCGCAGACTGAGCGGTCTTCAAACTACAAGGGGCATCAGGACTGCATTGGGCATTCTGGAGCAAGCAGACTGGCTGGTTAAACGCCGCGAAAACACTGGCGGTAGACCCCGCGAATTCTACGTTGCGAACCCCAAACTGTGGGAGCAACAATGAGCCGATGGCTAGAACTTGCTCGAGAGGCGGATGAATATCGACTACCCCAACTCGACACCCCGACAAAAGAGGCCAAAAGCACCGTGCCGGTTGAAAATGACACCTTCTGTCAGGTTTTGTCACAGTGTCGGGTAAAAAACTCTGAAAAACAGAGAGCCCCGGTGTCAGTGGCAGGTATCAGATCCCATGCGAGGACCGACGCACGTTTGGAGGAGCAGAAACCGCCACCCTTCGATGAAACTGACAGACACTACGGGCGCACCGCAGGAGGCCGATATCTGACTTGGACCGGTAAGGTGGTCGACCTGGAGGAATTGCGCAAGTTGACCGACTGGGAGCTGCACGGGGCGACCGGGCGGATGTGGAGCGGGCAAACCCGGCAATGGGAGTTTAACGCGACAGAAAAACACTCGAAAGGACCCGACCGGCGACCGGGATCAAATCCAGCGGAGCCGCAGACGATTAAACCGTAATGATACCGAGTGACCGAGCAGTGCAATAAATACAGCACCAACATTTCAGATCTTCTCAGGCACATAACTGTGTGCTGCATGAGTATTTTTCAGTCACTGATCTTAGCTCTCCTCAAGGTGATGGTTTCAGGGAGGCGGGACAGTAGGCTGAACAAAATTATCAGAATTTTTTTCTGCACTGATCGCGCTATCTATTGCCAACTATCCTTCATACTCTGAGCACTACGACCGCTCGATTAACCCCAAATAAAAAATACACCCGATATTTTTTGTGGACCAAAGAAGTAAAGGGCCTCGGCCAGAGACCCGCCCACTAATAATCGCCCCCTGCCCCGCTCAGAGAACGGAATAGGCGCCGAGGAATGGCTGCAGTAACCCCCTCGCCCTCTCAGCCTACCGCCCACGGCCTTTGGTCCACGACCCGTCCAGAAACGGCCACGATCCACGGACAGTTACTCCAATAATTGCTTCTGAGACCGTCCTAGAGGCTCAATGCGCTGCGCAGCAACTGACACCATTGGCGGTGAGAGGGCGCCTTGTGAGCGGGCTTTGAAACCGGCGGCCAGCAGATCTTTCTTGAGGGTCATATAGCCGTAACGCCTCATCACCGAATAACTCCCCTACTTGGTTGACTCGCAACCCAATCTCTCTCGATAAAGCAGTAATGACGAATAAGGTTTCCAGGCAAATCGAGGAACATGGCTCCAGCCCAGCGTCGCGCGGCGGTGCTGGAACTTATATAGAAGGCGAGCTCGGCGCATTCTACCTTTTAGCTATGCTTGCACACATCCCAGCGCATGGGCTGCCCAACGCTCAGATTGTCCGCGTCCGATTCCAAGGTACGGACCTCAACTACAAACTTGACGATCTAATTATCCATGGAGCCAGCCCGTCGGGTGACGCTCTGCTTGAGATCCAGTCAAAGCGAGACATTACCTTTGCGCCAAAAGACACAGTGTACCGAGAGGTGGCGGAGCAGATTGCGCTTAGCCACTCGACCGAGGTCGCGGAGGAACGGCATTTTGTTGGGATCGCAACCCAGCGTACCAGCCGCAATATCTCGGGTGCTTATCAGGACGTGCTCAAATGGGCGGCGGCAGCCGAAACCTGCGATCAATTCTACAAGCGGCTAAATGCCAAGGGCGTGGCCAGCAAGGTTATGCGCGATTTCGAGTTAACCACGCGCAATAACCTAGTTGCCGGAGGCGTTGCCGACGATGACGAAGCGATCTGGAGGATCCTGCGGCGGCTGCTGATCCTAGAATTTGATTTTGAATCGAGCGTGTCGCTCGCCCGAACACATGGTCAGATGTTGGCACGTCAGATGCTCGCCGATGAAGATGTTGGACAGGCCGATGCGCTGTGGCGCACCCTAATAGAATTATCGATCGCGACAGGCACAATTGGCGGATCGATCGATCGCCAAGAGCTTAAGCGCAAGCTGGTCGAAATCGAATTCCGGCTTGCCGGTGATCGCGACTATGGACCCGCGCGCATCAAGATCGCCGAAATGGCGCAGATGACATTGGCGAGCATCGGCAGTACGGTCACCGGCGTGAACCTACCGCGGTTTGAAGCGGTCGCCGCGCTGGACGAAGCTGCGGGCTCACACCGCTTCATCGAAGTACGTGGCAGCCCGGGGGTTGGCAAATCTTGGGTGTTGCGAAATATGGCTGAGCGCGTCGCTCGGAAATCCCCGATCATCGTGCTTGATCCCGTAGCAACACCGTCAGGCGGTTGGATCGCATTCGCGCAGGCGCTCGGCATTTCGGGAACCGCCAGCGATTTCCTTTCCGACCTAGCCGCCAGCGGCGGAGCGATGATCTTCATCGACAGCCTCGACATGTTCACAGATCCCGGTCACCAGCGCACAGTCGTCGACCTGCTACGCGCGGCCAGTACAATTCCTGGCTTCACGGTGATTGTCACCACGCGCACACCTTCCAACCCTGATTCCGAGCCTTGGCTCGACGACACCATCACTGCAGAGTTTGGAGGAGTACATCCCGTCCTTGTCAGTGAATTGACCGAGGCCGATGTGGCTATTCTGGTTGGGCAAGCGCCTGAACTCAAGGCCCTGCTCGACAAGGGACATCCGGCGTCGAAGATCGCACGCAACCTTTATCGACTATCCCGGCTGGTCAAGGTGCCGAGCGCCACCGAGATCCGGACCGAGGCCATTCTCGCCCACTACTGGTGGAAAAGCGCCGACGGCGCCGCGCCAGCAGACGTTCGCCCGGCCCAGCGGATCCTCGCCGATCTCGCCGCCCGTTCGTTCAGGAATGAAAGCGGCGTCGAGCTGCGAAGCGATTCCAGCGCACGGTCGCATCTTCTCGACACGCTGACCCTCAAAGAACTGCGGCGTGATCAACTCGATTTCTATCATGATGTGCTGCGAGACTGGGCGATCGGTAACTACATCTTCGAGGACCCGTCGCGGCTCAATGCGCTCGACCTGTCAGTGCCGGCTTCTCCGCGCGTGGCGCGCGGTATCGAGTTCGCCGGTCGGCTGGCGCTTGAGCTGGAGGCAGACAGCAGTGCTTGGGGCGACTTGCTGAATCGTTTGTCGACTGAAAATGCGCATAGTACGTGGCGGCGCCAGGCGACGCTCGCCATGACCCGCTCTGAGGCTGGGCCTGAACTCCTGGAAAAATGCAGTTCCGCGCTTTTGGCGCAAGACGGAGCACTATTCATTCAGCTCTCCACCACAATCGCTGCGGTGGAGACGGTCGCCACAGTCGATGTCATGAAGATGCCCGACGGCTCTAAGGTGGATCTGTCCCGCTCCCACCGTTTCGACACAACTGGCAGCGCCATTTGGGTGCTGCACTGGGTTTTAAATAATGCGGACGAGATCCCACTTCAGGCGATCAGCGCGGTGGTCGAGCTGGTCGAAATCCAAGTATACCTGTTGAAAGTGACGGCGCCGCTCGCCAAGCCGGTCGTTACGATGCTGTTTGGATGGCTTCGACAGCTTGACGTCGGCGATGCCGCTATAACTATTCCGGTCGATAAGACCGCAGGCCCTTGGGACAGGGGGGCGAACAGCCGCATGGTCGAGAAGCTTCGTACTATGGCACTTCTGCTGGGTGAGTTCGCACCCGAGCAGCTAAAGGCCTATCTCACTGAGGTTGCGGCGGAGCACGACAGCTACAAGGTCAAGGGCATCCGACCTTTCAGCCAAGTTATCGCCCCGGTCGCTCCGGCTGAATTGTCCTCGTTGATCTTGAACAGCCTCATCGAAAAGCGTGACCAGCGGCGGCCGCACTCCTCCGCGGCGAACCGGGCCTTCACTTTTGCCGACAGCGACTTCATGCCGCCGTCACCGGCCCAACCGCCATTCCTCGACTTGCTCGAGGCTGCCCCTGATGTGGGACTGAATTTGATCCGGACGCTAGTCACCGAGGCTCTTGCGCACCATGTCGGAGGGCACGAGCCGGACGATGACGGCTTCACGCTGGTATTTGACGAAGGGCCGCGCCTTTTTCCTTGGACGGACACATATTTGTGGTCACGCGACCAAGCCCCTGAATATTCCGTAGCATCTGGCCTGAAAGCATTGGAAGCTTGGAGCCATAAGAGGCTCGACGATGGCGAAGCGATAGAAGCAGTGCTCGCTGACATCCTTGTCCCAAAGGGATGCTGCGCCGCCTTTTTGCTGGTCGCGATCGATGTGCTGCTCTCACATTTTTCACAAGGTCGGGACGAACTGGGCCCGTTCATCGCCTGCCCGGAGTTGCTTGCAAGTGACCGGATGCGTGCAAACCATGATCAGATGGCTTACGACCGGGGGGTGTTTGGTCAAGATGAACCCTCAGGCAAGGTGATGCTCGCCGATCTCAGGTCTCGACAATCACGTCAAGTTTCGCTCTCAGACGCATTGCAGAATTACCTGGGAGATGACCCGGTAGCGCGGACTGTGCGCGCACGGCTGGGCGCCGCGGTCGATAAACTGGAGCCCTACGAAACCCATTCGGACTGGGTTGATCCGCGGTTCATCGGACGCTATGCGCGCAATGTGCTCGATTTTGATAACTGGACCGATATTGGCGACGGCAAGTCAGCCTACCAGTCGCCGCCCGACGAATCCGCGCATCTAGAACAGATGGGTCGGCGCTATGACGAGTCGGTCAGCTCATCCGAAGCGGAGGCACGAATCCGTCTCGCAGTGAAAGGCGGAAACTATGCCATTGCCGAAACCGCGCGCATCGCGTTGGATTATGCGGGCGGCGGCTTGCCCGATGCCAGCGACACCGATGTACTCAAGTCCCGGTCAACACGGCTAATCACCACTGCGATGTTGGTCACGCGTGACGGCGACGATGCATTACTTGACGAACATACGTCCTGGGTTCGTCAGGTTATCGATCTGGGGCTGGCGGAGAAGCTGAACCGTCATGCAGGGTCGGGCGATAATCTGCAGTTCAATCGGCCAGCGCTCGCTGCGCTCGCATTGATCCATCTCTGGCGGCGCAAAGGCTCCAAGACGGACCAGGAGACCCTGATGGGTCTAGCGACACGCCGCGATCGCATTGCGGCCCCAGCCTTCGCAGCTGCGCTGCCAGAAATCCTCGAGACCGAGCCAAAATTACTCAAGGCAGCGATGCGGGTTGCCTTCTCGACTTGCTTGTGGCGCTGGCATTCTTATGACGAAGATGAAGCCGAAAAGAAGCGCTTCGTGGCCGAGCAGGAGGTCTCGGCGCAAGCGGCGGTCGCCGCGGAGATCGCCTGGCTTGAGGGTGGAAAGGAACCTGCATGGCCCGAATGGCCCAAGGAGTGCCCTACTCTGCGGCGGCGGTCAAATATTCGCGTACCGGGGCCGACTACGACCGAGGACTTTGATGCGGACGAACGCGAAACTGACGAGTGTTCCAAGAATCCCGTGAACGTGCATATCGACAGCAGCGCTGCAGCTCAGTGGCTGCGCATGGTCAACGTTTCGCCTCATACGACGGTCAATTGGGGGCATGAGATTATTGAGATCTATTCGGGATGGACCTCCAGGATGAACGGCCTCGATCTCCCGACCGACGAAGAAATCGACCAAGAGCCTGCAGATTGGAACCATCAGTACTACCTATTGTTCGCCCGTCAATTGATGGAAACCCCTGCCAATAACTTCGAAACCGACCTCCAGCTTATCACCCGATTGCCAGACAAGTCGTTTGGTGCTGTTGCGCAGATAATAATCCAAGCCATCGACGCCATATACTTCAACGATCCGAACCACCCGGCTGATCGACCTGTCGAGTTACGCACGCGGTTCACAGATCGTGTGATTGCTCTCCAGCGGTGGAAATACCCCCAAGACCCCGACAGCATGAGCGTCGATTGGGACACTGCCGGAATTGTGGCGCAGATGCTCCTCAACACTCACAACCCCTTCAATATGACAAAAAGCTATCTGCCCGAGGCGCTTTCCGAACGACTGGATCCACTGCTTAATACAATTCGACCGTTACTGCCCGGCGGACCAACTTCGTTCGTCGCGCTCTGCACCATGAACTTACTCTTGGTTACCCCTCGGGCACGCCATCTCAACTTCCTGCTCGACGCCGCTGAGGCATGGAATGAACGCACTCAAAGTGCCACCTTCTGGACGACAGCAGGAATTGGGCGGCGGATCGTCGACTGGTTCAACATGGCGATGACCGAGCAGCCGACGCTACTTGGTCCTGCTCATCCCGCGCGCAGTCGGATCGATCACGTGATTGGGAGGCTGGTCAGCGTCGGCGTGGCTGAGGCACATGAGATTGAAAAGAAAGTCGAAGCTGCTGCAAGCGTCGTCTAAGGCCGGTGTCGACGGTCACTGGAACATTTTCCGCCAGTTCTTGTCCAGGAACCCCGCCGCTATCGACTCAGCCTCAATCTCGCGCAACTCGGCCCTGATCTCTCGTCCATCCTGAGCCCGCCGCCTGGCCTCTTCTCGCTTCGCCTTGGTCAGCCGTCCGTGCGTGGTATGGAGACCCGCTAACCGCTGGCGTCCAGCCGCGGTCCGTGGACCGGTGGACGCTCCTCCGTGGAGGCGGCACCGACCCGTTTTTGCGTTCCCGGGCCGCTGACACGGCGTCCCACGACGCGTCTTCGCACCGCAGCGATTGCCTGGCCAGTTCGGCCCAAAATGCCATGCTACACTGCCTGTCGATTGTTTCAGTTTCATTGTACTGGGCTCCTCCGACCATGAGTGTTACGATATCACATCTCATGCTGTAATCAAAGGCGGGGTTAGCAAGGTCCGCGGGCCGCGGTTGCATTACATAGGGAGGTTAGAGTTGATCCTGATCTGCGATGTTGGATGGATTCTGACCAATCTCAGATTTCGTCAGGTATCAGGCCTCTAGTTGAACCCACTTGGAGAGAGCGGCGGCGCGGTGGAGCTTGAAATTGACGCGTGAGTAAAGCTGGCGCTCCACTCCTCTCGGGTATGTAAACATACCCTGCCGGGCAGCGATTGAAATGGTTATGGACGGAAGCATGAACGGCGGTGAATCTCTGCAAACTTCGCATACGGCGAAAGCGCAGCATTGCCCGTTCTGGTTTTCGAAACTGAAGGTGGGAATTCTCAGCCCGGCTATTCAACCTACGGCCGGTTTCTTGTTTGTCAGCATTGCCGATGACCTTCATCGTGGCGCCGTAAGACCGCAGTAGATCGGTCACGATGACATGTGGTGGGCCAAAGCGCTTCATTGTTTTTCTGAGGAATTTCAATGCCGCTTTGCGGTCACGGCGCTTGGTGACGTAGCTTTCCAGCACCTCGCCCTCGTGATCCACAGCCCGCCAGAGATAGTGGGTTTCACCGTTTATTTTTACGAACACCTCGTCCAAATGCCATTTCCAATTCGAATGAGCACGAAGTTGCTGACCCCGTTTTCTTCGGATCTCCGCCGCGAATAACGGCCCAAAGCGATTCCACCAAAAACGGACCGTCTTGTGGCTGATATCAATCCCTCGCTCGTGCAACAGGTCTTCGACATTTCGGAGGGAAAACGGATGTACAACATCACCGCAAGGCGGATGATGGCGGGCGGCGCCTTAAAGGTTGTGTTTTGTCATGCCGGGAAGCGAAATCGCCGCCCTGCCCCTCCCAACCGAGTTTCCTCTTACTAGATCAGCTGAAGTTATCATATAATAACCGTCAACAGCGTATCCACGCTGGCCTTAGCATCGCCGTAGAACATGCGGGTGTTGTCCTTGAAGAACAGCGGGTTCTCGATGCCTGAGTAGCCAGTGCCCTGGCCCCGTTTGGAGACAAACACCTGCTTGGCCTTCCAGCACTCCAGCACCGGCATACCGGCGATGGGCGAGTTGGGGTCGTCCTGGGCTGCCGGGTTGACGATGTCGTTGGAGCCGATGACGATGGCCACGTCCGTGTCCGGGAAATCGTCGTTGATCTCATCCATCTCCATGACGATATCGTATGGCACCTTGGCCTCGGCCAGCAGCACATTCATGTGACCGGGCAGACGACCTGCCACCGGGTGGATCGCAAAGCGCACGGTTTTACCCTTGGCGCGCAGGCGGCGGGTCAATTCGGCCACGTTCTGCTGTGCCTGCGCCACCGCCATGCCATAGCCTGGGATGATGACAATGCTGTCGGCCTCTTCCAGAGCTGTTGCAACGCCGTCAGCGTCAATGGCGATCTGTTCGCCCTCAACCGCCATCTGCGGGCCTGTGCTGCCGCCAAAGCCGCCCAGGATCACGCTGATGAACGAGCGGTTCATTGCTTTGCACATGATATAAGACAGGATCGCACCAGAGGAACCCACCAGCGCGCCGACCACGATCAGCAGGTCATTGCCGAGCGAGAAGCCAATCGCCGCAGCGGCCCAGCCGGAATAGCTGTTCAGCATCGACACAACCACCGGCATATCGGCGCCGCCGATGCCCATGATCAGGTGATAGCCGATGAACAGTGCCGCCAGTGTCATCAGTGCCAGCGGCAGGAAGCCACCTGTGTTGAAATACCAGATCAGGCAGAGCAGCGACAGACCAGCAGCGCCTGCGTTCAGCATATGGCCGCCGGGCAGTTTTGTCGCCACCGAGCCCAGCTTGCCCGCCAGTTTTCCATAGGCCACCACGGAGCCAGTAAAGGTCACGGCACCGATGAAGATACCAAGGAACACCTCAACTTTCAGGATGGACAGTTCAACCGATGACTTGTGTGCCAACAGGGCTGCAAACCCTTCGAGTCCCTCACGGGCCTCGTGGCTCATCGCCAGAACATTGCCCATTTCGATATGCGCGTTGAAGCCAACAAACACCGCCGCCAGACCCACCAGCGAGTGCATCGCAGCAACCAGCTGCGGCATCTCGGTCATCTGGACGCGCTGTGCCACGACGTACCCGATGCTACCGCCACCGGCGATCAACAACAGCGACAGCAACCAAAGGCCCTGACCGGGGCCCACAAGTGTTGCAAACACCGCCAGCGCCATGCTGACAATACCGTACCAAACCGCGCGTTTAGCGCTTTCTTGTCCGGACAAACCGCCCAGTGACAAGATGAACAGGACAGCCGCAACAACATAGGCGGCAATAGTGAAGCCAAATTCCATAACCCCAGCCCCCTTATGATTTCTGGAACATGGCAAGCATGCGCCGTGTTACGAGGAAGCCGCCAAAGATGTTGATCCCGGCCATGAAGATGGACAATGACGCCAGCA
>Ga0105356_10006178_pt1 | contig 11198 bp, 9 predicted proteins | sample GOMGulsemesocosm_3_FD_83502 | JGI IMG/M metagenome (GOLD analysis project Ga0105356, IMG submission 83502) | Methane-oxidizing microbial communities from mesocosms in the Gulf of Mexico - GOM9D Gulf of Mexico | ecosystem: Environmental > Aquatic > Marine > Cold seeps | place: Gulf of Mexico...
CAATCTTTTGAATCATCTGGGTATAAATCATCTTTATCTGCAACGCCGTCACCATCACGGTCGTCATCTTCCTTGTCGGGTATGCCATCACCATCAAGGTCGATAGGAAAACTGCTGCTATCCCGAGGGTCGTAACTCAGCTGCTGTTCCCACTCATTACTGATGCCATCGCCATCCCAATCTGGGTCGCTATTATCACCAATACCGTCACTATCAAGATCGTTCCACTCCGACGCTAATAAGGGGAAATCATCTTTGGCATTTTCATAGCCATCATTATCCATGTCGCTATCAAGGATATCCGGGATGCCATCATGGTCGCGGTCAATTGGGGTATCGTTGCGATTATCTACCGCATAGCCGAGCTGCTGCTCAAATTTATTACTGATTAAATCGCCGTCGATATCTTTATCACGACTGTCTGGTACGCCATCGCCGTCGGTATCTCGGCTCGCCGTATCATCACGAGGAAAGTCATCGTTTTTATCGACTACGCCATCACCGTCGGTATCTGAATCGATAGCGTCGGGAATGCCGTCGTCATCCAAATCAAATTGATCGGCAACATCAGGATCTGTGCCACTGGCCTTTTCCATAAAATTGGAAAGCCCATCGCCATCACGGTCGGTATCGACATTATCTGCGATACCGTCGTTGTCCATATCCGCGATGTCAGCAGAAGCCAGCTGGCTTCCACTTAGCGCTATTATAAAAGCGCTTCCCAATAAAATTAAATGTGGTGATTTCATATTAAGCTACTTCAAGTCTGGTCTTTCTAATTGTTATACTTTTGAACAGCGCTTCATCGACAATTTTTTGCTACATGCGTGATTACATTTTTTTGTTATCGCAGTTAATTATTCTGCCTTTCTTATCGACTAAAATACCAGATACTCCTGGGGTTTTATCCGCTTTCATTAATAAACTACCACCAGAACAAAAAGCCGTTTTACCTGAAGGTTTTGACGATGTTTTTACATCATAGCCAGGCTTTAACGTCAGTAATCTAAAGTCTTCAATCATGGCCGAATCTGCTTCTTTCGAATGACGCAGGTAGCCATAATATTCTAGCGATACCACAGAGAGAATAATACCAGCCACTAGGCCCATGATTATGTGGGTAACTTTATCGCCATCTTTCGATACGCGTTTTTCTACTTTGCTCATACTACTTCCAAAACGGTTGATTTTTAAAACGGTTAATTATTAATACGAACGAATTACTCACCCCAGCGAGGCAATAAATCATGTTCAATATTTAATTGATTAAGAATGCGCGCAACGACAAAATCGACGAGGTCTTCTATTTTTTCTGGCTGACGATAAAAGCCAGGACTAGCAGGTAAAATAACTGCGCCCATTTGACTTAACATCAACATGTTCTGTAAGTGCAACGTTGAAAACGGTGTTTCTCTTGGCACTAAAATTAATTGGCGACGTTCTTTTAAAGCAACATCTGCTGCGCGCTCAATCAGGTTATTACTGGCCCCCGTTGCTACCGCGGATAATGTGCCCGTACTGCAGGGACAAATTACCATCGCGCCATTGCGGCCAGAACCCGAGGCCCAAGGAGACATCCAGTCTTCACGACCATAGACTTTCAGCTGATCTTCGTTAGCACTGAAATGCTGTCGCAGATATTCAGCTTGGCCACGAACTTGACCAGGAATTTTAAATTCAGTTTCCGTCGCCATGACGAGCTGCGCCGCTTTAGAAATAATAACCGCTACCGTGCAGCCCGATGCTAACAAAACCTCGATTAATCGCATCGCATAAGGTGAACCCGAAGCGCCCGTAATGGCTACACAAACATTAGGTGCTACACAAACATTAGCGCCTGAACGACTCATGATAATTCAGCCTGTGCTTCTCTTAATTTAGCCAATAAAGAGCGATGTAAACCCGAGAAGCTACCATTCGACATGATCACCACATCGTCACCGGCTTGAATGTCTTTTAATAACTGAGCCTCAAGCGCTTCGACTGTCTGACAAACTGTTTGCTCGCTCATATTAGAAAGCGCTTCGGTGAGCGACCAAGATAGACCTTCTGGCTCTAACCAATAACTTGCATCGGCATCTTCAACGCTGGCCGCAAGTTTAGCCTTATGCTCGCCTAATTTCATGGTATTGGATCTCGGTTCTAACACAGCAATTAATCGCCCACTGCGTTTTTGCACCGCTTGATTCGCTTTAGCTCCCGCTAAGGTCAATTTAATCGCTGTTGGGTGGTGAGCAAAATCATCAAAAATTCGCACGGTCTCACCCACTGAGCCAACTTCCCCTACCAATTCCATACGGCGTTTAACCGACTGGAATTCTGCTAATGCGTCAGCAGAAGTATGTGCATCTATACCAACATGGCGCGCTGCAATAATCGCGGCCAAAGCGTTATACATGTTATGTTCGCCATTCAAACCCCAAGTCACTGTCGCGACTTGCTTACCTTGATGGAAAACATTGAACTGACTGCAGTCGGCCAATATTGCTTCCACAGCCCAGTTATGTGGCTGAGTTTTATCAACCGAGCTCTTATCAGCTTGAATGTGCGCCTGCTCACTCCAACAACCCTGGGCGATTACTCGCTGTAATGCTTCGTTAGCAACAGGATAAATTATTTGTCCAGTAGAAGGCACAGTGCGAACCTGATGATGAAACTGACGCTCGATCGCAGCGAGATCATCAAAGATATCCGCATGGTCAAATTCGAGGTTGTTCATGATTAGCGTTCTTGGGTGGTAATGAACGAATTTAGAGCGCTTATCAAAGAAGGCGGTATCGTATTCATCGGCTTCGATGATGAAAAAATTCGAATCGGTAAGACGCGCTGAAGTGGAGAAGTTTTCTGGTACGCCGCCAATAAGGTAACTGGGGTTCATGCCGCCGTATTCTAGTAACCAAGCCAGCATGCTAGCAGTCGTGGTTTTACCATGAGTACCCGAAACGGCCATTACCCACTTATCTGCGAGTAAGTACTTACCCATCCAGTCAGGGCCAGAAATATAAGGCAGGCCACGATCAAGCACGTATTCAACCGCAGGATTACCGCGACTCATGGCATTGCCAATAATCACATAATCGGGGGCTGGGTCGAGCTGAGCAGGATCAAAACCCGCGATCACTTCAATGCCCGCTAGAGCCAGTTGATCACTCATGGGTGGGTAAATCCCCTGATCTGAACCCGTCACTTTATGACCCTGAGCTTTCGCTAACTGAGCAAGACTGCCCATAAAGGTGCCACAGATGCCTAAAATATGAAGATGCATGCCAACTACCACAAAAATCGTATGGCTCTAGTGTACTTGCTCTTGCCTTTCGTCGCTAGTGACTGGACTAGCGGCCCCCTACTGCTTTTACATTAGCTCAATAGAAATAGTAGTGAACTATTTGTTGCATTAAGTTGTTGCCTTAAGTCATTGTTCAATCTTTAGGCATTCAAACCGAGACGGTTTTCAGGTAAGATGCAGCACTTTTTTTATATTCATCTCTTTATTCGCCTAATCACTTCCGAGAATCAGATATGCAATCTTTGCCTTCTTTCCTGCAAGCACACAATACGCCTAGCGATATTGCTGCCATTCTTAATGGTCTTATGACTTCTTGTGTAGATATCTCCAACAAGCTACAACAAGGCGCATTAGCAGGAGTTTTAGGCTGTGCTGGCGAAGAAAACGTTCAAGGTGAAACTCAGAAGAAGTTAGATGTTATTTCTAACGACATCATCAAAGACCAGTTAGCCAGCATGAGCATGGTTAAGGGTATGGCCAGCGAAGAAGAAGACTTTCCTGTTGCCTGTAATGAAGACGGCGAATACCTAGTTTTGTTTGATCCTTTAGACGGCTCTTCAAACATCGATGTAAACGTTACTGTTGGTACTATCTTTTCTGTTTTAAAAACAACCAAAGATGCCGATGCTTCAAAAGCAGATGCTTACTTGCAAGCCGGTACTGAACAAGTAGCTGCAGGTTATGTTCTTTATGGCCCATCTACATTGTTGATGCTAACAACGGGTGAAGGGGTTCATTCTTTCACTATGGATCCTAAAGACGGCCAGTTTTTGCTATTGCGCGAAAACGTTCAAATTCCTGCACAAACTCAAGAGTTCGCGATCAACATGTCTAACCAGCGTTTTTGGTTACCTGAGATGCAAGAATATGTAGCGGATTTATTGAAAGGCGAAGAAGGCCCACTAGGTAAGCGTTACAACATGCGCTGGGTTGCAGCGATGGTTGCCGAAGTTCACCGCATCCTAACTCGTGGTGGTATCTTCATGTACCCATACGATAAGCGCGACCCTTCTAAGCCAGGTAAGCTACGTTTGATGTACGAAGGCAACCCAATGAGCATGCTGATCGAACAAGCTGGCGGTAAAGCTAGCACAGCACATGCGCCAATTATGGAAGTAACGCCGACTGATATTCACCAGCGTGTTTCTGTAGTGATGGGTTCAGCGGATGAAGTTGATACTGCGTTGTCTTACCACAAGAAATAATACAGATAGAAAATAACAAAATAGCAGGACAGCTATTTTGTACTTCGAAGAAGCCCATTAGGGTGGACTACATGGATGTAGGAAATGAAAAAGGAGCTTATTAGCTCCTTTTTTATACCTGCTATTTAGAAGACTATCGTTTTGTTGCCGTGTAATAAAACACGGTCTTCTACGTGACTTCTTACGCCTCGAGCCAAAACTCTCTTCTCTACGTCTTTGCCTAAGCGCACAGTATCTTCAATGCTGTCTCTATGGCTAATACGCATCACGTCTTGATCGATAATCGGCCCTGCATCTAATTCTTCGGTGACATAGTGACATGTTGCGCCGATTAACTTCACCCCACGCTCTGCGGCTTGGTGATACGGTTTAGCACCAGCAAACGATGGCAAGAAGCTATGGTGAATATTAATCACTTGCCCAGCGTATTGCTGGCAAATTTCAGCGGGCAAAATTTGCATATAGCGCGCAAGCACAATGCTATCGGCTTTATGTTCAGCAATGATGCTATTAACTCGATCAAAGTGTTCTTGTTTGTTTGTCTTATCGACTGGCACATGGAAAAAAGGAATGCCATGCCACTCAACCATAGAACGCAGATCATCATGATTGGAAATCACACAAGGGATATCACAGAATAATTCTTTGCTGTGCACACGGTGTAGTAAATCACTTAAACAATGGCTTTCTTTACTGGCCATTAAAATGATTTTTTTCGCTTGTGCGCTATCGTTAATTTGCCAATCCATTTCGAACTCTTGCGCGATAGGGGCAAACTTTTCTTTAAACTCTGCTAAACCAAAAGGTAATGAGCTGGCTTTAATGCAGTGACGCATAAAGAACCAGCCACTCACCGGGTCGGCATAATGATTGGCTTCTACTATCCATCCACCTTGGGATGAGACAAATTCTCCGACTTTAGCAACGATACCCACACGATCTGGGCAGGAGATGGTTAATCTATACACTTGTTCCATTTATTACTCGATACACTCTAAATACACTATTTCTACTAGACTCAACAATAATGCTAGCCATTAAACTTGCACTAGAATATAGATAGTGCTCTTATGAGGAAAGTAGTGATTTGTATATCTTTAAAATGAAACTTAAGAATTGGAGAGCAAGTTGGCACTGATCGTTGTAGAAATGGGAAGACGAGTTATAACGCCGCAAAATAATAAGCGTCGCGGTACGGTTAAAACTCAAGCTACCAAAAGCTCTGCTGCCATTGACCAGTACCATCAATTCTCTTCTGATTCGCCGGTTCAAGCAGCCGATAGCATCTCCGCTAGCCAAAGAGATGACCCCTATAATTTAATGAAGCAGCGACAAGCACAGAAGAACCCAAGTAGGGTTTCGTTGCTCGCTGAAATCATGTCTGATCAAATAATTACACTGACCGCCGATGCAAGCATTACCGATGCTTGGCAGCTTTTTCAACATCACGGCTTTCATCACATTCCCATTGTCGATGAAAACAATCTTGTTTTAGCCATGCTGTCTGAACGCGATATTTTGCAAGGACCTGGTGTACAGAAAAATATAAATAATGAAAATATTATGCAGTTTGCCAGCAAGCGTGTGTTCTGTTTTTCACCCGATACCGATATTCGCCAAGCAACTCGTATACTTTATGAATACGATCTTGGTGCATTACCGATAGTATCTGACACTCATCAAATATTAGGCATCGTTAGCCGAACCGATATAATCAAGGTAGTCAGCCATTATGGTCCCCTTGAGCTCTGGGCATAAAGAGAGTTCTGGGCATAAGTCGCAGCTATCCTGACAAGGAGTCAATATGCATACAATTAACGCACATATAAATCCAAAACATAACTTACGGGTTTTATCAAAACGTGAAGTTTCGCAAATTTGTGATGTTAGCAGCAATACTTATGAACTGTTTAGGCGCTGCGCATTTGCGGTATTAAATTGCGGCAGTAATTCTGACGATTACTTATCTTCCGTCGAGCAATTCAAAGACTTTAAAATTCATGTAAAGCAAGAAGATCGTGGTATTACCTTAGAACTTAAAGGTGCACCATCACATGCTTTTGTCGATGGCGAAATCATTAAAGGCATTCGTGAACATTTATTTTCAGTATTGCGCGACATTCTTTATACAGAAGATTCCGTTATTCAAAGCCAGCGCTTTGATTTAAAAAATAGTGAAGACATTACAAATGCTGCATTTCATATTTTACGCAATGCCAATATTTTACAACCTAACTATCTACCGAAGTTAGTTGTTTGCTGGGGCGGCCATTCAATCCCCCGCAATGAATATGAATACACCAAAGAAGTTGGTTATGAACTGGGCTTACGAGACCTTGATGTAGGTACTGGCTGTGGCCCTGGTGCAATGAAAGGCCCAATGAAAGGTGCTGCTATTGGTCATGCTAAACAACATATTAAAAATGGCCGCTATATCGGTATTACAGAGCCGGGAATCATTGCTGCGGAAGCACCAAATCCTATCGTAAATGAATTGGTAATCTTACCCGATATCGAAAAGCGTCTTGAAAGCTTTATTCGTTTATCTCACGGCATTATTGTTTTTCCTGGTGGCCCAGGTACGTTAGAAGAAATTCTTTATTTATTAGGCATATTATTACACCCAGATAATACAGATATTCCTTTTCCTGTTGTCTTAACAGGACCTGCCAATAGCGCTGATTATTTTAAGCAAGTGAATGATTTTATTGGTTTAACTCTGGGTAAAAAAGCACAGAAACGTTTTGACATTGTTATTGATGACCCTGCAAAGGTGGCTCAAAAAATGAAATCTGGTTTGGCAGATGTACTGGAGTATCGCCGTTCAACCAATGATGCTTTCTTTTATAACTGGGGAATCACTATTGCTAAAAGCTTCCAACTGCCTTTTGAACCTACCCATGAAAACATGGCATCGTTAGAAATTTCTAAATCAATGCCCATTCATGAACTGGCGGCAAATTTACGTCGCGCTTTTTCTGGCATTGTTGCAGGGAATGTAAAAGAAGAAGGTGTGATGGCGGTTAAAAAGCATGGGGTTTTTCAAATCAACGGCGATTATGAAATCATGCATGCAATGGATCAGCTATTAACTAAGATGGCCGCTCAAGGGCGTATGAAGATTAATGGCGATTACATTCCTTGCTATGAAATTGTAAAATAATTTACTGATTCATTAGATAATTTTTTTAGTTAACTAGCGGAGAGGAATTAAACTATTGATATTTCTCTCCCCTTTCTTGTTTATACCCTTAATAGCTTTATTTTTTATTGCTATGCGATGTAAGATTATAGCCATCAATACAAAGCTAGCCATGAGTAGTTTCCACCAAAGCCACTGCACATCAAAAGTATATCGCAACAATGCTAGCAAACCAAAATAGCTGACAACCGATAATTGTATCCATTTACCAAAGTTAAACGACATCCATTCAGGCTGCTGAATCTTAATATTAACCTGCTTGGCTAAAAAGTAACTAGCAATAGAGAATACTGAGACGACCAAACCGACAATAAGAAATGACGACCAGACCCAGTAATCAGGCCAACCTATAACTTGTGCAGATTTTGCAGGACCAGACCATAAAGCATCCCAGCTCACGGTTAGAATCAGCCCTAACGTTACTAGCATCTGTCCATTATTAGAGTCACCCGCTTCTTCACTGCCAATATCCAGTTCATCAATCACAAAATAGGCAATAAAAGAAAAAGCAACAAGCCCAATTACCGGACTGATCATTGGCGCATTATATATACTGAAGTGAGCTAACAAATAGCCAAGCATTGGAAACAATGTATGCGTTAAGGTCACTCCAACAATCCAAAACAAAACCGCTCTCTTATTGCCCATAGTATTAGCCTGAAGAAATGTTGCCAACGCAACATCTGCTCCAATACCTAAGCCCATCACTAGGCATGCCATCACCATTTCTAGAATTGAAATACTCATACTCTACAAGCCATTTTTGTCGTCGATTAAAAGCTTCTCATCTTCTTCCCAACGTAAACGGATATCATATTTTTTGATAAGTTTATCGGCTAATACAGGGCTATTTTCATCAATACTTTCATACACATTGCGCGCAGGGGTTATATTCGCATCACGACCATGATTAAAATCTTGATCTAAAACGATCGTCCAATAGGCCTTATTCAATTTCAATGCTCTTTCAGGACTCGGAGTAATCAATTCATATACATCGGCCATATTGATCTTATCTTCCAATACCTCGCCATCAGTGGAGAACCAGCGCGATATCATTTCATCATTCTGCCTAAATTCATCACCGCCCCCAACCGCCTTAAGGTAGTTCAATATTTCACCGTCTGTAGAGCCAATAATATTAGGCGCATCAATCATTCCTTTCAGATTAATATAGCCCCAGCCATTTACCCCAGAGACTTTTCTTGGAAAAGAAAATGTTTGATCAATTGTCGTACCAATAGTTTTGTGACACCCCATACAGAACATTGTCTCTTCTCGATTCTGTATTCGTAATCTTCCTTGCTGATCTTCAATGAAACCGAGTAGCTTCCAACCAAACTCATTGGCTGAGCCTGTTTTTTTATAATTGTAAGTTGGAAGATTGCCATCAATTTTTTCTTGCTGTTCGTTTCCATACATTGAGCTTAGCGATAGCTGGTCGAAATCATTCGTCTTGACCATATAGCGCAGCTCTTTCATTCTCTCTGGAATGTAAATATCACCGTGTAAATTCACCCCAACATATCGAACCGAATGCAAAAACTCTGTTCCTTGTGGATAAAGCATGTCTCGCACCACAACATCGCTAGCATTACCAAAATAATTTTTACGCTTAATCATGCGACTAACATTATTGGTAATTTCACCATCGCCATTAATATCATCACAGATATTTCTTTCATCAACGCGGGGAATCGTTACCGCATCTCTGCCTTGAATTGCTAATTCTAATAAACCAAGATTCGCAATATAAACATCCTTGTTATCTATCATATTTATACAATTGCTCGTGCGAAATTCAATCGGTAACCTAATCATCACATCGTCTGTTGAACCGTTGGTAGGCCAGAAAGTACTAGGCATAGGTTTATAATTAAATGCGACCCACTGGCTACCATCAATGGCGAATCCATATTCATCAAATGCTAGTGCTCCCTTTTGAAGATTCTCAATTTCGGGAATAACGCCAGCCCAGGCTGATGCTTTTAAATCTTCAATAAGAGGTGTGTAATTGTCTTCTGAAATATATGTCTTAACTTTTGAATCACTAATCTTTTCAATTCTATCTGTTCTATCTTCGAATAGATTCTGCCAATGGTTCTTAAAACCATAATCTGAAAAATCATAAGCTGTTTGCAGATTGCCATCAGACATGGCATTAGGGCGAGAGTTAAAGGTATAGCTTTGATGGCATACCATGCAGGGATTATGCTGACCTTCATGCTTGGTATAACACTGAGGAGGAATCACAGCCTCTTTATTAGAAGTTGTATTGTCCTCTAACGGAAATAAGTATTCGTACCCAGATGTAATGCTTTCAGCGCTTTCTGTATCGGAACAGCCAGCCATAAATACAGCCAGAACCCATATGCATACAAACTCTTTCATTCAATTAATCTCAATAATAAAAAAGGGAGGCTAATGCCTCCCTCCTTTATACTGCTTAATTGTTAAAGATTTATGATCATATTGCAGGATCATCAAATACCCAAACCATATTGTTTTCATGGTTGCCTGAATCTTCACCTATTAATACACGACCATCGTTCAAGATAACTAGGTTATCTGGATTTGAAATATTGGTAACATCACACTCATTAACCTCGCGATCAGCAAAGTATGGGCCGCCAACGATTGCAGGAATCATAGTTTTCACATCAACCAAACCCGCAGCATTTTTAATGAGCTTCATACGGTAAACAGCACCACAACTACCGTGAGCCGTATCAATTTGAATGGAACCATCATCATCTGTCATGCCACCACCGATCGTTGACATAGCCATATAAGAATAGGCCTGCGCACCATCAACATTACCACCATTCCACCAAGTTTCAGCTAGGTCATAATTAATATTTACGCCTTCCATTTTATTAAATTCAGCAGTGGCACCCAAAGCTTTTGCGGCTTTCCGTGTCTCTAAGAAAGCTGGGCGATCATCCATGAATGGGCTGGCGGCGATTCCGTTTACGCCATCCAAATCTTTGCCAAGCTTAGCTTCTGCCCAATCGTTTATCTGCTGGTCGGTGATATGCTTTGCTTCCGCAAAAGTACCGTTGTAAGAGTTGATCCACGCTTCGATCTGAGTATCACTACCTACTCCTAACATGACCCATTCAATACCAAATGCAGCTTCTGCAGTGGTTGAAGTATTCCGCGCTTGAGTCGCTTTGGCAGCGTATAAAGTACCCGCACTCAAATCACCCTCGACATCCGCGATAAATTTGAAGAAAACAGTATTACTGCCATCATCACTTTGAAAAACGGTGCGTTTATCGGGCATAACTACCGCATTTTCATGAGAGAAACGACCTAATGCAAAACGTTTTTCTATTTCGACATCAGCCACATTTGCTTCAGCAACTGTGCCATCTGTGCCTACTTCTACGTTATAACCATAGTTATATGGATTTCCCCAATTACCTGATTGGTCTTCCGGATATCCCATATATTGCGCAACGGCAACCGCATTACCAAAATACTTATACGTTGGGTCAAACCA
>Ga0105356_10006181_pt1 | contig 11198 bp, 5 predicted proteins | sample GOMGulsemesocosm_3_FD_83502 | JGI IMG/M metagenome (GOLD analysis project Ga0105356, IMG submission 83502) | Methane-oxidizing microbial communities from mesocosms in the Gulf of Mexico - GOM9D Gulf of Mexico | ecosystem: Environmental > Aquatic > Marine > Cold seeps | place: Gulf of Mexico...
TAATGAATGATAACTTGTCTGTTAATTCTTGGTAATAATGAGTTGATTCAGTTGGTATTTCAGAAGAGCATTGAGATTGTGTCATATTTAATCCCGAATAATAAAAAACCAATGCTTTAGTCATTGGTTTGTATTAAGTTGTATTTCAAGCGTTGTTACTATTAGTAGTAAAGCTACTTAAATTATTTATAGAGGAAGTCCAACGACTTTACTGGTCGCTTTTTCTTCTGGAGTCAGCTTTTTATGTATAGATTCAATATGCTTAACCTCGTCATCAGACAAGTTATCAATGGCGTCAATATGGTCTTGTGTTAACTTGTCTTTATCTAAAACACCTGCTTGGTGTAATTTATCGGTATTAGTCGTCATTTAAATACATCCTATGTAGTTGAATTATTTTTATGCTTTATTACAGATTTAGTTCGTTAATAGTGTTTCCCTTCTTAGTACAACTCGCTATTATGTTTAAGTTAAATGAGATGAAAATCACTGTCAACTTGTTAATTTTATAAGCATGATTCATTTAATTTTATTACGTCAATAGTGCTAGGAGTTGTTGACAAATATTTTACCGTTGGACGGGTAACTAAGGTGTCTATGCACATTTTCATTAAGTTGTTTTTTTTCTTGTTATCATTTTATAGTTTGTTGTTTATAAGCAGTGCTAATGCGAACTCATTGACTTTTAGTAACTTGCCTGGAGGTAATGGAGCATCCTTAAATGTTGTCTCTGTTATTTATAGAGATCATTTAGGCTATATATGGATCGGCAGTGCAGATGGGTTAAATCGTTATGACGGTTATAACTATAAAGTTTACCGCAATAACATGGATGATGTGCAGTCAATATCAGAAAACATTGTTACTGGTATTAATGAAGATGAACAAGGCAACTTATGGGTTGCTACGCGTAATGGTTTAAATAAATTTAACCGCAGTACCGAACAATTCAAGCGCGTTTATTCGACGTCAAATGAACAAAACACCTCAATAAGTAACCATATTACCCATTTGATAAAAGATGATAACGGTGCTTTTTGGATCGGCAGCACTAAAGGCGTTCAACATTTTGACCCAGTTAGCGAAAATTTTAGTGATATATCACTTGATAATAAAACAAACATTAACAGTGAAGAGCATATCACGGCTCTGCATCAAGACAGCGATGGTGGTTTATGGGTTGGCACCGCAACTAATGGGCTAAAGCATTACTTAACACCTAAAACACCAACAAGTGTGATCAATTATCAACATTTGCCTAGTAACTCCAGCAGTTTAAGTGCCAATGATGTAACGGCGATTACTCAAGATGCTAGCGGCACGTTATGGGTGGGCACTAAAAGTGGTGGTTTAAATAAACTCAACGCTAACCAATCAGGTTTTAGCCATTTTAGTGATCAGCCAAACTTCTCTGAAACTGAAACTAAGCTAAGTCATCAGTTAAGCCACAATCACGTTACTGATATTCATCAAGATAAAAATAGTCGCCTTTGGATAACAACTGACGGAGGAGGGCTGAATATTTTAAATACCACGACTAATGAAATTCAGGTTTATCGTGCGGATGAAAGCAGCCCACATGCTTTATCATCAGATAAAGTTTTAACTGTTTATGATGATAATCACGGCGTTATTTGGCTGAGTACCTTTGATAGTGGTATCAATAAAATTGATGAATTATCGGCTCAGTTTAATGCTGTCTTTTATAACAAGAGTAACTTATCAGGCTTAAGTAATAGGTTTATTTCCTCATTTTATCAGGATAAGCAAAAGACGTTATGGGTTTCAACCTTCGGTGGTGGGGTTAATGTTAGCCAAGATCAGGGCAAAACATTTGCAGTTATTAAACACAATAAAGACGATAAGAATAGCTTAAGCAATGATGCTGTAATAGAAATGTTTCATGATGATAACGAGCAGATTTGGTTTGGTACACATACGGGAGGCTTAAATCAATACGACCCAATAACGAAGCGTTTCAAGCACTTTTTGCATGACCCTAAAAATCCATTAACGATCAGTCATAACAGTATTTCCTCGATAGTGTCTGATGATAATAACCTATGGTTAGGCACATGGGGAGGTGGACTAAACCGCTTTGATCGAAAAACAGAAACCTTTGCACATTTTAAACATGACAAAAATAATGTTAACAGTATCAGTAACGATAACATTTGGGCATTAATAAAAGGCTCTTCTGGAGCTTTATGGATAGGTACAGAGCAAGGCTTAAATAAAGTTGACCCAATAACTAAACAAGTCACACGATTCAAACATGACCGTAAAAATAAAAACAGTTTGAGTCATGATTGGATTATGGCTATTTATCAAGCCTCTGACACTGTGCTTTGGATTGTGACTTATGGCGGAGGATTAAATAAGTTTGATATTGATACTCAGCAATTTACTCAGTTTGGTAGGCAAGATGGTTTCGTTAGTAATAACCTTTACGGTATTTTACCCGACCAACAAGGTAATTTGTGGTTAAGTTCGAATTTAGGCCTTATTAAATTTAATCCGCTAAGTAAAGCGGTAAGAAACTACGATATTAGCGATGGTTTGCAAGACAATGAATTTAACTCAAATGCGTTTTATAAAAGTACCAATGGAGAATTGTTTTTTGGCGGGATCAAAGGCTATAACCATTTTTTTCCTGAAGATTTTAAAAAGAATACTTTTGCACCGAAGGTCGTTTTAACCGACTTTCGTGTTCACAATGAACCAGTGAAAATTAAAATAAATAACAAGGGGAAACCACCAAGTAATACCAAAGAAAGTACAAAATACACGATTAAGTCAGCGATAAATCAACTAGACAAACTGATCTTAACCCACCATGAAAAACTAATTTCATTTGAATTTTCTGCATTACACTTTGCTGAACCTATGAATAATAAATATGCCTATATGCTGGAAGGGTTTGACGAGGATTGGATCCTTACTGATGCCAAAAACCGTCGTGCAACCTATACCAACATTCCGGCCGGAAATTATACTTTTCGCGTGAAAGGCAGTAATGGCGATGGTTATTGGAATGAGCAAGGGAAATCGTTAATAGTTAACGTGCTACCAGCACCTTGGCTTTCGTGGTGGGCATTTACGCTTTACTTTTTAGTGGGTGTTGGCGGCCTAGTTATTTATATTTTTCAATTAAATAACAAACGTTTAAAAGAGATAGCAATAAACTTACGCTTAACGCGAGTTGATAAACTAAAAGATGAATTTTTAGCAAATACTTCTCATGAATTACGCACACCATTAAACGGCATTATTGGCTTGGCTGAATCGTTAATCGATGGTGTTGCAGGACAATTACCTGATAAAGCCAACCATGACTTATCAATGGTGGTGGCAAGTGGCAGGCGTTTGTCTAACTTGGTTAATGATATTTTAGATTTCTCTAAGTTAAAAAATCATGGCTTACAAATAAATACCAGCGCTATCGATATTAACAGTATGGTCGATGTGGTTTTCACCTTGTCTCGGCCAACATTAAAAACAAAATCATTAGCTTTAATTAATAATATCTCTGATGACTTTCCTGCGATAAAAGCAGATGAAGACCGCTTACAACAAATACTTTTCAATATTATTGGCAATGCCATTAAGTTTACCGAGTCGGGCACCATAAGCGTATCAGCTCAAGCTGTCGGGAAAAATGGTATTGATGAAGAAGACTTTATTTGTATCGATATCACCGATACGGGAATGGGAATTGCACCCGAAAACCTAAGCACTATTTTTGACTCATTCGAACAAATATCCGGAGATGAAACCCGAATGAAAAGTGGCACAGGGCTTGGTTTAGCGGTAACTAAGCAGTTAGTTGAACTACACGGCGGTCAAATAACGGTTAGTTCAACTCTAGATAAAGGCAGTACCTTTAGTTTTACTTTACCTGTTTACGGCGCTGACGATATTGCACTAAATGAATTATCGTATGGTATTAGCGCAAAAAGTGACCATGCTAAACAGCAGTTATCACGCCTACAAGTTTTAGATGATACCTTAGATTACTTTCCGGCTAGTAATGAAGAAAACGAATTGTTAGAAGGCTCAAAGGTTCCTACTAATAATCAAGATTTCAGAGTACTTATTGTTGATGACGATCCCATTAACCGCCAAGTGCTGAATAATTATTTATTACCGCTTAATTATCAACTGTTTCAAGCATCAGATGGCATGCAAGCTTTAGATTTTATTAACAAAGCAAGTGAAGGGTTATCGGCAGGAGAACGCCCGTTCGATTTAATACTACTTGATATTATGATGCCGAAAGTCTCGGGCTACGAAGTATGTAGAGAGCTTCGCAAAACATATTCAGTAAATGAGTTACCCGTTATTTTCTTAACGGCTAAAAATCAAGTGGTCGATTTAGTGGAAAGTTTTGCTGTGGGCGGGAACGATTATTTATCTAAGCCGATTTCAAAGCATGAACTTCTTTCACGGGTTGAAACCCACTTAAAACTGCTCGATATTAACCGTAATTTAGAACAACAAGTGGCAGAACGCACTGTTGAGCTAGAACATGCCATGCAAGCAAAAGGTGAGTTTTTAGCGAAAATGAGCCACGAAATTCGCACGCCAATGAACGCCATTATTGGCTTAGGTTATTTAACCTTAAAAACCGACTTAGACAAAAACCAGAAAGATTTAATTGAAAAAACTCAAGGTGCTTCTCATGCATTATTGGCGCTAATTAACGACATTCTCGATTTCTCAAAAATTGAAGCCGGTAAAATGTCTGTAGAGTCGGTAACAATGAGCGTGGCCAGTTTAATTGAAAAAACCAATACGATTTGTGCATTGCGTGCTCATGGCAAAGATTTAGAGCTTATTGTAAAAGTGCATAGTGATGTGCCAAAACATATCAAGTCTGATCCCGTACGTTTGCAACAAATTCTGGTTAACTTAGTCAGCAATGCGATAAAGTTTACCGACCATGGCCATATTCTTATTGAGGTAAGTCGGGCTAAAACGCAATTAACTGATATTGACAATAAGGCATTAGCTCTTGAATTTAGTGTTACGGATACGGGTATAGGCTTAGATAAGTCATCAGTGAATACTCTCTTTAAGTCGTTCACTCAAGCTGATAGTTCTATTACTCGAAAATTTGGTGGTACAGGCTTAGGTTTATCTATCTGTAAAGAGCTGAGTGGTTTGATGGGCGGAGAGGTTTGGGTTGACAGTAAACTAGGTGAAGGCAGCAAATTTAGCTTTAATATTATTTGTGAAGAAAGTCATTCACCAAAAAATGAACAGCTGAATATTGATGCTATTAAAGGGCTAAACATTTTAGTTGTTGATGATAACGAACATTGTTTACATGTTATCACTGAATTATTACAAACGTTTGATTGCACAATTACCGCTACCGAATGCGCTGAAGCAGCACTGAAGCTTTTAGCTACAGCCAAAAATAATAATGAACCTTACGATTTGGTGATCACCGATTGGCGTATGCCTAAAATGGATGGTATTGCCTTGGCTAATGCTATTCAAAATGACAAAAATCTGTTTGACGTTAGAGCCGTTTTAATGGTGACCGCATTTGATAAAAGTGAGGCTATGCCATTAGCAAGCTCTGCCGGAATTAATGGTTTATTAGAAAAACCAGTTAATGCGACTTTGTTATTAGAAGCAATGGTTGATGCTTTGAAGGTTGTCCCGAATGAAGATCTTTATAGTATGAAAAATATTCGCTTAATGGACTTTTCAGCGAAGGACATACTGTTAGTTGAAGACAATGAATTTAACCAGCAAGTTGTCTTAGGATTTTTAGCAGACACTAAAGCGAAAGTTGATGTTGCTAATAACGGGGTAATTGCCTTAGAGAAATTAGCAATTAAGAAATACGATCTGGTATTGATGGACATTCAAATGCCAGAAATGGATGGCTTAACGGCGACGCAGAAAATTAGAAAACAAGCTCAATTTAAAGAAATGCCGATTATCGCCATGACCGCTCATGCAATGCCTGAAGAGCTCAATAAATGTTTAGAAGTCGGTATGAATGAATACTTTACTAAACCTATTGACCCAAATGCTTTATTTGACTTAATGGAAAAATACTTATGCGATAAAGTGAGTGTTACCAAAAACGCAGAGAATAAGCTTGATGTTCCTGAGTTTCTTCTTGTTCATCCTGAGAAAACATTAATGGAGCGTATTGCCGAATTAACTTGTTTAGACAGTGATAAAGCATTATTGGTAATGGGCGGAAGGCAGCATATTTATGAAAAGTTCGTTGTCGACTTCTATAAGGTTACTCGTGAATTACACCAAGAAATTGAGCAACATTATCAAGAGAATGATTTTGACACCTTGTATCGCATCGTACATTCTCTAAAGTCTAATGCGGCTTATATTGGTGCTTATCATTTAGCAGAGTTATCGGCTGAAGTTGAAGAAAAAATAAAAGTGCAACCGAGCAGTTGTTTACCGTTACTTGAGCAGTTAATTAAAGAGCATCAATTAATATTGTCTGCGGTAGCTACCTTAATTGACAACGACCCAAGCACTCTTGCAAATGAACAAACCCAGGCACCGGTCAATAATGCATTATTGATGGTATTGCTCAATTCTATAACCGATCTACTTGAACAAGAAGATGCAGAAGCTGAAGATTTACTCCCACAGCTGATAGACTATACTCTAGGAAGTGAATTTTCGGCGCTTGCTGAGCGCATTGTTGAATTAGTTGAAGACATTGAATATGTCAGTGCTTTAAAATGTATTGTACAATTAAAAAGTAAACTGGTGTCTTAAGTTACTCTTACCAAAGTACATCATGTGTAGAGCATAGTGCTTAAGCGTTCGGTGATAAACTAGTATCGTCGCTCAAAGAGTCAATGTCAGAAGTAGAATTAGATGTAGGAATAATGAAAACTCTAGATCAAACAATTTTAATTGTTGATGACGACAAAACTAACCGTAAAATGCTTAAAGAATTGCTGCAAAAGCAGGCTAAAATTATTTTTGCAAAAAACGGAGAGCAGGCTAGAGAGCTAGCCCGAAAGCATATTCCAGATCTAATTTTATTAGATGTGGTTATGCCTGATCTTTCGGGTTTTGATGTTATTGAACTTTTAAAAAGTGATCCTGAGACGATTAATATTTCGGTCATTTTTATTACCGGCCTAGCTAATGACGATGATGAAGAACGGGGCTTTGATTTAGGTGGTTGTGACTATATCTATAAACCTTTTAAGTCTAATATCGTTATTGCACGCGTAATGATGCACTTAGAATTAATTCGTCAACGAAAAATGTTAGATGAAATTGCGCATGTAGATGCATTAACGGGTGTAAATAACCGTCGTAAAATGGATATCGTTTTGGAAGACGAAGTTGCGACTAATTTGCAAGAAAACAGCACGCTATTAGTTGCTATTCTAGACATTGATTACTTCAAACTATTTAACGATAACTATGGCCATGGTGCTGGCGATGCAGCCTTAAGACAAGTAGGGCAAGCGCTTCGTGAAATTTTTCAACGGCCTCGCGATTTTGTTGCTCGCTATGGTGGCGAAGAATTTGTGATTATTTTACCTGGTTGTGATAAAGATAGTGCTGAAATAATGCTCAGTAATATTGCGCAAGCCATTAAAGATAAAATGATTAAACATGAGTATTCTATTGTTTCAAAGCAATTAACCGTAAGTATTGGTGCTGTTGTGGTGAAGTCTTCAGAGTCTTTAGCTGTAGCTAATATTATGAAACAAGCCGATAGTTTGTTGTATCAAGCAAAAAACGCTGGGCGAAACCAGTGGCGTATTACTAACTTGTCTTAACATGCCTGAACTATATGCAAAGGCATGTAAATTAATTATTAACCACTTTATTTCGCTGTATAAATGACTACCCATCAAGAAAACTAAGCTTCTGGGCAAACTAACTTCCTTTACCTGAATACTTTACTAAACTTAATATAAACATCTTCAGTGAGGTTTTATATTGTCTATTCTCAAAAAGAGTGCTGACTCAAAGTCTACAGCCTTAAATAGCCAACAGTACATTTGTAAACTTGAGCAAGAACTCATCGAAAGAGAACGTTCTGAAAAGCTTCATCACGCCCTCTATAAAATAGCTTCAATTGATTATGATAATAGCAATCTTGATTTACTTTACGAAGAAGTTCATGGGGTTATTGATGAACTGATTAAAGCGAAAAACTTCTTTATTGCTCTATATAATGAAGAAGAATTATGTCTTACCATTCCTTATTTTGTTGATGAAAAGGATAAAATTGAGAAGCTTGGGAGAAAATGGTCGATTGGTCGTGGAATTAGTTCATATGTTATTAAAACCCGAAAAGCACAATTATTCGATATAGATCAGGTTAACAAACTTATTGCCGAGGGCGAAATAGGAAAAATAATTGGTTCAACTGAGTTTATCTCATGGATGGGCGCTCCAATGATATCGGCAAATTGCTTACATGGTTTAATTATCGTGCAAAGTTATGATGAAAAAATTATTTATAATGATGAAGATTTACAACTACTTAAATTTGTTGCTAAACACGTCGCCAATGCGATTGAAGCTGTGGGAAATTCACTACAGCGTAAAGAGTCGCAATTGAAAATGGCTACACAGCATCGTTTATTAGAGCAAAAAAATGCTGATTTAATCCGAATTGTTGAACAACTAAAATCTACACAGAAAGAGTTAACTCAAAAAGAAAAAATGGCAGCATTAGGCGGTCTTGTAGCTGGTATTGCTCATGAGATAAATACACCTTTGAGCATCTGTGTTACAGGAGTAAGCCACTTACAAGAAGAATATAAGATAATAAAACGGGCGGTTGAAAACAAAACATTGACTGAAACACAGTTAACGGACTTTTTCGACGATATTGAAGAGGTACTAAAAATTCTTGCCACGAACACGCAACGTGGCGCATCGTTGGTGAATAGCTTTAAGCAAGTAGCGGTTGATCAATCTTCTAACGAGGTACGTAGTATTAATGTACTTGGGTATATCAATGAAATTATATTGTCATTGAAACCAACGCTAAAAAGAACTCGTATTATTATTGATGTTGATTGCGCCGAGGGGCTAACGATAGAAGTAAATGCGGGGGCGATTTCACAAATAATTAGCAATCTAATTTTAAACTCCGTTAAGCACGGATTTGCTGAAGGAGCTGAGGGTAAAATTCTCATCTCTACTTATATTAAAAATAGTCATTTTATTATTCGTTATAATGATAACGGTATAGGCATTGATGATGATGCATTGAAGTTACTTTTTGACCCCTTTTATACAACAAAAAGGGGAGAAGGAGGCAGTGGTTTAGGAACTCACTTAGTTTATAACTTAGTGACCAGCTCTTTAAAAGGAAAAATAACCGTGAAAAGCCAAGTGGGTAAGGGCTTAGCTTATCTCATTAAATTTCCTATTAGTTAATTCCTTGTCTTTTCCGAAATAGTGACAGACACTTCTAATAATTGCTTTTTTCTGACTAATCTAAAAGGTAGAACTGTTCCGGGTTTTGTTTCTGCAACAATGTCTAATGCTTGGGGAAATGATGTTATTTCAATGCCATTAATTTGATAAACAATATCGCCTTGTTTTAGGCCTGCTTTATGTGCAGGGCTTCCTTCGTCAATATCATCAATAGTGAAACCTTTAGTCGCATTTCTAGAGCCTGTAACTGATACACCTAAGTAACCGCGAATAACACGACCATTTGCAATTATCTTCCTCATTACTTTATGGGCTAAAGAATAAGGTACAGCAAAGAATATTCCTTGGATCTTTAATCTTTTATCCGTAAATTTTCTTGAATTAATACCAACGAGTTCTCCGTTGGTGTTGATAAGTGCACCACCAGAATTTCCATCATTGATTGCAGCATCCATTTGAATGAGTTCTAAATAATCAATGACACTTAAACCACTTCGACCTGTTGCGCTGATAACACCCTGAGTTACCGTTTGCCCTAAATTAAGTGGGTTACCGATAGCTAAAACTACATCACCAACAAGAGACTGTAAATTTGCTCTTTGCGGGATAACGGGTAAGTTGGCTGTTTCTACTTTGAGTACAGCTAAATCAGTGTAAGTGTCGTAACCTATTAATTCAGCTGGAAAATGTTGGCCATTTTGCAGCAGTACTGTGATTAAATCTGCATTTTGTACGACATGAAAGTTTGTTAAAATGTAACCCGCGGCATCCATTATAACGCCAGAGCCTAAATTAGTTGGTCTTCTTCCTTTTGCTCCGTAAACGGGTCTGGAGCTTATTTCTTCAGAATAAATATTAACGACTGCAGGACTAGCGATACTTACCGCTTTCGCATAAGACAATGGTTGCTGTTGCAGCTGATTATTTTGAAAAACTTGCAAAGTATTGGTGCGTAACTCAGGTACTAGCAATAGTAACGCGACGGCTATCATCACACCATAGCTGGCAGGACGAACAATATATTTTATTAGATTAACTATGTTCAAAATTAATTTTTATTATTAGTGTTTTATATTAATAATCATAGCATAAATTATTCATCAGCTTATAGCTTGAAAAGTGCTTGCCAATAAAAAAGGCTCATAAAGAGCCTTTAAATTAGTATTACGCTAACTTTAAAATGATAGCTTCAACGTTCTAGCGGATCATCAAGTATAAGGTATTATTTCCTCTGACAACATTTAATGCAAAAACACCCTTGTTATCATTCAAATAGCTACGTAATTCACCAATGGACTTTATACGGGCTCTGTTTATTCCGCTTATTACATCACCTCGTTGTAAGCCAATAACAGCCGCTGGACTATCTTCTTCGACTGATTTAACATCAATTCCTTTGCCATTAGCGTTATTCTCAAGTTCAGCGCCATCTAACATTCTGTGAATGCTGGCAGCTTCTACTTTAGCTGTTTCTTGTTTCTTAAGGGTAACGTCGTAATCTTTTTCGGAGCCATCTTTTTTGATAACGGTTAACGCAACATTTTTACCTGCACCAATCGAACCGATTTTTCCTCGGATTTCAGCAAAGGTTTTAACCATTTTACCGTTGACCTTGATAATAACATCTCCGGCTTCAATACCGGCTTCATCAGCCGCTGAATCAGCGATCACCTGTTCAATAAAGCCACCTTGGCTAGACTCAAGTTCTAAAGCTTTAGCGATTTCACCATTAACACTTCGTCCTAATACACCGAGAACTCCTCGGCGTACTTCACCAAACTCAA
>Ga0105356_10006184_pt1 | contig 11195 bp, 7 predicted proteins | sample GOMGulsemesocosm_3_FD_83502 | JGI IMG/M metagenome (GOLD analysis project Ga0105356, IMG submission 83502) | Methane-oxidizing microbial communities from mesocosms in the Gulf of Mexico - GOM9D Gulf of Mexico | ecosystem: Environmental > Aquatic > Marine > Cold seeps | place: Gulf of Mexico...
ACGAGCAATGCACTTACAAATAAGGCGGCCTAAAATACCCGCTTTATATCCATGAGTATGTAATATGTAAGGATAAGATTGGTTTTTTAAATAAGAAAATAAAGATAAAAATTTACCATTCAATACATGATACTTTACATGGTGTCTGGTTAGCTGGTTATATAAAAATATATTATTATGTTCTTGATAGAATAGTACTTTTAAATCAAACTGGTGATCTTGTAATAACTTAGAAAGCTGTACTATATGTGACTCTATGCCACCATATAGTCCTGAATCAACAAATAAAATAATGTGTTTTTTCATATTGTTACCTGCTAAAAGGAATTGTTATGTTTAAAAAAGAAATCGTTTTAAAATTACAAAATGATGTAGGGGAAGCACTCGCAAAAGATTTAATGTTAGTTTTTATTAATGAAACTAAAAAATTAGTAGAAAATTTACTTCTAGCACATGAACAAGACCAGATAGATAAAATTATTTTATTTAGCCATAGCTTAAAAAGCAGTGCCAGAACATACGGTGCTGAAACCTTAGCCTGTTTATGCGAACAAATAGAAACAGCAGGAAAAAATGAAAATTCAGTTGAGCTGAATATGCTATTTAAACAGTTGGCAGAGATCAGTGAAAAAACTTTATTATTAGCCATAAACTACACCTAATGCACTATCTGTATTTGAGATACAGGAAGCATGTGTTGCTGTGTTTTAGCACAAATTAGTTGCTTTAAAACATGTTGAAGCTGTTCTACATCATGTAAATCTGAGTGTTGGTTAAACGTATCGAAATTTGAAGAGCGATTATCTAAAGCCATAATAGCGTCTTGCCCTAGTATCAAATCGTAAAATTTAAAACCCAAAATATCTGTTGCCCATTGCTCGTTCGCTTGGTTTTTAATTAAAGAGGCGACACTGGATTCTTGTGTTTTATTACCTATAAAAATTCGTGTAGCCATAGTATTTTTTAGTGCTGTTTGAATATTTCCTACCAGTAAGGCTGGCATTACACTGGTAAGCAGGCTGCCTGGCCCAATAAAAACATAATCCGCTTCTAAAATTGCATTGACTGCTTGCTCTGGTGCATCAACAGGATTCGTTAAGGTTAAGTTCTTAGGTAATTCATCTAGGGCATCAATTTCGCACTCGCCATTTATTTGTGTGCCATCTAATAAAGTGGCTGATAAGTCAGTAACTTGATCACTCATAGGCAAAATCGTTTGTTGTACTTCGAGTAACTGACATAACCAATAAATAGCTTGAGTGGGGGTTTTTGTAACTTGTGACAGGCCAAGTAACATTAAATTCCCCAGAGCATGATCAGAAAGCTCTCCAGCATCTTGAAACCTCTGCTCTGCAATAACACTCAGTAGATTATTAGGATTAGCTAAAGATAAAATACAGCGGCGTATATCACCATAAGCAATACAGTTTTTAGCTTCTCTTAATTTACCTGTGCTACCGCCATTATCTGTTGTTGAAATAATAGCTGTAATATCATTATCTAATGGACGTAAAGCCGTTAGTACTTGTGCTAACCCGTGGCCGCCACCTATGCATACAAGTTTCATATTAATAGTCCTAAATAATTGACCTAGACTTTATATAATCAAGTTTTACGCCAATCTGAAAAACCATAAATATGAACAGAGAGTAAATCTTAACTAAAATTAATTATCTTATTATAAATTAGCAAGATAGAAGTATTGATTAGATTGAATTAGCTTTATTTTGAATGTATTTTTTTGATTTTAATTTTTACTTCATTGGTGGGAAAACTGTAAGAGATTGCATTTTGCAAAGCTTAATGACATTCCAACATCAAAAAATTAATAATAAGCTATTCTTATGATAAGCATTGATTTTTTATAGGGAATAAAATTTGGTAAATAGCAAAATAGATGAAAGTTATATTCTAAATTTTATAGAAAGCTTAGCTTTTTCACGAGGGAATGAAGAAACCATGTTTAGGCTCAGGCTTGCACTTGAGCCAATAATCTCATTTGAGCATTTAGTTGTCACAATTGCAGAGCAGTGTGAGATTAAAACATCTAACTTTTTAACTTCTATTTGTGCTACAGATCCTGATTTTAATGATACATATTGGCCTATTTGTAAACGCTTTACTGAAGCTTTTAATAAGGAGGTGATTGTGGCTGATAATTTATTAGCCGATTTGGAATTTGAAATACAGCCCTTACCAGTAAAACAAAAAATGAAAAAAGCATTGTTATTTAGTTTTAACTTTTCTGAACGCAAGGGCATGTTTATTTTTACGATTGCACAAAATCAAAAGATAACGGAATTACAACTAAATCAGTTAAAAAAGTTATCACCGATATTAAAACAAGCTTATGTACAATTTGAGCAAGATTATTGGATTAAACAAAGAGTAAATGAACGAACTTTGGCTTTGAAAATGAGTGAGCAGAGATTTAAAGGATTTGCTAAAACGGCTTCCGATTGGTTTTGGGAGGCAGATAAAGACTTTAGATATACTTATTTATCAAATTCAGATGATGAGCTTAAATATATAAAATACAAAGGTTTTGTAGGCAGTACACCATTAGAGTTACGCAGTGAAAATGAAGCCCTTCAACTGAAAAAATGGAGCCATTTTTTGCATTTAGTTAATCAAAAAAAGGAGATTTTTGACTTTGAATTTGAAGTAATTGGAACTGATGGTATTGCTTATTGGATGTCTTTAAGTGGTTATGCTAATTTTGATAGTAAAAACCAGTATATTGGTTATATGGGAACTGCCAAAGATATTACTTATAGTAAGCAAAGAGAGATAGACTTACAGCATGCTAAGCAAAAAGCTGAACGGGCAAGTGAGGCAAAAACACAGTTTTTAGCTGTCATGTCTCATGAAATAAGAACGCCAATGAATGCGATTTTAGGTATGTTAGAGCTATTACAAGATACAGGTTTAACCCAAGAGCAGCAGGAGTTACATGATTATATCAATAGCAGTGCAAAGCTATTGCAAGGGGTTATCTCAGATACATTAGACTTTTCAAAAATAGAAAATGGTAAGTTAGAATTAGAATATAGCACGGTTAATTTACATATTTTAGTTAAAAATATTACTAAACAATTTGAAACCCAAGCGATTAAACTTGGACTCACTTTTACGGTTTTAATTGATGACAATGTGCCTAAGCTGATCCTCAGTGATGCTACACGTCTAGCACAAATATTTTTTAATATTTTGGGTAATGCGTTCAAGTTTACAGAAAAAGGCTCCGTAGAATTTACACTTAAACTCACCAAGGATTCATTGGTTTTTTCGGTTAAAGATAGCGGAGTGGGCATATCAGAAGAAAATATAACTAAATTATTTGAACCATTCTCTCAAGTTGACTCTTCAATTAAGCGTCGTCAGCAGGGCGCAGGTTTAGGCTTAAGTATTGCAAATAAAATATTGATTTTAATGGATGGCAATATTCAATGCATTAGTAAGCTAGGGGAGTTCACTCAATTTGAGTTTTCAATTCCTTATATTCCCATATCAGATGCCATGTTAGAAAATAGCAGAAATGGTATCAGTGATGAAACACTTAATATGGCTTATTCTATCTTGGTTGCAGAAGATAACATTGCAAATCAGATGGTAATAAAAGCATTGTTAGAAAAAAGAAATCATAAAGTCACATTAGTTGAAACAGGAGCCGGTGCTGTAGATATTCTTAAAAGCCAGCAGTTTGATTTGATTTTAATGGATATGATGATGCCTGAAATGGATGGTATTGAGGCAACTGAAATTATCAGAAAACAAAATAATGTAACACCCATCATTGCACTAACGGCAAATGCGGGCTTAGATGATAAAAAACAATGTTTAGCTGTAGGTATGGATGATGTAATAACTAAACCAGTAGATAGTAAATTGCTTTATAGCAAAATAGCTTATTATGGTAATAACTAAGCCATAATTGTTGGTTGAGACTCTATTAAAGGGATAGCAACGGTAAAGCAACTGCCTTTATTTAAATCTGAAATAACAGATATCTCTCCATTATGTTGTTTTATAATATTGTGACTGATAGATAAGCCCAATCCAGTACCGGTACCAACGGGTTTTGAAGTATAAAAAGGGGTAAAAATTTGAGATAAGGTATCTTGCGCTATTCCGCACCCGGTATCTTCAATTTCAATTAGGATCTTATTATCTTTAACAAAAGAGCGAATATAAATATCTCCTTTATCCTCAATTGATTGGCCTGCATTGATTAATAAATTCATAAACACTTGGTTTAGCTTACTTGGATAAGCTAAGGTCATAGGCAGCTTTGCTAAATTAACATGAACTTCACAGTTATATTTTAGTTCATTCCAGACTATTTTAAGTGTCGCATCTAAGCCTTCATTAATGTCGATAAGACTTTTATCTGGTTGTTCTTCTCGGGCAAACACTTTTAAACTTTGCACTATTTCATCAACGCGATCTATACCACCTATAGTACTTTTTATTAAAGGAAAAATATCTTGGAATAAATAAGTTATATCATGTTTTTCAATCAGCTCTTGTTTGCGATTATTGTATTGTGAATTTGAATTATCAATGAGAATAGGATCTTGGGAAATTGACTCTTCATATTCTTTTAGCGTATCAACATAATCACTTAAGACCTCTAAATTACTTTTGACATAACCAATCGGGTTATTAATTTCATGGGCTACGCCTGCCGCTAATACACCTATGCTTGCCATCTTTTCAGATTGCACAAGTTGAGACTCACTTAACTTTAATTCATCATTGGCTTGCGTCAGTTTTGCGTAGCTATTTTTCAAATCAGTTTCTCTTTTTTTAACCTGATCGACCATATGATTAAACTGCAAAAACAAAGATGATAACTCTTTGATTTTACTATCTTCTGTTAAAGCTTGGTATTGCTCCCCTTTATCGAGCTCTTCAGCAGCATTTGATAAGGATAAGAGTGGTTTCACAAAATAGCGGTAGCCATACAGATAGGCTAAAAAAGAAGTAATAAAAATAGCAAAGATAATGATCAAACTGATCTGTATCATTAAACTATGAAGCGTTGAATTTATCGTGCTTTTATCTAAGGTAAATCTCAGTGATAAATTCAATTCAGGCCAAAAAATTGATTTTTGTTCACCATCGGTGACTTCTCCAAAGGTGATAAGTGGCTGTTCATTTTGTATGATCTCGATACTGATCCCTTGTAGTCTCAGATCTGAATTTAAACCTTCGTTTATATCTTGAATTGGAATTTCAGTTGTTAAAATACCTTCAATAGAATTGTTATAAACAATGGCAACAGCAATAGAAAAATAATAATCGTCATTTATTTTTATAACTGAAGTTTTCGTCAGAGATTGCTCATCAATTTCTTCATTGTTTAATATCCATTTTACCCAAGGGTTATTTTTATAATTAATATCTAATACGGGGTTAGTTGAGTGTATTAGTTGGCCTTCAAAGTCGAGCAAACTCATACGGTAATTTTTACCTAATATGCGCAAACCGGCCATAAAGTCATAAATTTTGCCTTTATTCGACTCTGGCTGCATTAAAGTTTGCACCATAATAGGAAAATTAGAATGCTCTTTGAGTAAGGTTAGTCGATTATCTAAAAATATATGATAGTTATCATTTATTTGGTTTATTTCTCGCAGCAGTACTTTATCTTGCTCAGAGTTAAGCACATTCACAACTTGATTGCTGACTAAGGCTGAAATCAGCAACGCCAGCGCAAGGCAACTTAAAAATACAAAGCGCGCTAGAGCGAATGAAATGGTTATTTTTTTCATATAGAGGTTCAGTATTTACTTAATTAAAATAACTTGATTATCAGTACCATAGTGCGCCATTACATAATCAGAGAAAGTAAGTGCTTCATGGGCATCATTGTTCATTTTACTATAAGCTGTAAATGGTTTGTCATATGTTTTAATTAATCCTTTTACAGGCATTTTTAAAGACTCAAGCGCTTGGTGAATTGCAAGTTTATCAATATTTCTATCACCTGTAAGTCCAGCTTGTTTTATTGATGCTATAAGCAATTTAGTTAAGTCATAGGCGTGAATAAATCCAGTTTGTGCTTTTAAATCTTTAGGGGCAGATAATTGGGGGAATTGTGCTTTTGCAGATTCAAAAACACTCAAAGCATAATCATTTAACTCAGGCGTATTAAAGGAAAACCGAGTTTGTATAAACTGTAAATCTAATGACTTTCGCATATCTTTGTTAATGATATTTGCAAAGTCACCGCCAGTGATCCCCCAGTGACTACGTATTGGCCGGCGCTCTGATTGAGTTAGTTCAAACATGGCTTTAGCAAATGTCTTCCCCTCAGTTGCGTTGCCGACAAAAAATATTACATCGGCATCAGATAAAGCGATATCCCTCAAAGTGAGTCTTGCATTATTTAGCCCTAAACCCCAATTAAACCATTTGACACCTGTTGGTTTTAAACCTTTTTTAGCAAGTGCCTGTGTCATAGTTTTTTCATTTGAATGACCCCAACCAGTATCCTCTAATAATAAAAATGGCTTTTTAAACCCTTCTTTTAATGCATTTTCACTAATAATATACCCTGCTTTTTGATCATCAATCGATAATCTAAAAATCCAGTTTTCTTCTGTATTAGAGCGTGTAATAGGGCCCGCAGCTGCCCATGGGTCTAATAATAAAATGCGATTTTGATTTATGAAGTCTTTATTGGCTAATAGCGGTGGCGAGTGTAAACCGGAAAAAACTAATAAAGCACTCGGGTCTTTTAAATAGCTTTCTAAGTTACGTTTGCTACGTAAGGAATTGCCCCGATGGTTTTTTTTTATTATCTGAAATTGATAATCAAAAATCTGATGATTTATTTCAGATAAAGCGGTTTCTATACCTTGCTCAATAGATAAACTAGAAGCTTTAGTGCCGGTAAAATCAGCATCTAAATAAATGTTATAAATTTTTTCAGCATGGACCTGTGAAGCGGTTAAACCAAAGATAAAGGTGAATAATTTAAAATATAGATTTAAATTTATTTTAATCATGCAATTAATCCTTTAATAAATAGTGTGTAAATTTTAACTAAGTTTAATTATTATAGTAAAAATAAAGGATTAGCTATTATTATTTTATTTTTTGTTAAATGCTTTTTGATTAATTCTTTATGAAAATAAGCATAGTTTTATAAGCAATTTAAATACAAAGTGCTAGGCTTAGAAAAGGTGAATGCAAAATTGGATTAAAATGGATTTGAACTATTTAAGCATTAAAACAAAGTTAATCTCGATCACATTTTTTGTGGTGTTTTTATGTGCATTAGCAATAACTTTTCTAACTTTATATCAACATCAAAAATTATACAAAGAAGACTTAGCGACTAACCTCTACGCTTTAAGTAGTAATTTATCAGATGAACTCTTTCCTTATTTAGCTTCAAACGAACCTGAGTTAATAGGTTTAACAACCACGCTTTTAAAATTAGAAAGGTATCAGCAAATAAAGTATGGCTTGATTTTAGATAAATCAAATAACATTGTGACCCAGTATTTAAACCCTAAATTTAAAACAACACCAAACCAACTTGCACAAATGAATTGGCCAAAAATTTTGAAAAATAACGGTTTAACAGCACAGTCAAGTTTAATGGAAATTCACTTGATTGGAGATAAAGATTTTTCATCGGGTCACTTAATATTAGTAGCGGACTTATCTAATCAATTATCAAGTAATATGAGAACATTTATTACCCAACTAATCCCTTTGATTTTAATTATTATTTTAATTATTTTTGTTTTATCTCACTGGGTTCAAAGTGGTGTGATCACACCACTCATTAATTTATCTGAATTAGTTTCTTCTGTCGGTAAAACTAAGAATTACAAGCTGAGATATGAAAGTAATGGGCAGGATGAAGTATCAATACTTGGTAAAGATATTAATAAAATGCTATCGATTATTAATACACAAGATATTGAAAATAAAAGACATACAATTAAATTACTAAAACAACAAAAGTCATTAAAACATTTAGCTAATTATGACCAATTAACAGGGCTTCCTAATAGAAAGCTATTTTCTGAATTATTAAAACAAGAATTAAGCAAATCCCACCGAAACAATTATGAAATAGCTGTGATGTTTCTAGATTTAGATGATTTTAAAACAGTTAACGATACCATTGGCCACCATGCTGGTGATGTATTATTGCAACAAGTGAGTGAAAGAATTAAATCACATTTAAGAGATGGCGATACTTTAGCACGCTTAGGTGGTGATGAGTTTATAGTGATATTAACTGAGCTACCGAGCCATGTAACTGCAATCGCAATAGCGCAGAGAATTTTAGATAGTTTTGTTGATTATTTTCATATTCAAGAGTGGCAAATTCATTCAGGTTTAAGTATGGGCATTGCCTTTAATGATAAAGACAGATTTGATGCGGCTTCTTTAATTAGTAATGCTGATGTTGCTATGTACAAAGCAAAAGAAGGTGGTCGGGGGCAATTTGCGGTATTTGAAGATGCAATGCAAAGCGTACAGCATAGGCATATGTTGATAGCAAATGAATTAGCTAAAGCGATTCATGGCGATGAGTTTAAGCTCTATTATCAACCTAAAGTCAGTCCTTCTTTGGGAGTTATTGGCTTTGAAGCACTTATTAGGTGGCATAGTAGTTTTGATGGTTTAATTTCTCCTGCGGAATTTATACCTGTTGCAGAGCATTGTGGGCGAGTGCATGACATTACCCGCTGGGTTTTAAAGCAAGGTTTAAGTGATTTATCTAAAATAAAAGAGAGCATTGGCTTTGATACCGTCACTTCATTTAATGTTTCTGCCATAGATATCACGAAACAAGGTTTTATACAGTATATCGAAGGTTTAATTCAACTTAATAAAAATGATACTCAGTTTATTGAATTTGAGGTAACTGAGTCATCATATATTGAAAATTTTGAATCATCGAGCAAGTTTTTTAATGCATTAGAGGAGCTCGGTTGTTCAATTGCGTTAGATGATTTTGGTACCGGCTATTCTTCTTTGAGTTATTTAACTCAAGTACAGGCAAATACCTTAAAAATAGATCAGCAGTTTGTTAAAAAAATATTCACCTCAGATAGCGACCGTTTAATCGTTGAAAGTATTATTGGTTTAGCTAAAAAACTAGGCTTAAAAATATGTGCTGAGGGAGTAGAAACAAAAGAGCAGTTTGATTTTTTAGCGCAAAGTAATTGTGAATTAATTCAAGGTTACTACTTCTCTAAACCAGTACCTATTGAAGAATTACCGGGTATGGTTAAGCAAATTCATTGTAAACATCACTTTGCAGGAATTGATGATAAAGTAGTTCATTTGTAGGGGTAAGGAGATAGGGGCTAGGAGTTAGTCTCAGTATTAACCCTTAATGTTTAATCTTCAGGGTAAATTACGACCACATTCTCAGGTAAAATAGTTTGGGCTGGCACATATCCTATACTGCCTTTATTAGTTGTAATATGTTCTAGTAATGAAGGAGTTCATGTTCAATATTCAGTGTTAATCTGCAATGCTAATCTTTAGGGTAAATTACGACCACATTTTCAGGTAATACTGTTTGGGCTGGCACATATCATATGCTGCCTTTATTAGTTGTAATATGCTCTGTAATGAAGGAGTTCATGTTCAATATTCAGTGTTAATCTGCAATGCTAATCTTCAGGGGAAATTACGACCACATTCTCAGGTAAAATAGTTTGAGCTGGCACATATCCTATGCTGTCTTTATTAGTTGTAATATGTTCTAGTAATGAAGGAGTTCATGTTCAATATTCAGTGCGAATCTGCAATGCTAATCTTCAGGATAAATGACGACCACATTCTCAGGTAATACTGTTTGGGCTGGCACGTAACCTATGCTGCCTTTGTTGCTTTTTATATGTTCTAGTAATGAAGGAGTTCATGTTCAATATTCAGTGTGAATCTGCAATGCTAATCTTCAGGATAAATGACGACCACATTCTCAGGTAATTCTGTTTGGGCTGGCACGTAACCTATGCTGCCTTTGTTGCTTTTTATATGTTCAAGCAAAGATGGGATCGAGTCATACTCTTTTGGTGGCTTGTTTCTGCCTGAAAAACGCATATGCGCCCAATAGGATTGCAACCTTGATTCTGTTAAGCCAATAACTTGAGCATTAAACTGTGAGCGAACGCGATTTTTTCGACTTAAAGTGATCGCTGAGCTGGTAACATTGTCGCTTAAATCTATATTGATGCCTAAATATATTTGGCGAACTTCTTGTTTACTTAAAGCGATATCATTATCTAACTTTTGTGTTATCACCCAAATATGATCTTGAGCAAATGCATTTGGCATTGCAAAATTAAGCAGTAAAACTGCTTTAGTTAAAGACTTCATTAAAATACCCACTCTAATGCAAAAGTAACTAAACTCGTATCCGTTTGAATTTTAGAGCTGTAATCTATTCTCTTGGCTTCTGATTTAAATGCAAATCCAGGTTTGAAATCCCATCTTAAACCTAAAGTCCATGAACTTTGATCGCCTTCTGCTAAGCTTGCACCTACGGCGTTGTATCCTTGCATTAAAGGAATAAAATCAGGTATTGCAGGTAAGGATAATGCAGGTAAAGATTTATTATATTCATCATCTCTATCTGCGTATGTTAAATGAAAAGTAAAGTCTTCATATTGATAACCACCACTGATATAAAATGACTCACCTTCAGCTAATAAATAAAAATCATGTTTTAAATTAATCCATTCACTTTTAATAAAATAATCTAAGGAATCATAACTTAACCCTATTTGGTAATATTCCATTTTACCATCTAGTAACAATGCATTTGCTGCTTGAGCTTGATTGACTTGCTGTAAACTGGCTACCAATGGTGCTAACCCTTCATCATGAATAGAAACATCACCGCGAGAGTATGCCGCACGCAAACGTAAAGCATTAAATTCAGTTGTTAAAACTAATCCTGCAAAGTCCTCTACTTTTGGCTCAAATATGAACTCATTAAAACTCACTTCATCTTCAAATTGACCATAAAAACCTTCAATTTTGGTTGTGAATGATTTATTGACAATATTATGCTGGATATTGATGCCATCAAAATGAGAAAAGAAAAACGAAGCATATACTTCTTCTGGCGGTTTGATCCAATGGTAGGCATAACCCACATCAAGTACATCACTATAAGTAAAAAAAGAAGTTCTTAATTGACCAAG
>Ga0105356_10006186_pt1 | contig 11192 bp, 7 predicted proteins | sample GOMGulsemesocosm_3_FD_83502 | JGI IMG/M metagenome (GOLD analysis project Ga0105356, IMG submission 83502) | Methane-oxidizing microbial communities from mesocosms in the Gulf of Mexico - GOM9D Gulf of Mexico | ecosystem: Environmental > Aquatic > Marine > Cold seeps | place: Gulf of Mexico...
ATCTTAGGTTTAACGATGTTTACAGAACCCGTTGTAGAGTTCTGGAACGGAGCATTTCCTTTAAGGTCGTGCATCGCGATCATTACAGTCATCATTGCATCCATTATGCCTTCAGGCACTTCAGCACCATCAGACAATAGGATTGCAGGGTTAGTCATCAAGTGACCCACGTTACGAATGAACAACATAGAGCGGCCTTTCACAGAGAAAGTTTCGCCATTTAGACCGGTGTATTCACGATCAGGGTTCATCTTACGCGTGAAAGAGCTTGCGCCTTTTTTCACTTCAACAGCAAGATCACCTTTCATAAGGCCTAACCAGTTGCCATAAGCAACGACCTTGTCTTCACCATCAACGCAAGCAACAGAATCTTCACAATCCATAATGGTGGTTAGTGCAGATTCCATCAGAATGTCTTTCATACCAGTGGCATCAGAAGAACCGATTGGGCTAGCTGCATCAAACTGCAGTTCGAAGCGCAGACCGTTATTCTGCAAAAGAATACCAGTAGGTGCTAGCGCATCACCAACAAAACCTTGCAGCTTGGTAGCATCTTTAAGGCCAGTCTTTGAACCATCTTTTAGAGTAACCTGCAAAGCGCCATCAACAATTGCGTAGTTCGTGCTATCAGCGTGATCGCCAGTTGCCAAAGGCGCTGAATCATTTAAAAAGCCACGCGCATAAGCGATAACTTTGTCGCCACGAACCTGGTTATATCCAGGACCTTTCGATGCGCCGTCTTCTTCAGAGATTGCCTTAGTGCCATAAAGAGCATCGTATAAAGAGCCCCAACGTGCGTTGGAAGCGTTCAATGCAAAGCGGGCATTCATGATTGGCACAACTAACTGAGGACCGGCCATTTTGGCGATTTCTGGTTCTACATTAACCGTCGTCGCAGCGAAGTTTTCACCCGTAGGCACTAGGTAACCGATTTCTTGCAAGAAGGCTTTGTATTCAACAGCGTTATGAGACTGACCAGCACGTTCAGTGTGATACGCATCGATTTTAGCTTGTAAATCGTCACGCTTAGCTAAAAGCGCGCGGTTTTTAGGGGCTAATTCGTTAGCAACTTTATCGAACTTAGCCCAAAAATCTTGTGCGTCGAGACCGGTACCCGGAATCGCACTGTCATTAATAAAATCGTAAAGCTCTTTGGCAACTTGAATGCCACCACTTTGAACGTACTCAGTCATTTTATAGCCTCAAAAAACTTAATTAAGTCAGTTTCCATTACATCAAAGGAAACACAGTAACTAGAATAAAACAGTGCACCTCTATCGAACTCTATCGAAAAAGAAACACTTGAAAATTGTGGCGCAAATCATACAGCAAAATAATGACAGCATCCATGCCAGACCTTTAGTTTCAATAATTTCATGCACAAAATAGTATTTATTTGCAATACTAAAAACCTTTACTAAGGTTGAAGTATAGACAACCACAGAGTGACGATTATGCGAAAAAATATATATTTAGCCCCCTCATTATTAGCCATGGCCATTGCATCGCCGGCCATGGCGAATGATTTAAATATAAACGGTTTCTTAAGTGTCGGAGCAACCATGCTCGACGAGAATAAAGTTTCCGTCGCTGACGCTGATGAGCAAGGCAGCTTTAAGCAAAATACCGTATTAGGCCTTCAAGTCCAGAAGCAGATAAATGACACCACGTCAGCAACAGGCCAGTTGGTATCCCGTGGCAGTGAGGGCTATTCCACAAACGCAGCTTGGGCTTTTGTCACATACGCAGCGAATGATGATATTGATTTACGAATGGGCCGCTTACGTATTCCATTCTTCCAGTACTCGGACTTTTTAGAAGTTGGTTATGCTTATAATTGGGTTCGCCCACCGTCTGATGTCTATGGTCGTGTCCCCTTCTCATCCCTAGATGGCATCGACTTCACTCAACGCTTCAGCTCTGGCAGCATAGACGGTAGTGTTCAAGTTTATTATGGTCGCTTTGAAGGCCCTATTTTTATTAATGGCAGTACCAATGAAGCTGACTTTAGGAATTTCACAGGCCTAGCATTATCAGCTAACATGGGGAACTTCGGTACACGCCTTAGTTACCACCAAGCCGAAATCATTATGGACTCTGATGAGCTTGCTGCAGCTTCTGCAGGCGCAGCTGGTATAGCGACAATGATAGGTGACCCTTCGGCCGCCGAAGATTTTAACTTTTCAGGTCAAACCAGCCAATTTATCGCTGCGGGCCTAACGTATGATGATGGAGCATATATGGCCGTCGCTGAATGGACAGCCCTAAATCATGAATCATCCCTACTACTTGATGACCAAGCATGGCTAGTAAGTGTGGCTACGCGCATTGATCAATTCACTCCCCATATCACCTATACAAATGAAAAGGGTAGTTTTGATTCTGGAAATGAAGGAATAATTCAAAAAGCATTGCCGCTATTATCTGAACAGAGCAGCATCACAGTAGGCCTTCGTTACGATTACGATTCATCAACTGCGCTGAAGTTCGAGATCCAGAACAACGATGAAACAACGGCCGCTGGTGTTGATGGCGAATCTGCAACCCTATACAGCGTTGCTGTAGACGTGATCTTTTAAGGAGTAATTATATGACATTATTAAAACACTCATGCTCAGCGCTTCTTATCACTATCGCGAGCAGTATGTCTTTCGCTGAAACTTCCGTTATTGTTAGTGCCAGCAATCCAAACTCAACTATGGATCAAGCTACGATTAGTAGAATCTTTTTAGGCAAAGCGAAAAGCTTCCCTGATGGCTCACAAGCCCTGCCTGTGGATCAAAACACAGGAAGCAAAACACGCGAAGCCTTTAACTCAACGGTTCTTAGTAAATCAGACAGCCAATTAAAATCTTATTGGTCTCGCTTGATTTTCACGGGTAAAGGCACACCGCCAAAGCAAGCTGGTACAGATGCCGAGATTAAGGCATTAGTTGCCAACAATCCCAATATCATTGGCTATGTCGATTCTGCCGCAGTCGATGGTACGGTCAAAGTGGTGCATAAATTCTAATTTAACGTTGAAAAAATAAAGCTAGATCAAAAGGCGATGACTTATTTATAAGCATCGCCTTTTTATTTATACCCATTTCACACTACAATAACGACTTTCATCCTACTTTAAGTAAGGCAGTTTTTGTGGATAAGCAAAGTAACTCAACGACGAAAAATAAAACTTTTGGCATTTTAATGGTCAATCTTGGGACACCAGAGGCTCCCACTCCTAAAGCCGTAAGGGCTTATCTTAAAGAATTCCTATCCGATGTTCGCGTAGTGGATGCACCACGCCTTATTTGGTGGTTTGTACTCAGAGTCATCTTACTCATTCGCCCAAAGCCCGTGTCTAAAGCTTATAAAAGTATCTGGACAGAAGAAGGCTCGCCTCTTTTAGTGATTTCAAAAAAACAAGCGGCTGCTTTGCAGCAGCAATTGCAGCAAGATACCGGTATCAACACGCCCGTAGAGCTGGCAATGACATATGGCAATCCAAGTATACTCAGTGCATCCAATGCCTTACGCAACAAGGGCGTAGAGCGCATATTGATTCTTCCTATGTACCCGCAATTTTCTTCATCGACCACAGCAGCCATTTACGACAAGTTATCCGACCTGCTTAAACAGTGCCCTCACCTGCCTGAAATGCGCTGGATTCGTGACTACCATGACGTGCCTGAGTACATCAATGCTTTGGCTCACTCGGTTGAACTACAGTGGAAAAAGTCGGGGCAAAGCGAGAAGTTACTCATGTCATTCCACGGCGTGCCAGAGCGCTATACCCGCAAAGGTGATCCTTATGAGCATCAATGCCGTAAAACGGCTGCCTTACTCGCAGAGAAATTAGCACTGCAACCAGAACAATGGCAGTGCTGTTTTCAATCTCGTTTTGGTCGTGAAGAATGGGTAAAGCCTTATACCGACCATACACTGACTCAATGGGGTAAAGATGGGGTGAAAAGTGTTGATATAATTTGCCCGGCTTTTTCTGCCGACTGTTTAGAAACACTAGAAGAGATTCAAGTTGAGAATAAAGAATATTTTTTAGAGGCTGGTGGTGAAGACTATCATTACATTCCAGCGCTTAATGATAATACCGATCATATTGAAATGCTAAGTCATCTTGTACAACAACATAGCCAAGGCTGGAGTAAGTAACATAAAATAGGGCCGATATTTAATATAAATATCGGCCTTATTTATTTTTGAAAAAGACTTGATAATCAAATTCAACCCTTCCTGAAATACTTTGCAATCCAGTAATCTAAACTTACAACCTTACCCGCTCCAGTAAAGAACAAAGACAGCAACATAATTAAATACGTTACTCCAAATTCAATACCATTATTAAGAATTACAAAATTTCCCTTAGCAGTTAACCAGGCATAATTGCCATGCTCTTGTAAAATGGAACGTGCGGCCGCTGACCTCTCTGCAATACCTGCATCTGCTGCCCCATCCGCAATAGCTGACCACCCATTACCCCAGTGAACTGTAAAAATAGCGACTAACATTGTGATCATTAATGGCACAGCGATATAACGAGTAGCGAAGCCAAGCAATAAGAAGACAGCCCCTAAAATTTCAGTCCAGGTCGCTAAAAAGGCTAATACCACAGGAGCAGGCAGTCCAAGGCCCCAATCAGCATTACCAAACCACACCGCCGTATCACCAAAGTGAGCCCATTTATTGGTGCCTGCCATCCACAAAGGAAAAAATAAATACAACCTTAAAGCCAAGGGGGCAATCGCATCCAGTTTTCGTGTTTTATTAAATTGTTCGTGAGCCCATAGCCCAACTGCTGTTACTGACATGCTACTTCCTTATACTGAAATTCAGTTTTTAATGTATATACAAATATGAGAACAAGTTTTTACAACTTAGTTCCAAGCATGAGCAATTATCGACTGCAGCCCCAAATGACCCCTAACTTTTCCCACTGCACCAGCGTTTGAACACCCCCTTCATAAGCCGCTTGTTTTCCTTCCAAACCGTTTTGCTTTAGTAGTAACCTCAAAGTTTCTTCTCCCGTGCGTATTCCTTCTTTTAGCAATATAAGCAACTGCAATGTGAAAGGGTTAGTTTCAGCAAAAGCAACCTCATCGCTACGGCCTCGATAAACAATCAATGCGCTCTGCTTCAGAGCTGGAGCTGGATTTTTAGCAGATATTTGATGCACTGGGTATTGATACAAAAAGCCCTCTACGACAGGAGACATGGCTGGAATTGTAGATAATATATCCCCATCCCTATCAAATTCTATTTCACCATCCTCCGGTTCCACGTCAACAAATAGCTCTAACCATTCATAATGAGCAAGTTCATACATATAAGCGGGATCACCTTCTTTCGCAATATACTCATGCTCTAAAAAGGCTAAAAATTCTTGTGATATTTCAAGAAAATAAGGAGATTTATTATGATGACGCTTAAAGAATTCCCTGCCGATAATTTCCCAGCGCTCTTCTCCCATAATTTCAGCAAGTACAGGGAAACCTCCTGACAAGAACCCCATGATATTTTTAAAAAATAAATCCCGATAAATCGCCATATGACGCTGATCGACATCAACAGGTCGAGCAACTTCGAGAGGGGATTTAATATGACTGGCAAATTCTTTCTGCACTCGCATGAATTCAGGTAATTCTGTTAATTTACTAATCATTAGAATCACCAATTCTTGCTTGAGCCTGCTTAATCATATCAATTTCACTAATTAATTCGGCCACACTGGGAATATTAAAATCACGCTCCAAAAGTGTTGGAATGGCCCCATGCTGCTGATAAGTAAAGTCCAATAAATCCCAAACATCTTGCTTAACACTTGCACCATGCGTATCAACTAATAAATCTTTCGCTTCTTCATAGTGTCCTGCGATATGCAGATATGAAATTCTATCGACTGGTATTTTTCTTATATATTCCCTTGCATCAAAACCATGATTTGTACTGTTAACGAATACATTGTTCACATCAAGCAATAGGCGACAACCAGACTCGTCAATAACAGCCTTCAGGAAGTCTATTTCTTCCATCTCCTTCCCTGGCTGTGCGTAGGCAGAGACATTTTCGATAATTAAGGGCTGCTCAATAATGTCCTGTACTATTTGAATACGCTGAGCAACGTAATGAACAGCTTCTTCAGTAAAAGGGATTGGCATAAGGTCATACATATGGCCTTCATTACTGCAAAAACTTAAATGCTCACTGTAGGCCTTTACCCCATGCTCCCGCATGAACTTGCCAACTTCTTTTACAAATGAGGTATCTAACGGATCAGGACTGCCTATCGATAATGATAAGCCATGACACATAAAATCAAAGCGTTCGGTATAGCTACGAAAATCTTTACCTAACCGGCCGCCTACGCCAATCCAGTTCTCTGGAGCAACTTCCATAAAGTTAATTTGTTCAGGGGTCACAGACGACAACGGACCCAAAAGGGCCCGTCTTAATCCGAGACCCGCGCCATTAACTGGATAGTTTGGCATTAAGATCTCCTAGTATAATTTGTACGTAATTCACGACTAACCGCCGCACTTACCTTCGCCGCACTTGCCTTCGCCAGCTGCTTTTTTACTATCGGCAGATTTTTTATCTCCACCGCATTTACCTTCCCCACACTTGCCTTCACCAGCTGCTTTTTTATCGCCGCCGCACTTACCTTCTCCACACTTGCCTTCACCAGCTGCTTTTTTATCGCCGCCGCACTTACCTTCTCCACATTTGCCTTCTGCTTTAGACGCTACTTTATAACCCGTCTGTAGCTCAGTGGTTGCAAATGGATTTTCAGCTGCTTGTGTTGCTGGAACCTGCGTCATAGCAGTAACAAATGCAGCACCTAATACAGCTGCTAATGGTTTAGTTGTAGAGTTTGTCATGATCAAGTCCTTAAAATTTCTGTCTGGGTATTATTATATGGAGCCTATAATGCTCCTTATGCTTTGTTAGTTCAGCTTACCAAAGAATAGTTCAATATTAGTCCAAATAAAATATAACGAACTGCTCATGTACCGATTAATTGGATAAACAATTACAAAGATAATCCAATCTTGATTTCATTCCAGCGCTGACGCAAGCGTTTATTTGAAACTGGCTCGCTTGTACCCAACGGCTGGGCAAATAATGACATTCGAAGCTCTTGAATCAGCCAGTAAAAATGCAGCATCTCACTATTAGCGTAATAAGGTATAGCAAGCTGTTTAACGCCTGCCTCATGCAGCTGCCTAATCTCATCTACCTCAGCAATGCGTAATCTATCCCTTTGCATCTGTCCCTGTAGCTTGTCCAAGCGATACAACATTCCTTCCAAGTACCTTGGGTAACTTTTCAAATAAACCCATGGAGTTTGAATGATAAAGTTTTCTTGAAACAGCTCGCCTAACTGAACTTTTATATCACTATAGGCATAAGCCCTATCAATGGTTGTATTACCTTTCATTTGCTTAAGTACTTTATGCCTTAAAGGCAAGACTCGCTTAAGCCACTCTATAATTTTAACTAATGTGGGATACAGCTCCGATCGCTTAGAAAGGCAATCCTTGAAAGCCTGCTCATCTCTTGGTAATTCATCGGAAGAAAGCATGCAAAGATTATAACAAGCATCAAGAATATCATTATAAAATACGGGCTTAGCTGCTAGCCCCTGAGCATAAGGCATTACTGGGTCTAATAACTTCAACTCCTTGCGCAACTCTTTATCCTGTAACGCCAACGATAAGCGCAACAATCGAATAACACCCTGACGACTGGATAACTCAGCAAAATCTTCATCCGCATGTAACGTCATATCAACATGACTACCCTGATCAATCAACATAGGGAACATTCGAACTTTTAAACCCTGAAGATCTCTTTCAGCAACTTGAGGTAGTTTAGAGAAGTCCCATTGAGTAATGTTAGTCCGGTCAAACTCTTTATCCTGCAATGCAAGTGATAAACGTAATAAACGAATAACCCCCTGACGACTGGATAACTCGGCAAAATCTTCATCAGCATGCAAAGTCATATCAACATGACTACCTTGATCAATCAACATCGGAAACATACGAACTTTTAAACCCTGAAGATCCCTTTCAGCAACCTGCGGTAGCTTAGAGAAGTCCCATTGAGTAATGTTAGTACGATCGAACTCTTTGTCAGTTAAAACCGTTGCTTGTGCTTGGCCAAGACCTTCAAACTCCTCTTTAAGAAGCACTAAATTTCGTCCCTGCCCAACAATACGATCGTTGTCTACAACCTGATAATTCATCTTAAAATGGTCATCTAAGTTAATTGACCGAAGGTCATCTAGTTCAATCTTAATTCGATACTTCGCGTATAGAAAATTAACTAACTGAGAAAACAATCCACCTTCGCCCACATTGGCTATTCGTAAAAAATCATCAACCGTATTAGGTACCGGCACTAACAACTTACGAATAGGCTTAGGCAAACCTTTCAATATGGCAACGCACTTCTCTTTAATAAAACCAGGTACCAACCAATCAGCTTGATCAATAGAAATCTGCCCCAGAACCGATGCAGGAACTGTCATCGATACGCCATCATCTTTCGCTCCAGGAGAGAATGCATACGCTAATGGAAAACTGATACCTTGATAGTTAAAGTAACCGGGGTACAAGTCATCAGTAACACTGTCTTCACTTTGCTTTAATAAATATTCTTTTGTTAGAAAAAGCGCTTTTCCATCATCAGCCGACTTTTTCAACCACGAACGTAAACTAATAACTGAAGCAACATCAATTGGCAGATGTTCATCGTAAAAATGCCCGACTACAGCATCCTCCACTACATAACTGCGAGTTCGTGTTTTATCTTCCAATTCTGCTAGGCCAGCAATTAATTGAACATTATGTTGGTAAAACTTGGCCTTCAAATCAATATCATTGGTCACTAAGCCCTGCTGAATAAACAGATTACGCGCCTCAGGCATATTGATACGGCTAAAATCTATCGCCTTTTTAGGATTAATTATTAGCCCGTATAAGCTAGTTTGTTCGAACGCAATGACCTGCCCACGTTTTTTACTCCAATGCGGTTCAAAATAACTTTTACGCAGTAAAGGCTTCGCAAGTTCTTCTAACCATAACGGATCAATTTTTGCGACGACTCTGGCATACAATCGTGTTGTTTCCATGAGTTCTGCAGAGACTATCCACTTCGGACGCTTTTTAAACAGCCCTGACGCAGGAAATATTTGCAGCTTTCGTTGGCGTGCGCCTAAATATTCAGCGCCTTCGTCTTTTTGAGCAATATGGCTCAGTAATCCCGCTAATAAAGATTTATGGACGTTCTCATAACTGGCTGGGTCAGTATTTAAAACAAAATCCATCTCACGACATAATATGTGCAGTTGCTTATGCACATCTCGCCATTCCCGCATACGCATGTAATTGACAAACCGCTTCTGACACCACTTACGTAACTGCGAATTCGTAAGCTCTTGCCTTTGCTCTTCAAAAGCATCCCATAAATTTACAAACGAAAGAAAATCCGATTCCTCATGCGCCAATTCTTTGTGCATCTGATCGGAAGCTTGCTTCTTATCAGCAGGTCGCTCTCTTGGATCTTGAATACTTAAGGCTGAAGCAATAATGAGCACTTCTCGCAATGCATTCTGCTTATTCGCCTGCAAAAGCATACGCGATATTCTAGGCTCAACGGGCAAGCGTGACATCTGTCGACCCAAAGGGGTTAACACAAATTGCTCACCTGTTTTACCAGAGCTAACCGCTTCCAATTCTTGTAAAAGATTGAAGCCATCTTTTATAAAACGCGGATCAGGGGCATCGACAAAAGGAAAGTCTGTGATATCACCTAATTTAAGTGCAATCATCTGTAAAATAACAGCGGCAAGATTGGTTCTTTGTATTTCTGGCTCGGTAAAGGCGGGTCTAGATAGGAAATCCTCTTTCGAAAATAAGCGAATGCAAATACCATCTGCAACACGACCACAACGACCTCGTCTCTGATTGGCACTAGCCTGAGAGATTGCTTCTACAAGCAATCGCTGAACTTTAGAGCGATAACTATAACGGCTAATTCTGGCAACACCCGAATCAATAACATAGCGAATGCCAGGAACCGTTAAGGATGTTTCCGCAACGTTGGTGGCTAAAATTATGCGACGTCCTACCGATTCAGTAAAAATCTTTCCTTGCTCACTTACACCCAGCCGCGCGTATAGAGGTAAGATTTGGCTATTGCGCAAATCTTTGTCGTGCATCGTCATTTTGCGCAAATACTCTGCGCATTCACGAATTTCACGCTCGCCAGGTAAAAAGACAAGGACATCACCTGCTTGCTGATTGATTCTATCTTGCTCAGCTAGCTCTTGCAGCCCATGCAAGATTCCCTCTTGAATCGTTAAATCGGTGTCATCTTCACTTTCACGAACAAGTGGACGAAATCTATCTTCTACAGGAAATGTTCGACCTGATACTTCAATAACAGGTGCATTGGAAAAATGATTGCTAAATCTTGTTAAATCAATCGTTGCAGACGTGATAACAACTTTTAAATCAGGGCGTTTAGGTAATAACTGTTTTAAAAATCCTAATAAGAAGTCGATGTTCAAACTGCGCTCATGAGCTTCATCGATAATAATGCAGTCATATTCAGAAAGGAACTTATCGTTCTGAGTTTGGGCTAATAGAATACCATCGGTCATGAGTTTAACCCGGGTACGTTCAGTCGTTTGATCGCTAAAACGTACCTGACAACCTACTTCCTGCCCTAATTCTACTTCAAGCTCTTGAGCAATACGGCTCGCGACTGAACGCGCGGCTAGGCGTCGTGGCTGAGTATGGGCAATGGTTCCCGCTTGACCTAAACCGAGTTCCAAACACATCTTAGGTAGCTGAGTAGTTTTACCAGAGCCGGTCTCACCCGCAATAATAACGACCTGATGCTTGGTCAAGGCTGCTAATATTTGCTCTCGTTTCTGGCTAACAGGAAGTGCTTCAGGGTAGTTCAGCGTCACTGTGGATTTACGCTGAGCAAGTACCAATTGACTGCGTTCAATCGCCACCAACAATTTGGCAAGCTTGCTATCAAATGGCTTCTCTTGCTTAGCCAAGCTAAAGATGGCTTGCACCTCTCGATTGAATCGAAATTTATCTTTTGCTAAACAATTACTGACAGCCTGTTTCAGTGCTACTCGGTCAAACTTGTTACTCTGACTCACATTAAATCCA
>Ga0105356_10006189_pt1 | contig 11191 bp, 9 predicted proteins | sample GOMGulsemesocosm_3_FD_83502 | JGI IMG/M metagenome (GOLD analysis project Ga0105356, IMG submission 83502) | Methane-oxidizing microbial communities from mesocosms in the Gulf of Mexico - GOM9D Gulf of Mexico | ecosystem: Environmental > Aquatic > Marine > Cold seeps | place: Gulf of Mexico...
AAGAAAGACTAATAGAATTAAAGAAAAAAACAGTTTAGATATTTTTCTTAAAGTTTTGTTTTTTTTGAGTCTCATTTATTATTAGAAATAAGAAATTCATAAATCTTATCGGAAACTAGTCTAGCTCCAGATTCATTAAAATGCATATCGTCATAAAATACTGCGGAAGTTTTGGGAGCTTGTAAATTAATACAATTTACTTCGTTGTCATAACAAGTTTCTTTTAGGGCTTCATTAAAAAACGTCATTCCTTTATCAAGTGCAGTAGGACTATAAAAAGATGTATTATTTGAAAAGCCACTTGCAGTCAGTAGTTGGTCATATTGCTTTTCTAAATTGGGTTTCCACAGTGTAGCTTGTGTAATAAAAACAAGAGTAATATTTTTTTCTTTGGCCTTGTCGATAATTTTTTGGATGTTTTTCTTATAGTGATTCAAACCTACTTTTAGAGAAGGAAGTTTGTCTATTAAAAGAGACCTTTTTCTTAGGGATTTTATTTCTTTTGATTTTTTAGTGAGTGTTGTATTGAATTTATAAATAATGAATTTCCTGTATGCATTTTTAAGTAGTTTGTATAAAGTTAACTTTTCTTTGGTGTCAATATATGCCTCATTTGGCATGTGTTTGAATGCAGATCTTCTCATTTTTCCACTCTTATTATCTAAATATTTTTTGGAAGAAATGAGGTATCCAAGAAAATCATTTATTCCTACCATTATCAAAACTGTTTTCACATTTTTCAATTCTGGCTTTTGAAGGATGTATTCAAATTGCATGACGTGATGGTTACTGTTGTTTCCTGGTTTACCAAAGTTTCCAACCCAATAAGAACCTCCTAGTTTTTTTTCTAACAAAGCAGTCCATGTCAATTGTTGTGACAAGGCATAACATGCCGTTGTACTTCCTCCAAAAGCAACTATTTTATGTTGTTTTTCATGGTTGTTAGAAATAGATCTAGCTCCTAATTCATCAAATAGAATATCTGAATCTCTTGATACACCAACGATTTCACCGGGTTTAATTTTCCATATAAATCCTGAGTTTGGTGTGGCCGTATAAAAGTCGTTTGGGAAGATTTTAAAAAATGAAAGTACCAGTTCAGAAAGAACGAATAGAAAAACGACGAAGAGTACTGAGAATGATATTTTTTTTAAAGACATAATTCAATTACTCAATTTTTTTATAACATAACCAAGGAAAAGGAGAATCATTTTTACTTAAAAACTTATCTAAATAACTTCTATTGTACTGATGAAAAACTTGAAAATCATTTATTAAGGAAACTTCATGATGAAAATAATTTGCAGCCATTCTAGGAAAGCCCATTTGGGTATAGTAATTAACCGTTCTTTTTTTTGCATTAATTATTTGTTCTTTTTTATAAAAGGGACTGTCAATAATATGTATTTCTCCTTTAGGTTTTAAATAAGATTTTAATACAATGAATAATGTCTCAAAATTTGAGAAATATTGGACACTGGCATTTAAAATAATAATATCAAATTGTCCTTTGAAATGAGAGCGTAATTTGAAAATGTCACCATATAAAAAATCAATATTTGGTGAGTCAAATAGCCTTACTGCTTGCTCTAGCTCTTCCGAATTTACGTCTAGACCTGTTACTTCAATTGTTTCAGATAGGAGAGATAGGTGATTGGTAAACCATCCATTTCCACAACCTATATCCAAAATAGACAAATTTCTTTTTTTAGTACTTATATAGTCTACTATTCTTTTAGTAGATTTTTCACGAAGCTGCCATTCCTTTTTATTCGGATTGGTAGAAGTTGTTTTAGGCAATTGCAAAACTTCATTGTCGGTTAAAACTCTATTTTCTTTTTGACGTATTTCAATGTAGTCAAGTTCAAAATGACTTTCTTTTTCGGTCAGATAACCAATTCCATTTTTGGTGTAAAGTACCTTGAATTTCATGAGTTTTTGTAATATTTCATAGCACAATATGCTAAAATTGATTTGGTTTTAAGTTTAAGGGCAGGTATTATATATTTATTAGGTTTGTTCAATAGTATTTTATGAAAATTGACTTCGTTCACGATTCTTTTAACTGCATAATCATAGTACTTTCTTGAATAGGTTCTTGTAAAGTTGATATCTCTATCTGTCGAAGTATTCCAGTCTAAATCAGTTGAAATTTCGCTTTCAACTTCATTGTATAAAGAAGTTCCTTTTATAGGATATGCTACCGTAATTGTAAATTGTGTAGGGTTTGCAATCTTCAAATGATTTATAGTTTCATTGATGTCTTCTTCTGTTTCATCAGGGTAACCAACCATAATGAAAGTCCCCGTTTCAATACCTACTTTATTTGTTTTTTGAATGGTTTCTCTAACAACGTTTACGTCTACACGCCTGTCCATTTTATCAATAATGCGTTGTGAGCCACTTTCTGCTCCAATCCAAATTTTAACACACCCTGCTTCTTTAAGTAATTGCAATACTTCGTCATTCAAACGCTCTGCTCTTGTAATACATTCAAAAGGAATGATACAATTTTGTTTTTGGGTTTCTTGGTGAAATTCTTTAATCCATTTGTGACTTACTGTAAACACATCATCGACAAACCATATAGAATCGGGGTTGTATCGTTCTTTTAAAAATTTCAATTCTTCTATTACTTTTTTTGCGGGACGTCTTCTATAGCTTTGTCCATAAACCGCTGTACTACACCATTTACATGTATAGGGACACCCACGTTGCGTACTAACAGAAATTGTACTGCTTCCATGAAATTTTTTCCAGGTTTCTAAATAGTTTTCTAAAACAATACCTTCTCTATTTGGAAGAGGTAATTCGGCTAAATCTTTTATTTTTACTCTCGGAGCTGTTTTTATTATTTCTTTTTCTTTTTTATACGCAATTCCTTGTATTTCAGAAAAATCAGTATTGTTTTGGATGCTATTGACCAAATCCAATAGGGTTTGTTCTCCTTCTCCAATGACCAAATAATCTGCAGAGGTGTTTAAATAATTCTCAATATTAGAAGTGATATCTGGGCCTCCTAAAATTATTTTAGTATCTTTTAAGTCAGGGTTAACTCTAATAAATTGAATGAATTCTAGAACATTTAGTTTGGTAACAATATTGGTGTAAAGAGCAATTATTTTGGGCTTGTTTTTAAGTAGAAATTCCTTCAGTTCTTTTTTTGTAGAAAAAGTACTGTCAAAAATAGTATTGTTTATTTTATTCTGATTTAAAAATGCAGAAATATATAAAAGACCCAAAGGAGGGTACGGTTTCATAATCTGTTGTTCTTTATCGTCTTCAGCTATAAAATAGCCATGGGTTAATAGTATCATTTTTTTTCCAATTCTATTAAGTAATGATCAGACCATTTAGAAAATAGTTCTTTGTTTTTTACCTTCAATTCCAACTGGTTTAATTTTTCCAAAAACTGTGGTCTTTTTTTAAAAAAAGGTTCTAAGTAGGAAGGAGGTAAGAAAAAACCTACGGGCATTAATTTAAAATTACAGTAAAAGTCTTTAGATATTTTTTTTACGTCATTGGGAGAATGATACCATGTTTTGACTTTTACTCCTTCAACATTGGCTTCTACAAAATTGTTTGTTTGTCTTCTAAATACAGATGAAAATTTTCCTTTTAAAGAAAAATAAAATGATTCCCAGAGACAAAATTTTGGCATGATTACCAAGATTATTTTTCCGCCTTTAACTAAAAGGTTTGATGCATTTTTTAAAAATGATTCCAGTTCTTTTAAATCCACACAATTTGTTCCGCCAAAATTCGAAAAAATCAAATCATACTTTTTTGTGTTTTTAAAAGAACTTATTTCTTTTAAATCTAAAACACTGTGATGAATCGAGTCTATTTTCTTTGCTTTAGCCTTTTTAGTTGCATATACTATCATTTCCGATGAAATATCTGTAGCGTCAACTAAATGTCCTTTTTCTGCTAACCATATAGCATCTTGGCCAGTGCCACAATTGACTTCTAAAATATTCATGCTCTTTTTAGAAATAATTTTTTCTAAATACGAATAAACTAAATCGCGCTGTTTTTTACCGATATGAGTACTAGTAAAGTCTTTATCGTATTTTTGAGCTACATGATCAAATTCTCGAATCACAATTTTTATTTATTTTCCATTAAACTTAGTTGAATTTTATCTACCAAAGAAGAAGGTACATAATAAATTGTAGAAATAATTGATTTTATTTTAAACTTATTTAATTTAAAGGGGTTTCGAAATCCTTTTATTAAGTTATCTAATCCTTGACTTTTTCTAAATTCTTTATGACAATACCGATGTAGCTTTCTATAGTATTTTTGATTAAAAGTAGCTTGAAACATGATAGCCAAATCATCAGAATCAGACCAATTAGATTTGTTTTTAAATTGATGTTTTACTTTTTCATAAAAAGGAGTCTCGGGTAAAGGATAAGAAACAGAAACACCTATGTTGTCGGGTTTGAAATCCTTTATCATCTGTATGGTTTTTTGAATATCCTCCTTTGTTTCTCCTAAGTATCCGAATTGTATAAAAAATGCAACGCTAACGCCTTTGTCTTTAAGTAATTTAGTAGCGTCTTCAATTTGTTTGATAGACGTTCCTTTATCCATGGCGTCTAATATTTTCTGTGAACCACTTTCAGCTCCTATCCAAACTTCTTCCAGTCCACTTTCTGCCATTGCTTCAATAGTATCTTCTTTTAAAAGCAAGTCAGCTCGACTTTGGATGTAATATTTGATATTTATATTTTGTTTTTTTAGTAAATTTCTAAATTGTTGTGCCCAATTTGGTTTTAGCCCAAATATATCATCACACATCCAAAACCTTTCCGCTCCATATGTTTTTTTAAGAAACGAAATCATTTTTACAATTCTTTCAGGTGAATGTGAGTTGTAGCGTTGGCCGTAAATAGGTTTTGCACACCAATTGCATTTGTAAGGACAACCTCTGGTAGTAGCTATGTTTAAAGTAAACGGCTGGTTGCTGTTTTTCCATACCTCTTTGTAAGAATCCATATCAACTAGATCCCAAGCAGGCATCGGGAAATCATCTAAATTTATATAAACTTTCCTAGGGTTGTTTTTAATAATTTCTTTTGATTCAGATTCGTAATAAATTCCCTCTGTAGATTTATAGTCCTCATTGTTTTCCAATTTGTCAATAAGTTCTAATAAAGTTTTTTCGCCTTCTCCATAAATAATAAAATCAGCTCCTTTATTTATATATTCTTCGGCATGATCAGTAGCGTCAGAACTACAAATTAATACTTTACAGTTATTTGATTTACCAAATTGAATCATTTCAAATGCTGCTTCCCTCATGTTGGTGAGGCACATTTTGGTTAAATAATTAAATCCATCATCATATATAACTAGATAATCTGTTTTATTTTCTTCTAGTTCGTTTTTCAACTCTTTAGGAGAATCTTTTAATCCAACATCAAAAAGAGAAACAGTAAAATTATTTTCTCTTAATAAACTTGCTGCATATAAAGTTCCTAAAGGAGGAAATGGTGTTTGGTTTTTCCATTGTTTGGCATCAAATTTATAAAAATAAGAATGTGTCAATACTATTTTGCTCATTTTTCTAATGGGATTGACATATTAAATTCAGAATTATATTCATTTATTTTTTTATTTAATTTTTGTATTACTCTAGTTTGATGATTGTCGGGGTGATGTTTAGAACTGTCTTTAGATCCCTTAAAAGCAATATTAAAATCTTTAGAACTCATTTTTTTAAATTTTCTTTTCTGATGGTTTTTGGTAATTCGCATGCAGTAGTTGTCCAGTTTCTTTCCAACGGATCCTTTTAGACAAAATTCAATAGTTTTTTTAATTACCGGTTTAGGGAGTGGCTTTTCATTTTTATTAAATTCGTAATTAGGGAAAAAGTCTTGTACCCATAAATTTTCGGATACTAGATTTTCATAGATATCGTCTCCAAACATTGGTATCAATGTAGCAAATTCAATAGCGGTAAATCTATTTTTTTCTTGAATATTTAGCTTATTGGTACTTATTAAATAATTTATGCAAAAGTATTTTTTTGAATTTAGTAAAAATACTTTTTTAAATAGTATTAATATGGTTTTACATAACCAAATTCTATCTGGACTAGTAATAATAAAATAGTCGATATCGTCTTTTTCTCCGAAATAACCTTTGGATAATGACCCCGAAATACAAACAGCTCTTACGAATGGAAATTTACTTATAAATTTTGAAAATAAATTTGCAGTGCGGAAAATTTCTAAAGCCCTTGTATTCCCTTTAATTCTACGATTTACATTACTTATATTATTTAGTAAAGAATAGAATTCGTTGAACTTATAAACTATTTTTTGATCAATTAAATAATCAAGTTCTTTTTTTACAGCGTGTTTATTGTATTTGCTATAGGATTGAATTTCTTGTAGGTTTAATGGATATTCAAAATTTGAAAAATAAATGAGTGTTTTTAACAAGTCATTAATTATTTCGGTATTTTTCTTTTCTTTTACTAGCGCAGTTGACATCTTGTGTTTTATGTTCGTTTTTTTAATTTAAAAATAATAATACAAAAAATAAGTTTAATGAGCCTGCAACCAATTTTCTCCAGTCCCAACTTCTACATCTAAAGGAACCGATAATTCAAATGCATTTTCCATTTCTTTTTTGATAATAGGTTTTAATATTTCTAATTCGTCTTTATGCATATCAAATACAAGTTCATCATGTACCTGTAGAAGCATTTTTGATTTGTAATCAGAAGCATCCAATTTTTTCTGAATATTGATCATGGCAATCTTAATAATATCCGCAGCACTTCCTTGGATTGGAGCATTTACAGCATTTCTCTCATCCCCAGAGCGTACCATTCCATTTTGAGAATTGATGTTCTTTAGATAGCGTCTTCTTCCTAAAACAGTTTCAACGTATCCATTGTCTCTAGCAAAATCGACCTGTTTTGCCATATATGCCTTAAGTGTTGGGTAGGTTTCATAGTAAGCGGCAATCATTTCTTTTGCTTCCTTACGTGTCATGCCAGTTTGTTGACTTAAGGTAAAAGCTCCTTGTCCATATAAAATTCCAAAGTTTACTGCTTTGGCATTACCACGTTGTTCACGGGTTACTTCTTCCAGGGGAATATTGAATACTTTTGCAGCTGTTGTTGCGTGAATATCTTGTCCATCTTTAAAAGCTTGAATCATGTTTTCTTCTTTGCTAATCGCAGCTATAATTCGCAGTTCAATTTGAGAGTAATCTGCTGCGAACAATATGAAATTTTCGTCTCTAGGAATAAAAGAAGCACGTACTTGTTTTCCTTTTTCTGTTCGGATAGGGATGTTTTGTAAATTCGGATTGTTAGAACTCAGCCTTCCAGTTGCAGCAACAGTTTGACCATAAGTAGTGTGAATTCTTTTTGTGTTTGGGTTTACTTCGTTTGGTAGGGCGTCTATATAAGTGCTTTTTAATTTAACCAAACCACGCCATTCAATAATTTCTCTGATAATTTCATGGTCAGCAGCTAGTTTAGATAAAACATCTTCATTAGTTGCGTATTGACCTGTTTTTGTTTTTTTAGGTTTTTCAACAAGTTTCATTTTTTCAAACAAAACAATTCCTAGTTGTTTAGGAGATGCTAGATTGAAATCTTCTCCAGCTTGCTCGTAAATACTCATTTCTAATTGTTGAATATCTTTGGTAATTACAGTTGAAAGTTCTTGTAAGTATTCCGTGTTTAAATTGATGCCTTCGATTTCCATTTTAGCTAAAACCTTCAGCAATGGGATTTCAATATCTGTGTATAGTTTTGTCAACCTGTTTGTTTCCAGTTCTTTTTCGAAAACAGTTTTTAATTGAAAAGCGATGTCTACTTCTTCAACGGCGAAGGCTGCTTGTTTTTCAAGAGAGGCTTCGTTGAATTCAATTTGGTTTTTCCCTTTTCCTATGATTGTTTCCTTTTCAATAGGTTGGTATTTTAAATATACTTCAGCCAAAACATTCAAATGATGACGCATATCGGGGTTGATTAAGTAATGAGCCAACATAGTGTCAAACAAAACACCATTGACAACTATTGAATAATGCCCTAGAATTTTGCTGTCTCGTTTTAAATTGTGACCAATTTTTTCAATAGTATCTTGCTCAAAGAACGGTTTGTATTGTTCAAGGATTTGAAGAGTTTCTTCTTTAGGAAGGTTAAGGTAGTATCCTTTGCCAGCTTCATAAGAAAAAGAAATTCCTAAGATATTCATTTCAGAATTGTCGGTTTCAATACCAAAACATACAGACTTTTGTGACAATAATTTTTTCAATAAGAGTTTTCTCGCAAAAGGAGTATTGACATATTGGTAAATATGATTGGTGTTTTCTGCAGTTCGAAATCCTGTTATTATTGTTTCTTCTTCTATAGCTAATGGACTGGCGAATAAGTCCAATTGTGAAGTTTCTGGTGTTGTTGTTTTTTCAACTTTATTGTTTTCAACAGGTTTTTCTTGAATTACTTCAGGTTGTTTGAATAGCCTATGAACCATGTCTAAAGACCTTCTAAACTCAAGGTCTTGGAATATATCTGTTACTTTTTGAAAATCTGGTGCTGATAGAAGGTAATCTTCCGCATGAAATTGGACAGGGCAATCTAGGAGTATGGTGGCAAGTTGTTTTGATAGCAAACCAAGTTCTTTGTTCGCTTCCACTTTTTCCTTCATTTTACCTTTCAGCTCATGTGTGTTTTCAAGCAAGCCTTCCATACTGCCGTAAGCTTTTAAAAACTTTTTAGCTGTTTTGTCACCTACGCCCGGAAGTCCAGGTATGTTATCTACAGCATCTCCCATCATTCCAAGATAATCAATGACTTGCAAAGGGTCTTCTATCTCAAATTTTTCTTTTACTTTTTCTACATCCCAAATTTCAATACCATTTCCCATTCTGGCCGGGCGGTACATAAAAATATTTTCAGAGACGAGCTGAGCATAATCCTTATCTGGAGTAACCATATAAACTTGAAAGCCTTCCTTTTCAGCTTGTTTTGACAAAGTTCCAATCAAATCATCTGCTTCAATACCAAAAGATTCTACAATTGGGATATTCATTGCTTTTAAGATTTCTTGTATATAAGGAACTGCAATTTTTATAGCTTCTGGAGTTTCTTGTCTATTCGCTTTGTATTCTGGAAAAGCGTCTCTTCTTACGGTAGAGCCTCCTTTATCAAAGGCAACGGCTAATAAATCTGGTTTTTCACGACGAATTACATCTAAAAGAGAATTGGTAAAACCTAAGATGGCAGAAGTGTCCATTCCTTTGGAATTGATTCTTGGGTTTTTAATTAATGCATAATACCCTCTAAAAATCAATGCAAATGCATCTAATAAAAATACCCGTTTTTGAACTGCCATGAAGTGTGATTTTAATAAGAATGTAAATGTACTGAAATAAGTAAGAAAGTCAAAAATAAGAAAAGAGAATGCTCTATTTGATAATTTGATTTGAGGTGTTTTTTGAGTTTAAAAAACATTTTCATAAACAACATAAATACAGTATATTGCAAGGTGTTTTTTTGTTTATTCTTGAAAATTGGGAAGCAAAAACAAATAATAGTCAAAAAGAAAGGAAAGGAATTATGACAAAGTTTGGAGAACTAATAAATTTAGATATCCCGGTATTGATAGATTTTTATTTTGAATGGGATAAAACGGGAGAAAATCCCCATGAGGTTTTACGTGATGTTGTTGCTGCCTTAGGAGATAAAGCGAAAGTGATAAAAATTGATATTGAAAAAAATGAAATATTGGCAGATGCCTTGAAAGTAAAGGCGAACCCAACATTTATCATCTATAAAGAAGGAGTTATGAAGTGGCGTCAGTCTGGTGATTTGGACGCGAATACTTTGATTACACTTGTAGAAAAATACGCTTAAATTAGAGCTTTGAATTGATATCCTTTTTTTGACAACGTTTCCAGTATTATTGGTAAGGTATGTTTTAGTTTTTCGGATGCTTTTATGCTATCATGAAAAACAATTATAGCCCCTTTTTTAGTGTTTTTAAGTACGTTTTCAACACACATTTCTCGTGTCGTTTTAATGTCGAAATCTGCACTTAAGATATTCCACATGATTATTTTGTAATTTTCTTTTTTTAATTTTTGAATTTGCGAAGGTTTTATTTTGCCATAGGGTGGTCTAAATAATTTTGTTTTATTGGGTAATTTGTAGGTGTTTAAAATACTTTCATTTTTATGAATGTTGTCTAAGTAAGTTTTGGTGTTTTCTTTCCAGCCGTTAAAATGATTGTTTGTATGATTGCCTATGCTATGCCCTTCACTCAGTATGTTTTTAAAAATTTTAGGAAAATTGTTTATGTTTTTACCTATGCAAAAAAAGGTGGCTTTGGCTTTGTGTGTTTTTAATTGTTTCAAAACCCAATCTGTAATTTCTGGAGTAGGACCGTCATCGAAAGTTAAATAAATTTCCTTTTTACCTGTTTGAATGGACCAAACCAATGAAGGGAACATTTTTTCAATCCAAGTAGGAATGTTTATGAAAAATGAATTCATTGTGTTTGTTTGATGAGTTTTAACAATGTGTAATTAATAATTGTCAATTACACATTGTTCATTGTTTTTATTCTTCAAGTAAATTCTGAAATAATTTTATGTGTTCTACAAATGCAGCTTCGGTATCTTTTTTATAAGCTTCATCTTTGTCATTTCTATCGATATCTCTTACGATACTTCTATACATGTTTAGATTGCGCTCAATTTCACCAAATATCAATTCTAAATAACTTTCATTAAATGTACTGTAATAAACAAGGTTTTCCTGGAAAGTTTTAATTAAAGTTTCTGAAACTTTTCTGGCTTTTTCTGTAGCCCCGATTTGGTAGTAATATTCTGCGTATCCTAAGCAAATTCCATAATGACCAAATTGTTTGATTGGCATTTTTTCTAAGCTTAAATCTAAAATTTCTTCCGCTTTTTTTAGTTTATTCTCACTTATTAATGTTGTTGCCAAGCGCATCATGTTGTTTCTGAAAGAAATAGAGTTTTTACGAGACTCAACATCTAAATAAATTTTATCTGGATTGATTTCATTCCAATCCCAATTTTTAACGGTTTTGTACATTGCTTCCGAATCAATACGTCCCATGTCAAACATGCTGCCAGTATTGGCTGTTTTGATGGGTACAAATTTATAAGCCAAGCCATCAAGCTGTAAATA
>Ga0105356_10006194_pt1 | contig 11185 bp, 10 predicted proteins | sample GOMGulsemesocosm_3_FD_83502 | JGI IMG/M metagenome (GOLD analysis project Ga0105356, IMG submission 83502) | Methane-oxidizing microbial communities from mesocosms in the Gulf of Mexico - GOM9D Gulf of Mexico | ecosystem: Environmental > Aquatic > Marine > Cold seeps | place: Gulf of Mexico...
ACAAACTCTTGACATTATATATAACTTTAAAAAAATTGTTATTTCAAAACGAGGTGCAAATTTACAAATTCTTTAATAGTTGACAAACTTTATTTTATCAATTTTTAAAAATTTCTTTCTGCAGCATTTCAAAAGCCTTATTTACGGCCTTATTTATCACCTTAGTACGATGATTACCCAACTGAAATTCTTGAGCAAAAACTTTCGTAGGTGTAGCTATAGCAATACATACTGTCCCTACTTCAACATCTGCATCTCCTTTTGTAGGACCAGCATTTCCAGTTGTAGCTATTGCGTAATCAGTTTTAAATAATTTTTGCACATTACGTGCCATTTCCTCAGCAACTTGTACACTCACTACAGAATACTTATTAATCAATGCATTATCAATTTGTAATACTTCAATTTTGGTCTCGGTAGCATAGCTCACCACACCTCCTTTAAAATAGGCTGAGGCCCCTGAATTAGAAGTAATTCTTTCCGCTACTTTTCCTCCTGTACAACTCTCAGCTGTTGCCAGTGTTTTTCCTAAAGCAACGAGCTGTTTACCAATTAAAACCTCAAGCGCACCGTCTTCATCATAGCCAACAAACACATCTTCAATTTGAGGTAACAATAAGTCTATCTGATTATTAATTTCAGAAACAATGGTTTCCTTATCCGATCCTTTTGCCGATAACCGCAATCGCACCATTCCCAAGCTAGGTAAATAAGCTAGCTTAACAAAATCTGGTAGACTATCTTCCCATTGCTCAATCCTATCTGCTAAATTACTCTCTCCTATACCATATATAAGCAATGTTTTATGTAAAATATAAGGAAGTTCAAATTGCTGTTGAAGTCTTGGAATAACCGCATTTGTAATTAATGCTCTCATCTCAAAAGGCACACCCGGAAGTGAAACAAACACTTTGTTGTTTTTTTCTAACCACATTCCTGGAGCACTCCCAAAACAATTCATAAGCACATCTGCTTTTGAAGGTACTAATGCCTGATCTATATTAACTTGAGATAAACTTTGTTTAATATACTTTTCCCAAAGGGATTCAATATTTTTCAATACGGCATCATCCTGAACTAAAACATCATCAAAATATTCAGCAATTGTTGTTTTGGTGATATCATCTTTAGTTGGACCCAATCCTCCTGTAATAATTATGATATCTGCATTATTTTCAGCTTCCTCTATCGCCTTTAATATATGACCTTTATCATCCTGGATAGAAGTGATTTGATATACAGAAACACCTATTTTATTAAGTGCTTTTGCTATAAATGTAGAATTGGTATCAACAACTTGACCAATTAGAATCTCGTCGCCAATAGTAATTATTTCTGCTTGCATTATAAATTAAAATCAACTTTAATCTCGGCTACAGCATTTTTAACTGCTGTTAAAACGATTTCAAGCTTTTCTGTAATATCCTTATCACGTTGTTCAAACCTACCCCAATCTTGAACTTCAATTAAATCGTCAAGTACGCCAAGTTCAAACATGTCAATAGTAGGTTTCATTTTATGCGCAGTTTTATAAGTCGCTAAATAATCTTTACTAACTGCTGAAGTTTCCAAGACGCCGGCATCTTCTGTTACTTCTTCAATAAATGTCATTGCTAACGTTTCAATAAACTCAGTATCACCGTCTGCTAACTCATTTATTTTAAATAACTTATAATGTTGTTCCATTTTATTTTACTGTTATCGAAAAAAGTTCTCGATTTTCTATAAATCCTTTTAATTTATCATTGGCAACTACCTTGCCAACTCCTGCCGGAGTTCCGGTAAATATAATATCTCCTATCTTTAAAGTAAAATATTTCGAGATATATTCTATGAGTTCATCAATTTTCCAAAGCATTAAACTTGTATTTCCATCTTGAACAATGCTATTGTTTTTATGTAAACTAAAATTAATATCATCTACATTTTCAAACTCATTTTTTGACAGCCATTTTCCTACAACGGCAGCCCCATCAAAGGCTTTCGCTTTTTCCCATGGCAGGCCTTTTGACTTTAACTGACTTTGTAAATCACGTGCAGTAAAATCTATACCGAGTCCTATTTCATCATAATACTTATGGGCAAATTTTTTATCAATATGCTTCCCTACTTTATTAATTTTCACCAAAACTTCTACTTCATGATGAACATCATCAGAAAAATCTGGAATAAAGAACGGTTGTTTTTTGAGTAAAATGGACGTGTCAGGTTTTAAAAACACCACAGGATCTGTTGGTCTTTCGTTGGCCAACTCTTTGATATGATCGGTGTAATTTCTGCCAATACAAATTAATTTCATATGTATTTAAGGTTTTGGAGTTAAGATAGCAATACGTTTAAACTATTGTTTTTAATTTTATTGCTTTCAGCTCTTTATTATTAGCCCAATTTATTATTTAAACTTCTTAATTTAATTGCCGTGAGCACTTTTTTAGTGTACAATGGAAAATCGGCATTTAGCAACCATCCAAAATAACCAGGTTCCTTTTCTAAAACATCAACAACGCGTTTACCTTTATGTTTTCCAAAAGAAAAACACTCTTCATCATCTTCATTAAAGCTAATAAATCCTGCAAAGTCAGCAATTTTTTTACGAGCACTAAAATCAGCTAAATATTTAGTATCATTTTCCAGTTCTTCATATTTAGAAAGTTGAGCTTTTAAGACTTCATACGTAGCAAATGTATCTGCTTCTGCACTATGGGCTCCTTCCAAATTCTTATCGCAATAAAACTTATATGCAGCAACAAGTGTTCGTTGCTCCATTTTATGGAAAATTGTTTGTACATCTACGGATACTCTATTTTTCATATCAAAATCCATCTCTGCACGGAGCATTTCTTCTGCTAATAAAGGAATATCAAATCTATTCGAATTGAAGCCTCCTAAATCTGAATCTTTAATCATCTTATGCACATCTTTCGCTATGGATTTAAAAGTTGGGGCATTTGCTATCTTTTCATTAGATATCCCATGAATAGCCACCACTTCATCTGGAATATTCATTTCTGGATTTACAAGCCAAGTTTTACGTTCTTCGGTACCATTTGGAAAAACTTTAAGGATCGAAATCTCAACAATTCTATCATTAGTAATATTAATTCCAGTTGTTTCTAAATCGAAAAAACAAATCGGTTTTGTTAAGTTTAATAGCATTTAAATTTAATTTTAGAAAAAGGTAAAGATAGTAAATAGTTATACTGTAGAAAACAAAAAAAACCTAAGTGTTTTAACACTTAGGTTTTTACATATATTGATTATATAGATCTTATATTTCTCTATTAATATCCCAAGATTCCAGATACTCTTTTACTGCTTTTACAAACTGACCACCAAGGGCTCCATTGACCACACGATGATCATAAGAATGTGATAAAAACATTTTGTAACGGATTCCTATAAAATCACCATCAGGCGTTTCTATTACCGCAGGAACTTTACGAATAGCGCCAAGGGCTAAAATACCAACTTGAGGCTGGTTAATTATTGGAGTCCCCATAATACTACCAAATGTTCCTACATTAGTTACGGTATAGGTACCTCCTTGAATATCGTCTGGTTTTAATTGATTCATTCTTGCACGATTTGCAAGATCATTTACCTGCTTCGTCATTCCAATTAAATTCAATTGATCTGCATTTTTAATTACGGGAACAATTAAGTTACCATCACCCAAAGAAGCAGCCATTCCAAGATTAATATTCTTTTTCTTAACTATAGTATCTCCTTGAACGGAAATATTCATCATAGGATAATCACGCAATGCTTTTGCAATTGCTTCCATGAATATTGGTGTAAAGGTTAGGTTTTCTCCTTCTCGCTTTTTAAAATCATTCTTGACTTTAGTTCTCCAATTCCAAATATTGGTAACATCAGCTTCTATAAATGATTGTACATGAGCCGAAGTTTGAACAGAATCAACCATGTGTTTCGCCACAAGTTTACCCATTCTACTCATTTCAATAATCTCATCACCGTCGTTACTTAGAATAACAGGTTTTTGAGCAACAGGCGCTGGTTTTGATTTTTCAACGCTATTCCCTTGAGTTGGTTTAACCACAACTTCTGGTTTTGAAACAACCTCCTTAACGGCTTCCTTCACTGGCTCTTGAACAGGAGCAGCATTACCTCTACTTGCTATATATTCTAAAATATCATTTTTAGTAACACGTCCTTCTTTACCTGTACCTGGAATTGTATCAAGCTCAGCCTGACCAAGACCTTCTTTTTTAGCAATATTCTTAACTAAAGGCGAATAAAACCGTCCTTCATTCGAGCTTATTACCGGACTTGCCGTTGTTTGTGCTGCAACAATAGTTTGAGCAACTTCTGCTACGGCTTTTACTGGAGCATCAGCAACCTCAACGATTTCTGCAATAGGAGTAGAATCAGCATTAGCATCTTCACCTTCAATTTCTATTACAGCAATAGTCTGCCCTACCTGAACAACATCATCAACTTCAAATAGTTTTTCAATTAAAACACCATCAACTTCGCTTGGCACCTCACTATCTACCTTATCTGTTGCTATTTCTAAAACTGCCTCATCTGCTTCAATAGTATCTCCTATTTCTTTCAACCAAGATGTAATTGTTGCTTCTGCAACACTCTCTCCCATCTTAGGTAGCTTAAGTTCAAATTTTGCCATATCTTTAGTACACAAGTGTTTTTTAGGTTTCTGCCTGCAAAATTAACGAAAAATCATCAAATCTGTTGCAGTTTCTTCAATTAATTCTTATCAAATATAATGACCTCCCCTTGAGTAAATGAGTTGTCGCTACCTATGATATAGTTAGAATTATTAGGTAATATTTTAAATGTTATAGATTCCTTTCTATCAATTTTAGATAAACGCTCAATAATCGTTTTATAACCCAATTCAATCGCGTCAAAAATGATCTCTGACCCCTCTTTGAATTCATTTGAAATAGAATTTAGTCTAACTGATTTTACTAATCTTTCCTCTAATTTAGGATTCATTTTACTAGACATAAAATAATACATACTAGTTTTTTTCACTTCATGAATTTGTTCTTTCCTAAAAGTATAAGCCATTTTGATCCCAAACCAAACCATTAAATCAAACATTTTGTTTGTCTTGAAATGTTTACTGTAAAAAATTTGCATGGCATTGAAAAACCGTCTAGCATAATTCTTATCCTTTAAAGTACTCTCACCTTTAAAATGAATCACGGTAGTTTTACCGTAATAATAGTTGTCGTACCCTTTTTTTAGTGCTGTATAAGAGAGATCAATATCTTCACCATACATAAAGTAATCTTCATCAAACCCTTTTAATTCAACAAATACATCTCGTTTCATAAACATAAAAGCGCCAACCAAAATAGCCACTTTAGCCACTTCATTTTCATCGACATGATTGGCATAATAATTTTTACAATTTCCGAGTATTTTTTCAGTAGCGACCTTAACCTTTGGTATATTACGTTTACTTTCTGGCAAAAACTCCCCAATTCCGTCAATAAGTTTGCATCCAACAATTCCCAAATTTTCTTTGGTCTTTGCAAAATCTAAAAGTTTAGTAAACGTATCTTCAGCAATTACCGTATCGGGGTTTAAAATACAGATATAATCTCCACTTGCCTGCTTAACACCTTGATTATTTGCTTTTGAAAAACCAACATTTTCTTTATTTTCAATTACCGTAATTCTTGGAAATTTTTCCTTTAGCATTTTACAACTATCATCTGATGAATTATTATCTATTACAATAATTTCAGCATCTAAATCACAAATCGCGGCTTCTACACTTTTTATACAAAGTTCTAAAAAGTAACGGACGTTATAATTTAATATAATAATAGACAGATTCATTTGACGCAAAATAGGATTAATGGCATTAATGTTTAAAAAAAGTACTAACTCAATAATTTAACATTTATTGTTTTAAAGAAGACTCAAAAGGAATCCTATTTACTATACTTCTCCCAAGAGTAACTTCATCGGCATATTCAAGTTCATCTCCTACAGAAATTCCTCTTGATATAGTAGAGGTAATAATATTATATTTTTGAATCTGTTTATAAATATAAAAATTTGTAGTGTCACCTTCCATAGTTGAACTCAATGCAAAAATTAACTCCTTAACGCTACCTTTTTTAACTTTATCAACCAACGGTTCAATATATAAATCATGTGGACCAATACCATCCATTGGTGATATTTTACCACCAAGCACATGGTACAAACCCTTAAAAGAGCTCGTGTTTTCTATAGCCATAACATCTCGAACATCTTCAACTACACAAATAATCTCTTCATTTCTATGCGGATTTGCACAAATTTCACAAACATCAACATCACTAATATTATAGCAGCTTTTACAAAATTTTATTCCCTCCCTCATTTGCACTAATGCACTGGATAACTGAGTCGTATATTCCTTTGGCTGTTGTAATAAATGCAAAACCAATCGCAAAGCTGTACGTTTACCAATCCCTGGTAATTGTGACATTTCATTAACAGCTTTGCCTAGTAATTTAGAAGAAAATTCCATGCCTGCTAAATTACAATTTAAAACTTTTTTCACAACGAATCTCTAATAGTTTCTTTTTCAATTGGAATTTGTATTTTGGCTGAAGAATAATATACATATGAGCGCACTACAAATCCTATTACTAATTGCAGCCTACTTCTGTTTACTTTTATTAATCTCTTATTTTACAGGTAAAAATGATAGTAATGCCGACTTTTTTAAGGCAGGAAAAAAATCACCTTGGTATTTAGTTGCATTTGGAATGGTAGGAGCCTCCTTATCTGGAGTTACTTTTATTTCAGTCCCTGGTTGGATAGACGGCTCACAATTCAGCTATTTTCAAGTTGTTTTAGGGTACATGTTTGGTTATTTTGTTGTTGCATTTGTATTGATGCCAATATATTACAAACTAAATGTAACTTCTATATATGAATATTTACTTCAACGATTTGGCACCGTTAGTCATAAAACAGGTGCGTTTTTCTTCTTTATATCAAGAGTTCTAGGTGCTGCTTTTAGATTGTTTTTAGTTGCAATTGTATTACAACAATTTGTGTTTGACGCATGGAATGTTCCATTTGAAATTACTGTGGTCATTTCTATTTTACTCATATGGATTTACACTAATAAAGGGGGCATAAAAACGATAGTATGGACAGATACATTACAAACACTTTTTATGATTGTTGCAGTTATTCTGTCTATCTATTTTATAAATGAGAGTTTAGGCTGGAGTTTTTCTGAGTTTTTAGCATCTACTGAGCTCAAAGAATATAGTAAAATTTTGGTTACGGATAGCTTTTTGGATCGAAGCCACTTTATCAAATCATTTGTTGGAGGGATGTTTATTACTATATGTATGACAGGATTAGACCAGGATATGATGCAAAAGAATTTAACTTGTAAAACACTTAAGGATGCTCAGAAAAATATGGTATCCTTTAGTATTGTGCTTGTTGGGGTTACGTTTTTATTTATGTTACTAGGCGCACTTCTCTTTATATATGCAAAAAAACACAATATTGCTGTCCCATTAATGGATGGCAAAGCAAAAACCGATTTACTCTTTCCTGAGATTGCATTAAATAGTGGTTTGGGGATTACGGTTGCCATAACTTTTATGCTAGGATTAATTGCCGCAGCATATAGTAGTGCCGACAGCGCTTTAACATCTCTAACAACCTCCTTCTGTGTTGACTTTTTAAATATTGAAAAAAAGCCTCAAGACCACCAGAAAAGTATTCGTAAAAAAACTCATATAGCGATGAGTATAATGTTAGTGATCGTCATTATTATATTTAAGTATGTATTAAGTAGTAATATAATAGATAGTTTATTGACTGTTGCAGGTTATACTTATGGTCCATTATTAGGCTTATTTGCTTTTGGCATTTTCACAAAGCATAAGATAAAAGACAGTTATGTATGGATAGTTGCTTTAATCTCTGTTATCCTAACAGCCATTATTGGAAATATTCCTGCTGAAAATCTCGGAGGCTATGTTGTGGGTTACGAATTACTGCCTATAAATGGGATACTTACCTTTATAGGTTTAATATTGATTCGTAGAAAGTAATATTAAAGTACAGGCTTCCTCAAAATAGATATTATGTTGCTTTAATAATTTATAGAAAGTTGGATTTTCTGTTCCAGGATTAAAAATCACACGCTCTGGTTGTAACGAAATAATATAATTATAGTATTCTACTTGTCGTTTGGGATTAAGATATAAGGTTACTGTATGAATATCTGTAAAATTAATTCTCTCGGTAACTATTTGCACGCCCAAAATTTCCGTTTGCACAAGCCCAATCGCAACAACCTGATTTCCATCCCTCAACAAGCTTCGCATTGCCAAGTACGAGTATCTATCTTCGTTTAAAGAAGCTCCAATCACTAGTGTTCTTTTCATTGTAATGTTAAAAAAATGTTAAGGTCCGTTAAAAAAAGTAACAGCATTCCAATTTGGTCGTCTGTTAGGTATAAATGTAAAATAAACATTTTAAAAAAAAGATTAAATCATTTTATCATCAATCAATCAAAAAACGAATGAAAAAACTAATCACAATGTGTTTTGTGTTCTTACTTGTAATACAAAATACCCAAGCAACAAACAACAATGACGCCTTAGTAGATGGAATTATCTCAGGTAAAGTTATGGACGCAGCTCTAAATGAGCCCTTACCTTATGTAAACATCATAATTAAAGATGAAAAAGGAGAAATTGTTACAGGTGGAATCACCATGGAAGACGGAACCTTTAAGATCACAAAAATTCCTGAAGGAAATATCACGGTAACTGCGCAGTATATAGGTTTTAAAGCTGTAGTTAAAAACTTAACTATAAATAGAAAAAACCGAAAAGTTGATTTAGGCAATATTATGCTTGAAGAAGATGCAGCAGGACTCGATGAAGTTACTGTAATTGCAGAAGTTTCAACCATCCAACAAAAAGTAGACCGAAAGGTGATTACTATTGGAAAAGATCTAGCTGCTAGTGGTACTGCTTCAGAACTTATGGTAGGTATCCCTTCAGTAAGTGTAGATGCTCAAACAGGAGATATTAGCCTACGTGGAAACTCAAATGTACGTGTAATGGTAGATGGAAAACTATCTAACATACCAACAGCTCAATTATTAAAGCAAATCCCTTCAACGGCGATTAAATCTATTGAATTAATTACAAATCCTTCTGCAAAATATAATCCTGAAGGCATGAGTGGACTTATCAATATTGTATTACATAAAAATACAATGGTAGGATTTAATGGAAGCGTTAGTAGTGGAATACGATACGAGAAAGAAGTGAAATTTAATAGTTCATTGGATATGAACTACCGTAATGGAAAGTTCAATTTATACGGAAGTTATAGTAATACTATTGCGAAAAATGCAAACAATGGACGTGTATCAAGACCAGACAACGACTCTGAGCAGTTCTTTGTATTTTTAGATGACAGAAAAAATCATTTATTTAAAGCAGGGCTTGATTTTTATTTAAATGACAAGAACACTATTTCTTTCTTTACAAATCAAAGTATTTCTGATGGTAATACTATTGGTACAACGAAAGCATTTTTCTATAACAATCCGGGATTTGATCAAAGTCAGGAATTCGATACAAATAATGAGAATACTTCTCAACAATACAATTTTGATTACAAATTAGACTTGGCCAAAGAAGGTGAAAATATTGAATTGGAAGTTGACCACAATATTTATGAAGGAGAAAATCCAATTAATTATAACTTTTTATTAGGGAGTCAAGATGATTATGTAGATTTAAACGATACGGATAGAGTTAGAACTACCATTAATTTAGACTATGTAAATCCACTTTCGGAAACTACTAAATTGGAATTAGGTGTTCAAGCAAGATTGTTCAATACAGAAATTTTGTATTCGTCGACTGGAGAATCTTTAAATCAACTTGGTGTATTTAGACCAACTCCTAATACAGATTTTGATTATACAAGAGATATTTACTCGGCTTACGCTACATTTAGTAAAAAATTCGATAAGTGGACTTACCAAATTGGAGCAAGAGTTGAAAGCGTTAATGTAGATGCTTTAGCTTTAGAAACAGAAATAGGTACTGGAGTCACCACGCCAATTAGTTTTCAAAATGACTATGTAAAATTATACCCATCTGCATTCTTTACATATACACCTTCTGAAAAGAACTCTTACCAGTTAAGTTATAGCCGTAGAGTTGATCGTCCTGGGATTGGTCAAGTAAACCCAATTAGAGAATGGGGTACACCATTAATTTCTTCTTATGGAAATATTAATCTTGAGCCTCAATTTACAAATTCATTAGAAGTAAATTACACAAGAAAACTTGGAAAAGGAAGTATTACTGGAGGCGTATTTTACCGTGCCATTTCAGACGAAATTAACAGAGCTTTATTTGTTGACAGAACAGATGTTAATTCTGGTCGAATTATTTTAACTCACGATAACTTTGATGATACTTCGGCATTTGGTTTTGAATTATCTACAAACTATCGCCCTGTAAAATGGTGGAGTATTAATGGAAGTTTTGATTTATATTCTCAAACTCAAAAAGGTATTGCTGAAACTTTAAATGCTCCAATTGAAACTGCAACTATCGATGATATTGCAACTGAAGTTTCAGAAGTTGATAATGTGGCATGGAACTTTAGAATGTTTAACAACTTTAAAGTAAGCAAACGATTAAGCTTAACTGCTTTTGGATTCTACAGAGGTCAAAACAAAACTTTACAGTTCAATATTGACCCAATGTATTTTGTAAACATTGGAGCTCGTGTAAGCTTTGCAGAAGGAAAAGGATCATTCAGTCTAAACTTTAACGATGTATTTAATACAATGCATTTCTCAGGAAATGGTAGCAAACCTTATAAGCAAGATATCTTTTTCAACTGGGAAAGTCATACTGTTGCAGCCAGCGTATCATACAGATTTGGTGGAGGAAAATACCGTGCTAAGTCTCGTAAACGCAGAGACAACGATGAGAAACAAGGTAGTGGTGGTGTTTTCTAGAAAACATTAAAAAAACTATAAGATAACATATTAATAGCCTGCATAAATAGTTGATGGTTAGTGTTAATGTTTGGTTATTAATAATAAATCCCAAAGTCGTAAGATTTTGGGATTTTATATTTTAATCAAATAAATGTCTTGAAACGTACTTTTCCGAAGCAGTTC
>Ga0105356_10006199_pt1 | contig 11178 bp, 9 predicted proteins | sample GOMGulsemesocosm_3_FD_83502 | JGI IMG/M metagenome (GOLD analysis project Ga0105356, IMG submission 83502) | Methane-oxidizing microbial communities from mesocosms in the Gulf of Mexico - GOM9D Gulf of Mexico | ecosystem: Environmental > Aquatic > Marine > Cold seeps | place: Gulf of Mexico...
ACTCATCGGACCAGAATGATAACTGAACAGGAAGATTCAACTATGTCACCAGAAAAAGCATCTAAAGCTAAGCCAACTATGCCAAATAAGCCAAATAAGCCAACCAAGGTGATGGCACTTTACAATAAACTGACTCGCTTGCCTTTTGGTAATAAAATTTTCTCAGTAATGGTTGCTCGCATGGCACCTTATTTTGGAACGATCAAGCCGCTAATCACAGAGCTAAAACCTAACTATTGTGAATGTTTTATCAAAAAAGGTAAAAGGGTGCATAACCATATAAAAACAGTGCACGTCATTGCCATATGTAATGGTTTGGAAATGGCTATGGGCGTGATGGCTGAAGCCTCTATTCCTAAACATTTACGCTGGATCCCTAAAGGCATGTCACTTGATTACACCGCAAAAGCGGGCTCTGATATACGCTGTGTAGCTCAAGTTACTCCTGAACAGTGGGTATGTGGTGATCTTTTGGTTCCAGTAACAGCCTATGATACCGAAGGAGTTGTGGTGGTTAAAGGCCATATTAAACTTTGGATTTCTGAGAAATAACATTCCCTGAGTTTTACTTTTACTTCGCTATAAAAAATACAGGCATTATTACTTTAATAAATTACTTTAATAAATTACTTTAATAAATTACCTTAATAAATTAGCGTAATAATTCATGCTTACGTGTTGATGACTAACCATGTGCATTTATTGGCTTCTTCAGAATTAGCTGACGGTATGAGTTTGATGATACAGGCTATTGGGCGAAGCTATGTAAGATATTTTAATACTTTATATAAGAGAACAGGTACGCTCTGGGAGTGGCGATTTAAATCATCATTGGTTGATAGTAAAATTATTTTTTAACCGTGAGTAGGTATATTGAATCCTGTGAGGGCAGGTATGGTGAATTTTCCAAAGCAGTATCAATGATCTAGTTTTAGTGCGAATGCATTAGCTTGGACTAACGATATGATTTCACCGCATGAAGTCTTTAACGCATTGGGTCGAAATATGACGGAAAGGCAAAAGTCTTATCAAAAGTTATTTGACGAAAAGCTAGATCAATTATCAGTAGAAGATATTAGAATAACATCCAAAAGATCACAGCTTATATGCAAGGAGTCATTTATTTTAGCGTTGACACTGGAAGTGGGCCGAAAGATAACTAAATAATGCCATGGTGGTGATAGCAGATCTGAAAGCTATAGAAAAACCCAAGTGTTCTGACCCCTTGATTTTATGCTTGATTTCTTGATTTTATATTAATCGGTTTATCAGCTCGCCTCTTATCAATACATCATAATAATATACTCGTTAAAATAGTCATTTATATCGTTATTAAACTAAGACGTTTAAGCCTAGGTATTTATGTTATGTGCTACTTCTAGATATTAATTGTGTGAAATGTAATAGCTTTAGCGTAGATTATTAGATAATAAAGTGGATATGACTTACTCAATATCTACATAATTAGCTAATCGCTAAAAAGGATGGTCAATGATAGATTTTAATAATAAAGGTTTTTTTAAACTTAAACAGCATGCTGATTATGCTGAAAAAGTAAGTGATTTACTGCTTGATGATGAGCGAATAATTGACTCATATAAATCTATGCGTGACGGTGTAGTCTTTACAAGCAAAAGGATTATTGCAGTCAATGTTCAAGGTATTACCGGAAGTAAAAAAGACTTCACCTCATTACCTTATAAAAATATTGTTGCCTATTCCGTTGAAACATCCGGTACATTCGACCTTGATTCTGAACTAGAAATATATTTTTCAGCGGTAGGTAAAGTTAGATTTGAATTTACAGGTAAAACGTCACTGTTAGAAATATCCAAAACAATTTCTAACTATGCACTGTAGGTTTTAAAAATGAGAAACTAAATAACTCTTTTCTCTATATTAGGGCATTAACTTAGAGTATTAACCTAGAGTATTAATTTAGGGTACAGATATGGCAGTCAAGTTCAATCAGGAGGTTTCCAAATGGATAGTGAATCAATGATGGTTTGGAGTGTATTATTTGGCGGTATAGGTATTGGTTACTTTACCTATGGCAGAAAACAAAAAGCTAAGGTTCCTTTCTGTGTCGGTTTATCTTTATTCGCATTTCCATACTTTATGTCTAGTGTAACTATGCTGCTTATTGTCGGTGTTATTTTAGTCGCAATACCTTATTTTATTAAGATTTAAGCTTAATGCTTAATGCTTAAAAGGGACGTTATGGATATTAGAAATATCATGTGGCATGAAGCTTTACCCATAAGACATGAAATGCTGTGGCCAAATAAGCCTTTATTATTTTGTAAGGTGGAAGGAGATGAAACCGCAAGTCATTATGGTGTTTACCACAATGATAAATTAGTGAGTGTTGCGTCCATCTATATTAAAAACCGTGATGCTAGGCTTAGAAAGTTTGCGACATTAACGGGCTTTCAAGGACGTGGCATAGGTTCAAGTCTTATTACACATATCATGACTGACCTTAACGCGAATGGTATTGAGTCTTTTTGGTGTGATGCTCGAAAAACCGCTGTCAGTTTTTATAAAAAATTTGGCATGGAACAACAAGGGCTTGAGTTTAACAAATCAGGTGTTTTGTATTTCAAAATGGAAGTAAGCCTGATGCTGACAACATAAAAAAGCAGTATTATTCACCAACCATCTTCCCCTGTATTACCCTTTGTACTTAAACCGTTTATTCGTGTTTTGCTTTACTCTGTGAGCTAATTATCTAAAAGAGAGAACTTATCCTATACTGAATTAATATTTTCATATGCATAATAAACTGATGCAATTTATATTTTTATCAGAAGGAATGAAATTGTTAAATAAACAGATTGCTAAGTTGGTTTGTAAGGGGGTTATTAAACAGTATTTCGAGTTGATAATTAAGTTACCTATGGTTTATGCTTTACTTATTTCATTATTTTTCTCATCGGGTGCCTTAGCTCAGCAAAACCTTAAAACCTTGAACTTTTGTGTCGACCCTGATTGGATGCCTTTTGAAGGCATAATTAATGGCAAACATACGGGGATCGCCAGCGAATATCTCGATATATTCTCACAATTAACACCTTATTCATTCAATATTAAAGCAACAAGTTCTTGGAAGGAAACTACTGAGCGACTTAAATCAGGAAAGTGTGATTTAACTTTAATGCTGAATAGATCTATTGAGCGTGAAAAATACCTATCCTTTACCATGCCTTACTTTTTTGGCCCTAATGTTTTAGTGAGCAAAAAGGACGTGCCCTTTATGCAAGACTTAGCTTCGGTAGGTAACCTGACATTGGCTGTGGTTTCGGGTTATCGGTTACTTGAAGAAATCCCTTTGTATTACCCAGAAATAAAGATAAAAATTGTCTCTTCTGAAGACGAAGGACTAGTCGCCGTAGAGCAGGGTGACGTTGATGTTTATGTTGGATCGCTGTATTCAATTAATTTAACTCTCAACCAGCTTAATTTGAGAGCACTAAAGATTAATGGTTGGATTTCTTTACAGGATAAATTACGCATCGGCTTTACAAAATCCAACGCGAATCTAATTCCTATATTTAATCAAGCGATAGATAAAATATCCACTAAACAACACAATGAAATACTAAATAGATGGAGTAATGTACAAATCGTCAAACAAACTGACTATACCTTACTCTACTATCTTGCCAGTGGTGTTAGCATGATTTTTATCGTGTTTTTATGGCGTTACTTAGTTTCTGTCAAAGTGTTTTCTGCACTAAGTCTAAAAAATAAAGAGCTAGAATTAACAAGACAAGAGTTATTGAATGCCAATAAAAACCTTGAATATTTATCATTTCATGACAATTTAACCAAGTTATATAACCGCCATTACTTTATGTCGACATTAAAAGATCACTTTAATAATGTGGCTCGACAGAAGGGCACTTCAGCAATCCTGATGATTGATTTAGATTTCTTTAAAAAAATTAATGACGAATATGGTCATGTTGTTGGCGATAAAGTATTAAAGCAATTCTCTTCGGTTTTATCAAAAGCATTACGTGCGGGTGACATTGCAGCTAGGTGGGGCGGTGAGGAGTTTATAGTCTTATTACCTAAAGCCAATAAAGAGCAATCTATGACTTTAGCCAAAAGGTTAATTAACGCGGTTGAAAAATATATCTTCGAATCTAACATCCACTTAACGATCAGTGTTGGCGTATCTCAATTTAAGTCAAATGATACTATTGAATCATGGATTGAACGAGCGGATACTGCACTTTACCAGGCTAAAAATGAAGGTCGAAATTGTATTAAAGAGTTAGCTTAAGTTTAGTTATCTTAAAATTCATTACTTAAATTATAAACCTATTAAATTAGTGATTGTAAGGGACTGATTTTTTATGCATTTCTTTAATTACAGCAATATTGAATAAATTGTTATTGGGTGTTTACCTAAGCTTAAGCGCAAATAATGATAACGTTCCATTTCAATGAACTAAATTCAAGGCTTGCTCTGCCCATCCCAATATATTATATCCAGCTTAATAATACTGATTTTCAACACCAATAACTGACATATGTGGTTTGGTGTAGACTGACTCGCTGTATTTAAGCCAATAAGTGTGGGTAACTAGTTATTAAAAAAGCTTTGTATTTGTCAATTTTCAGGATATAAAATAGCTAGAATAATTAATAAAATTGGCATATATAAAGAATATTACAGAAATAATAATTAATTATGAAATATTAAATATTAATTGAGTGCGGCGCTTTACATGTAAGCGCTTCCATGTATTATGTAAATAATAAACGTACTGGTATAGTACAAATGTTCTGTTTTAACGTGAGGAAATTTTTATGCGGTTATTTCTTTATCCCTTTCTGTGTCTGCTGTGTTTTCAATATACAAGTGCTGCACAAACCTTAGCTATGCCTGGCATGCCAGATGAAACATCACTGCCTCATACTTTACTCAAAAATGTTATGAAGCGTGCCAATATCACACCAGAATTTCCTTACCGTGATATCAAATCCGGGGCGCTATCTTTCAACAGAATGAAACAAGATATTCTCAGCGGAAAGATTGATATCTTCTGGTCAATGACATCTAAAGAACTTGAGCAGGAATTTATACCAGTATATATTCCTATTTTTCGAGGTCTTTTGGGGATGCGTATTCCTTTGGTTAAAAAAGAAAATGTTAATATGTTTGCAAATATTTCAGACATTAACCAATTAATAAAATTTAAAGCCGGCAGTGGTAAAGCTTGGCCTGATACCAAAATTCTTGAACACAATAATATTCCTGTCGTTAAAACGCTCAAATATCAAAACTTATTCCCCATGTTAGAAGGGGGACGATTTGATTACTTCCCCAGAGGATTACATGAGCCGTGGCAAGAAATTATAAATAATAAAGAGTTAAACCTCGGCGTGGAAAAAAATATCCTTATACGTTATACCGCGCCAAATTATTATTTCGTTTCAAAAAGCAAGCCAGAGCTCGCTAAACAGCTGACAGACTTGTTAAATGAATTAGTTGAAAATGGTGACTTTGCAAAATATTTTTTTGAAGATGAAGAAGTAAATAATGCTTTAAGCCGAGCGAATGTCAAAAATAGAACTGTCTTTGATATAGAAAATCCAACTCTTTCAGAGAATACGCCAATACACCGTAAAGCGCTTTGGTTTAACCCATTAGAAGTAAAAGGTCATTAGTCATGCAATCAATCACTCAAAAAATGCTCATCGCATTAATTAGCGCAACGATACTTGTATTAGCTTTAGTTTCAGGGGTTAGTTACTACACACAAAAATCACTCGAACAAGAGTATTGGGCTGAAAAAAAGAACACCATGAGTAACCAATTATCTGTTATTTTTCAAGAGCCTGTTTTTGCCTATGACAAAACGTTAGTTAAAAGTATTCTTGATGCGGTACTTAAAGATGTCGCTATATCTAGTCTAATTGTCTTAGATCATAGAGATAAAATTCTTGCTCAAGGAGCAATAGCCAATAAAAAAGCAGATGAACAATTTACCTTACCGCTTTTATGGACGGATAAATCAAAGATAGGTACGGTTAAAATAGGTTTTTCTCAAGATATTGTTAATGACAGGCTTGATAATGCACTGATTGAAAAAGTCTTTGCACTCATTATTACTATTATTTTACTTGCAGTTGTATCAATATTTTTCTTAAGAAAAATAGTTGTTAGCCCCTTATCTAACTTGTCTTCAGTGTTAAGAGATATTGCGCAAGGGGGTGGGGATTTAACGCAAAGGATCCCAATAAAATCAAATGATGAACTGGGGGAGTTAGCCGCTAACTTTAATAATTTCATTAATACGGTTCAATCTATTGTCTCAGCTTTAGCACTCGCTAACCAAGAGCTGTCAAATGTAGCTGAGCGTGTTAACAAGGTCAGCAAAAGTACAAATAAAGACTCACAAGAGCAACGTTTACAAACAAAAGATGCTCTGGAGCATTTAACTCAACTGCAAGAAGCAACTGTGCATATTGCTCAAAATGCAGAGCAAACCTCATTAAATACCAATAACGTCCATCAATTATCTGAAAACAGTATGATTCAAATGGAAACCAATAGACAAAAAGTTGACTTATTATTCCAAGAATTAGACTCTACCTCTGAAATCGTTACGCAGTTAAGAGTAGAAAGTCAAAATATTACTAAAGTACTTGATGTAATTACAGGGATTGCTGATCAAACAAATCTACTTGCCTTAAATGCTGCTATTGAAGCGGCTCGTGCGGGTGAGTCTGGCCGAGGATTTTCAGTTGTTGCTGATGAAGTAAGAGCACTTGCAAGTAAAACCCATGATTCAACCAATGAAATTTCATTAATTATCAACTCTCTGCAAAAACAAGCTCAATCGTCATTTGATGCAACACATAGAAGTAAAGACTTAGTGAGTGAAACAATTGAAACAACCAAAACCGCCAATGATTTATTAAATGAAATTAATGAAAAAATTAATGAAATTAATAGTATGAATACCCTAATAGCGAGCAGTTCAGAAGAGCAAACACTCGTTACCGATAGTGTGAAGCAAAGTATGCAACAAGTTAATGATGGTGCTGAACGACTTGCCACTGAAGCAGGCTCTCTTCATGATGCCACTAGTGAGCTTTCACAAGTACAAGAAAAACTAGTCAAGCAAATTGATAGGTTTACCTATTAGGAACAAATGTGGCTCATATATCCAAGCTACTTGCAAAGGTAGGTTTTGTGAGTATGGGCTGTTATCTAACTTAGTTTCTAGTTGTCCCTTTAACTGTGCAAATAAGAGGGGGTGGTGACAAATAAACCTTTTCTAATTGCTACCTTTTAATCGAAATTATAATCAATAGAGATTTAAGTTATCGAATGGAATCGATAATGCAAGTAAGCAAAGCAAGAATGTTTATTCCTTCAATGCCTTGTCATGTGATCAGTTGTGGAAATAAGCGCAATGCATATTTTTGTCATGAAGATGATTACCAATGCTATCTATAAATTTTAAATGAAGCGGGTAGCAAGTATTTTGCTTTAATCCATGCCATTAGTAAGTAATCAAGTTAAAGAACAAATTGATTACTTACTCGGTAGAAAGCTAGGTAATACAAAGCGAGGACGAGCAATTAAAAGCACTTATGGGCATTAGTGCTAAATGTCACCGCCCCTTACATCCTTTTCATAGTAACAATTAATAACCCTTCAATAACTAATCAAAGCAGCATCAAGCCGTTGCTGATTCAGCTAATATAAACAAAGAAGTAAAAGGCACGAAAGTCGGCTTTGTTACACTCGGCTGCCTAAGCTAACTCAAACGTTGCTTTGTAGCGTAAACAAATACTTTCACGCCTCACAAGTACTCCTCTATCGGTAATAATTGTAATAGACGTGATTTTATTCGTTCTGATAGTTTAGTTTCTGGCTCGTTTTCCCAGATTTTCTCTCCTGAATACCAACGGATTTTTCCTTCAAATAAGTTCAGACGCCAACTGTTCTCTTCGTTCATCGCCACCTCCATATCATCTGCAAGACTTTCAGCAACACGATGACTTTCAATGACTAAAAGAGACTCAGTATTGAGGTAGGTTGAACGTAAGTTGAAGTTAAAAGAGCCGATAACAGCCACTCGTCTGTCAAAAACAATAGACTTTGCATGAAGGCCATAAGCACTTGTTGGTGCGCATTTAGATAAATCTCTAGTTGATTCTTCACAAAGCTTCGTATCTGGTTTCAACTCAAACAACTGTATACCTTGTTCAAGCATGTCCCGACGACGACCAGCGTATCCAGAATGATTAGTAACTAGATCATTAGAGGCCATTGAATTGGTCAATGCTTTTATCTCAACCCCTTTGCGGGTCAATATCTGCAAGGCTTCAAGTTGACGATCATCAAATATTAGATAGGCGGATTCCAACAATATTTTTTGGTCAGATTGGCGAGCCAATTTGGCCAATAATTTTGCAGTAGCCTTCGGCTCGCTGATATTACTTTCATTAACAGGTACTGGTCTGTCAGAAAAAAAATGTGCTCGAACCCAAATCATCTCATTTATCAAATTCTTTAAGAATTGATGTGCCACCTTATTTCCTTCTGGTAAGGCAGGGTAGTGCTTATATCGAGGAGCTGCCACCATACCTAACATCGCTAATTCTGATGTGGATTTACCACCTAGTAACTTGACAGGGTAAGACCAGCGACTGTTCCAATATTCTGCAAAGCTAGTTTGAATATCGGTTACTACAGAGCCCATTACCAGTGCATCTCGGTCACGGAAATTTATTTCATCAGAAAGGTCAAAATATTCATCGCCGATATTACGTCCGCCGACAATAGAAAGAGCACCGTCGACGGTAAATGACTTATTGTGCATACGACGGTTTAGACGGGAGAAATCACCCAATACATTTAGCCACTTTACTGCCCCACGGCGACTGGGGATAGGGTTGAATATGCGGATCTCTATTTGAGGGTGAGCATCAATAGCGGTTAGCAAATCCTCTCGTTCGTTAAGATTGATATCATCAAGCATTACACGGATTTTAACACCACGATCTGCAGCCGCTATCAACCGGCTTGCCAAGTAGTGTCCAGAAGCATCTGAATTCCATATGTAATACTGGATATCAATGCTGCGTTCAGCGGTTTCAATTAATGCCAGTCGCTGCGCCAAAGCGTCCCAGCCAGTATCTTGCAACAGAACCGCACTAGTACATTTTGTAGGCTGTTTAGGCTTTTCAAGCCGATAAGTGTCAGTCAATTCGGATAATGTACTTGTTGTCTGAGTGGTTGCAGGCTCAATCCGGTGCTTAATCTCCTCGGGGAGAGAGCCACAGCCAGTGATAATGGCGACTAAAAGTATGGTTACATTAATACGTTGAAGCATAAGCATTTTGAACACTCCTAATTTACTGTCTTTTGATTAGCACGCAAGTGACTATCCGCAAGATTGTTTTTAATTAGCTCAGCGAATGTAGGAGTAACATTTTTTATATTTTTAAAGGGAGAAAGGGAGAGCATAAACCCGTGGGCCTTTTATGAAATTAATAAGCAAAGTCAGTAGTTGATTTTAATGCTCTCATAATTAACCTACTTGAACAACGGTCTAATTAAACGTTGCCGAATAATGCAATTGACTGGTGCTTTGTGTGAATGGTTTTGCAGCATAACTTGGCTTATTGGATATGAATGATAAGCACAAGTTACTATCGGGAAGGTGGTTTGAGAAACAGAGTTGATTGTTGCGTGATAAATGGTAGGCAATAAAAAAACACCAATGAATGGTGCTTTAATTATTCTAAAAACAGATTAGATTACTGCTTCTTAAATCTTCTTGATGCTAAACCCATAATGCCTAATGCGAAGATAGCAAGGGTAGAAGGCTCTGGAACTTGGACGCTCACTCTAACATTATCTAAACCAGCAGCCCCTACATAACCACCTGTTGTAAGGTTGGTTATTATGGCGGAGGTTATATTCTCACCTACAGCAATAACTCCAAAGAACCCATTGCTATTTGTAGCTATTGTATTTAATACAGAACCATTCACTGTTATATTGTAAGAATCAGAAAAGTCAGCATTAAAGTAATCAAAACCAAATGCGGAAATGCTAGAGGAAAAGCTAAAATTAGATTGAGGTCCTAAACCTCCATCATTATTTCCCCAACCGTAAAAATTTTGACCGAAGAATCCTATACCATTTGATACATCACCAGCCCCAGAACTGGCTATGAGTGAATTCAAAATGCCGTTGTTATCGCCATTAGAAAGACTAGTTAATGTAAAGCCACCAAATACTCCACTATAATTAGCAGTAGAATATTCTACTGCCTCTGAAGAGAAGTCCTCGGTATTTAAAGTTCCCGCAGCCGCTTCAAATAATGCCGCGTCGTTAAAAGTTATTAAAGTCGCATTCGAAAAACCACTAACAGATAAAACTAAACCAGCCAAAGCCGCTTTTAACATTTTTATATTCATTTTTAAGCCCTTATCATCCTTGTCCAAACTGTGGAGTAGTGATGTGTTAAAGTAAAAATAATATCGGGTAAAATTAAAGCATAAAGCAAGCCAAAGCATTAAAGTTCTTTTTTTTCAGAGGAGTAGTAATACCCAATAAATCACTAAACTCAAAAGTGTAAAGTAATTGGACATTTATCCAGCCCTAATTCATTACTTGTTTACTTTAATTCAGCAAACACGATAACTACCACGAACAACTACATTCCTGTATAATCCGAGCATTAAACAATAGCCTTAGCAAATACCCTGAGTTTGTAATAAAGGCTTTAAAACCACCATTTATGACGCTGCTCTTCTCTTAATTAGATACTAGAAAAAGCACCTGTTACAAAATTTAGAATAAGTAGAGAGCACATGACCGTAGAACAATACATCCCTAACGATAAGCCCCAAGCACCTAAAAAGAGTAGTAACTCTGCAGAAAGCCAAACAACCACGTTAGATATTCCAGCTAAAATGATTGAAGAGCAACATAACGAAGTTGTTAACGCAGCTGATGTAAGTAAAGAAGCAAAAGGAGCAAAAGGAGCGAAAGTCGGTTTTGTTTCACTCGGCTGCCCAAAAAACTTAGTAGACAGTGAACGTATTCTTACTCAGTTACGTACTGAAGGTTATGATGTTACTAATAGCTACGACGATGCTGAACTTGTTATTGTCAATACTTGTGGTTTTATAGAT
>Ga0105356_10006200_pt1 | contig 11175 bp, 11 predicted proteins | sample GOMGulsemesocosm_3_FD_83502 | JGI IMG/M metagenome (GOLD analysis project Ga0105356, IMG submission 83502) | Methane-oxidizing microbial communities from mesocosms in the Gulf of Mexico - GOM9D Gulf of Mexico | ecosystem: Environmental > Aquatic > Marine > Cold seeps | place: Gulf of Mexico...
AATTTAGTGAAATTCCATTTGATGTTTTCTGAGCCCATAAAACCACGCTGGGCCTTTTTTAGGTACTTAAACAGCGGGTCCGCTTTATAACCATTGACGTCGACCTTGGAAAACATCGGAAAAGAAACCCCGTAGTTCAACTGACAGAATGACTCAATGTCGCTTTCACTACCGGGCTCTTGAAAGCCAAACTGGTTACAAGGAAACCCCAATATGACCAGCCCGCGCTCGCCGTAGTCCTTGTACAGCTGTTCCAGCCCCTCGTACTGCGGAGTCAGGCCACACTTACTGGCGGTGTTAACAATCAGTATCGCCTGCCCTTCATAATCTCTTAGCGACACGATTTCCCCGCCGATAGTCTGTGCCTCGAAATCGTATATGGCTGCGCTCATAGTACCGCTCCTCATTGGGTTTATCTTGACCATATACTAAACACAAATTACATTGCGCACAATGTAGTTGTGCAACGGATTGAATGCTTTATGATGCGATCACTAGCACTAAGCTGCACCAACCCAACCGCTAATGCGAATTACTGAGGAACACTACATGTCTGAACAACGAGAATTCGACCTTATTGTCTACGGCGCCACTGGCTATACCGGTCGCCTAGTATGCGAATACTTAAACCGTCAATACGGCGTCGGCGGCGAAGTCAGCTGGGCCATGGCCGGCCGCAGTGAAGACAAGCTAACCCAGGTCCGCGATGAAATGGGTATTTCCGATCAGCTAACACTGATCGTCGCCGACGCTGCTAGCCCCGCTTCAGTCGATGCCCTCGCCGCGCGCTGCCAAGTGGTATTGACTACTGTAGGCCCCTATCAGCTATACGGTTCGGACCTGGTCCGGGCCTGTGCCGCAGCGGGCACAGACTATGTTGACCTGTGCGGCGAACCCGCTTGGATGCACCAAATGATCGCCGCCCACGGCGCCAGCGCAGCCGCCAGTGGTGCCCGTATCGTATTCTCCTGCGGTTTTGACTCCATCCCCTTCGATCTCGGAGTGTACTTCTTACAACAGGCCGCCAAGACCACATTGGGTGGCCCGGTAAACCGCATCAAAGGTCGCGTTCGCGCCATGCAAGGCACCTTCTCCGGCGGCACTCTAGCCAGTTTTAAGGCCACCATGGCCGCAGCTGCCAAACAGCCCGCCATGTATGCGGTGCTCGGCAATGCCTTTGCTCTGACCGAAACCTTTACCGGCCCCGCCCAGCCCGACGGCATGAAACCGATCTTTGAGCAGGACCTAGAGAGTTGGTCGGCCCCCTTTGTGATGGCCAGTATCAATACCAAAAATGTACATCGCTCCAACTTTCTGTTGAAGCACGAATACGGCGAAGATTTTGTCTATGACGAAATGATGTTAACCGGACCCGGCGACGGTGGCGAGGCGATGGCCAAGGCAGTAGCTGAAGACAAATCAATGGCTGAAAACCCCATTCAGCCCGGCGAAGGCCCCTCCGCCGAAGAGCGTGAAAACGGTTTTTACGATGTGTTGTTTGTCGGTAGCAACGACAGCGGTGCCTCTGTGCGCGCCAGCGTTAAGGGCGACAAAGATCCCGGCTACGGATCCACTTCGAAGATGATAGCGGAGAGTGCAATTTGCTTGGCAAAAAATCTGGAGCTAGCTAGCGGCGGTATCTGGACACCTGCCGCAGCGATGGGTACAGAGCTGATCGAGCGCCTGGAGGCCAATGCCGGCCTGACCTTTGCCATTGAAGCTTAAGCGCAACAACCAGGATTGACCGTTAGCACAGGGTAACAAATCCGGCAGCATTGTATTCGTAGCAGTGCCGCCGGAACAACTCAACCTTTTGTCTCTAGCGTTAAAAAAACGATAAAGAAGATCGGTAGTCGCATAGAAAAGCCGCGGCTATATTTCAAACTTATAATAGTTCCAGCCTCAATGGTCCCTACGGCAAATACACCTTGATTTTAGGGGCTAAAAGATGTTTTAACAGTCCAACTAACAACCCGCGCTGCGAGTTAAAACAAGCATTAGTATTCGCTGCTGCGCCTCACACGCCCCGATATTAACTCTAATCGTATCGCAACTGTGCATCCATAAACACCCGCTGATGTTCAGCCTAACAGCTGATCAATTTGCCCGCAGAGCTGCGTATTACCAGCCAACCGATCAATCCAGTTTTGCGGAATACCGCGCTCACCACCGACACCAAACGCTGCCCCACAGGCGGCACCTAGTATGATTGCGCGGCCACAATTATCCCCCGCCGTGTAGATATTGGCACGTACCGCATCACGGTAACTACAGCTTGTTTTCAGATTGGCAAATACGCTGGCCATGCCGCTACCCAGATCGCAGTGCAGCCCAAATTTTCTGCCCGCTGCCTGCAAATCACCTTCGAAATTCAAAGCCTGGGTTAAATGCTCGGCAGTCGCCGCAGTGGCGCAGGACACAGCGCTGTCAATCGCCTTAGGTAGATCAGTGCCACGTACCAACTGCGCTAACAAATCCGTGGCAACGCGGCCGTAATCCAGCGCCCGAGGGGCGTTGTTAGTCACTTTGATCGCCGATTCGCACAGACCCTGTAAGTTGTCATCTGCAACGTATCTCGCCACCAGTGCCGGCAGCTTGCTGACTGCTGGCAACTGCTCATCCGGGGGCCCCGGATAGACTGTACCGCCAGCCAGCGCATCGACTAGTGCTGTCACATAATGTTGGCACTGCTCAGTATTGGGTTGGGCGTTAGCTAGCGCGGCGACATTTTCAGCCAGCTCTTCGCCTTGATAGCGTTTGGCCGCCGCCAATACTTTTATCAACAAGCCCTGTTTGTTGCTGTGACTATTATCGAAGGGGATTTGATTGGCCAGCGCTAGAGCATCGCCCTCGGCGCGGTAAATAGTATCCAGCGTATCTCGTGTAGGGCGGTCGATATACCCGACAAAACCACCACCGTAACCGAAATAATCTCTGAAGCTGTCCTGGTAGTGGTGCCGGTCGTAGCTGCCGCCGTTAAGCACCATCGAGTTCAGCATCACTCTGGCTTGCTCGCCGTAGTGAGACAGCTCACCGGCCTGTTTGTGGCCGTGGGCAAAATAGCCCACATTGCCGCTATAGTCGCCGGCCGTGGGGGTTCGAAATTCGGGACTGCTGGGGGCCAGTTGCGCAATGCGGCTCTGACTATAAAGCCAGTGAAAACCCATCGTCGCTGCATCTGCCACCAAGGCGCCAAGGATAGTGTTTTTAGCTCGCTGACTATATTCCGTCTTCATCGTTGATCTCCAAGTATTAGCGCGTCGAACAGGCAAAGACAAAACTATAGCCCGGTGCAGGCTATTACAACAACCGTTTGCAGCAAGTAATGCGCCCAGCTATCTCGCCGCGTTGGCGCAGTACCAGCCAATGGTTTTACAAGTGAGATCTGCGCCGCTAATATACCAGTCCCCCCAAGGAGAGAGCCCATGTTATCGGACACCCAGGTCATAGCACGTATTTTTAACCATATCGACAACAAGACCACTGATCTCGGGGAAAGCGACTGGTATGAACCGGTACAAAACTACAGCTCCCAGACCCGCTTTGACCTAGAGCAAGAATTACTACGACGATTGCCGCTACCTTTTTGCCCACTGGCAGCGCTGCCCCAGATCGGTTCCTACGTCGCCCGTACCGCGGCCGGTACTCCGCTGGTAGTGGTGCGCGATAACGACGGCGAAATAAAGGCCTTTCGCAATGCCTGTCGACACCGGGGCAAACAGATTGCCCAGGGCGCAGGTTGCACCAAAATATTTAAATGCGGCTATCACGGCTGGGCCTACCGCCTGGATGGAAAACTAGAGCATATTCCGGATCAGCACGGGTTTCCGAATCTCGACAAATCCACCCACGGCTTGGTGCCGGTAACAGTGGCCGTCAAAGGCGGCATCGTGTTTGTCACCCAGCAGCCGCAACTGGGAGACGGGGCACTGGAGCAACTGCCCGAGTTACTGCCCGCGAATTTTGAGATTTTTTCCAGCGATGACTCGATCACTGACATCAACTGGAAGCTCAATATGGAGGCGACCCTGGAGGGTTACCATATCAAGTCTACCCACGGAGAAACCTTCTACCCCTATGGCTACGACAATCTCAATGTGGTTGAGACCGTGGGGCAAAATTCTCGGATTACCTTTCCCTTCCGCCGTATCGAGCGGCTGCGGGAGTTGCCGCAACAGCAGTGGACCGCCGAGCGTATGCTGACCTATGTATACAATGTTTTTCCCATTGCCACCGTGGCGCAGCTGTCCAATCACACCGTGTTAACTATTAGCGAGCCGATCAGCCCGACCAGTACCCAGTTTTTCAACTACAAACTGGGCGCCGTCGACGCCAATGACAGCGGCGCATTAGAGCGAGCCAAAAAAGATGCCGCGTTTGTCGCCGACACCGGCCTACAAGAAGACACAGCGGTAGTGCGGGAGATTCAGCAGGGTTTAAGCAGCGGCGCCAATACCCATTTCACCTACGGGCGCTTCGAAAAAGCTATTGTGCACTTTCATCAACAGCTCAACAGCAACCTAGAAAAAATGCAGTCAGACACTGAATGAACCGGGACCGAATGGCTTACGCTAACACCTATTCGGGTCCGATCTTCAAGTGCTGTACTCTAGTCCAGCCAAACCTCAAGATTATTGGCCCGGCCAATATCTCTGTCGAGCTTGAGATCTAACAACTCAACCATATTGCATGCTGTTAACAGCTCGACAACATCGTTTTTATCACTATCATTGAGAGCCGCGTATTCGTCTTGCACACGTTTTAACAAGTAGAAGCGATAAGGTTGTGCCAGCGCGTTAATCGTCACACCGCGCAGTTCAAAACTGCCAAAACCCACTCCCCGTACGACTTCGCTACCGGCGGGTAAATTGTCCTGCTGTGCCAACCACTGGTTGATAGCAACGGCAGCGGCCCGGGTTTCCGGCACAAAATCGATGGCGAGCTGGGCCAGTAGTTCGATTAGTGTATCCGGTATCGCGTCCTCTGCCAGATACTGTCCATCCTGACATTCAAACTCGCCCACATCCGGCTCGGGTCTATTCATGCGCTCTACCCAGCGGAACAACCTTACTGCCTTGCTCTGCATCAACGCCAGCGGTTTGGGGTCACGGCCTAGGTGACCGAACAGCGGCGCAATCATGCCGAAATCGCCAATAGACGGACGGCCACCCAGCAGATAGGGCTGGTCGGCAAAATGCGCATCGAGCTTTTGCAATAGCTCGAGATACATCGACTCCACCAACGCGAACGTATCGGGCACTGCACCAAAAGCCTGGCAAGCCGCCCGCATTTTGTCGGCACCCTGCTCTGCCTTCTCCGCCCTGCCCTCGCCTCTAGGGGTTAGTGACTCAAAGTGAAATTTGAGAAAGTCACGATTTTCCGCAGGAAAATTCCAACGATAATGCATAGCCGGGCGCAACAATCCCTCGGCACCAATCACATCGAACAACCGACTCACAATCCGCTGCTTCGGCGTAGACGGAGAAAAGCTCTCACCGCAGCTCGCCTCATAGTGGTCGATAATCGCCGCACCGTCGCGGATCACCTCTCCCTCGGCGGTCACCAAGGTTGGCATACCGGCCCGGCCCCCGGCGGCAGGTACCACCCAATCCCGATAGTGCGGCAAGATAGTGGTGGTCTCACGGTAGCGGATGCCGGCCTTAATTAAATAACTGCGGGCCCTACCGGTGAACAGCGACAGTGATGAACCATAGAGAATAGCTTCAGACATAACAGATAGTTCCAGACAAAACGGGCGACAGGTCGACCCGCAAAAGTAAGTCGTTAGGGTTTGTGCCGCGGACAATTTGGCCTCTGTGCCTGCGCCGCACTTCGTTCAATACGCGGCGAGGCCTCTGGCCCATTTAAGCACTTAGTGCCGCTCAGGCTTTTGCACTAGGCCTGGCGCTAACGTGTTGATACCAGCGCTTTAAATGGGGGTGACTGTCCCCGGGCACGACCTTCACCCACTTGGCAAAGTCGACCACAACCAAAGCGGAAATATCGGCCACAGTAAATTGATCGATGGCGATAAACTCGCGCCCCTCGAGACGCGCATTAAGCATATCCATAAAGTGCTGCAACCGCTCCCTGCCCCGGGCCGCCAGTTCAGGAATTTGTGCGTAGTTAACAGGCCCCGTAGTAGCGCGATCGACCATACCCGGAGAGCCGTTGCGCAGCGCTTCGGCGCCGGCAGAAAAGCCCTCTATTTCTATCTTGGCATTCCAGTTGGCGACTAACCCCTTTTCTTCAGCGGTACTGCCCAGCAGTGGCGGCTGTGGTTGGTAGGCTTCGGCCCAGGCCGTGATACCGGCATTTTCGGTCAGCACGGTGCCGTCTTCCAGCTTTACTACGGGGATAGTACAGGCGGGATTAATCGCCTTAAAATCGTCGCTCAGCTGTTCGGCCTTGCCCATATCAATCTGCACATTGTCGACCGCGATAGACTTTTCTGCCAGCAAAATGCGTGCCCGGCGCGGACTCGGAGCGGGGGTGTAATCGTAGAAGGTAATAGTCATAAAATTCTCTTTTTAGTGATTAACGTAGCACAGGATTTTTTGTTAAATTAACCTAACATTTATATAGAATACGACGAGATAACCGGTGGTTCAACTGTCGCTCACAGCGTGACATGCTATCTTGATTCATCTTTTTGCTCGAAGTCAGTCAGCACCTCTCGGGCAAAATCCAGCCAGCCCTCGGCGCTAAAGGCAATAGGTCGAACTGCAAGCACTTCGGCAATGGCGCGATCGACGCTGAGCCGCTCCGTCGTTATTAACTGCGCGGCCAAGACCAATCCGGTGCGGTCCTTGCCAGAGCGGCAGTGGATTAATACCGGGCCACGGGGCAATTGCGCTGCAACAAACGCGAGCGCCCTCGGTAAATTAGTCAGACACAAAGCCTTGTCTCCCGGCCGCACCGGCGCATTGGCAGACATGGGGATATTAGCATAGGCAATATCTGCTTTGTCCATATCGCTGTGGTGCACCAGCTCGCCGTCATTGACCGACAATATGGCGGAAAATCCCCGGGCCTTAAAAGCGCCGATATCCCAGTGGTGTAAGTTAGGGCCACTGCGGCCGGCGATACAACCAGGGCGCAGCCAAAAAACCTGTTCCATTGTCTCTGTTACCTAGAATGAATCTTGCGAATGGGTGTCATTAAAGCGCCTTCAATAAGTCACGGGCAATAATCACCCGCTGAATTTCGCTGGTACCCTCGTAAATCGTTGTTATTCTAACGTCGCGACTCATGCGTTCCAGCGGGTACTCACGCATATAACCTGCCCCACCCATGAGTTGCAGCGCGGTATAACAGGCATCGTTGGCTTTTTCGGTGGCAAACAACTTAGCCATCGATGCCGAGGTACCATAGGGCTTGTCCTGTTCCTTATTATAGGCGGCCTGCATAATCAGTAAACGCGCGGCTTCCATTTCGGTATAGCGCTCCACCAACATCCACTGCAAGCCCTGAAAGTTGGCAATTTTCTGGCCAAACTGCTCCCGCTCCCCCATATAATTACGGGCATAATCCAACGCTGCCTTGCCAATACCCAGCGCAGTGGAGGCAATACCAATACGGCCACCGGCCAACTCCCCCACCGCCACTTTAAAGCCCTGCCCCTCGGCCCCCATCAACGCATCGGCAGGTATCCGACAATTATCAAAATACACTGCATTGGTGGCGGAGCCACGCTGGCCCATTTTGTCTTCGGCGGGCTCTATGCGCAGCCCCTCGGTGCCCCCCTCCACTAAAAAGCAGGAAATCCCCTTGCCCTTGGCGGCAGTACTATCGCTAACCGCCCACACAATAAACACCCCCGCGTACTCGGCGCTACTGATAAACATTTTGCTGCCGTTGAGCAGCCAGCTGTCGCCTTCTTTCACCGCGGTGGTGCGCATTGCGGCGGGGTCGGAACCGGCGCCGGCCTCGGTCAAGCAAAAGCCACCGGCTGCAAACTCACCACTGCACAGTTTTGGTAAGTACTTTTGCCGCTGTTGCTCGCTGCCCACCGCCTGAATCACCTCGGCGACCATATTAGTCACCGACATGGTAACCGCAGTAGCGGCGCAACAGGCGGCTATCTCCGACAGCGCCACACTAAAGGCGATTACCCCAGCCTCACTACCGCCGTACTCTTGTCGAATGTTCAGGCCCATAAAGCCCAGCTGCGCCAGGGCATTTAAATTGGCTAAAAAAACCTCTCGGCCACGGTGTTGGTCCAGCGCTTCGGCGTTGGCCACCAACTCCCCTCGGGCAAACTGCGCCGCGGTATCCCGAATCATTATTTGTTCTTCGCTTAGTTCCAGTTGCATTGTTACTCCCTTCGCTTATTGCCGATTATCACAGTTTCACAACTACTATTACCTATACCGATAATAATTAACAGCGTAAATACCCCAGAGGATTTGGTATTTCAGCCGAATTAACCCCATAAAATTATTCGCGGAATACTGCATGAAAGTTTGTCCAGCGCCAATTCACCCGCCCGCTACTGCGCGGCCACCGACAGTGGCAATATTGCGCCCATACACAGCACATGAGGCAATAGTAGCTGCTGCCAGACATCTAGGCTAAGCCCATAATAATCAAGATTTATATGAGCCATAATTGTATACTCAAAAAATCTTTGCATTTGTTAATAAACTAGGCACAACTATGACCCAACATACCAATACCGACGACATTCATATCGCAGGGGTGCGCCCACTCGTCTCACCGGCCATTTTGATGGAAGAACTGCCACTGGGCAATACGTCTGCGGCCATGATTAGCAGCACCCGCACGGCTATCGAAAATATATTTAATGGCAGCGATGATCGCCTGCTGGTAGTCGTTGGCCCCTGTTCGATTCACGACCCTGCCGCGGCCCTGGAATACGCGCAAAAACTACAGGGCGTACTCGGCCAGTTCGAGGGCGAGCTATTGATCGTGATGCGCGTTTATTTTGAAAAACCTCGCACCACTGTAGGCTGGAAAGGACTAATCAACGACCCCAACCTAGACGGCAGTTTTAATATCAATCAGGGCCTCAAAACCGCGAGAAAGTTATTATTAGACGTTGCCGAGCTAGGCGTGCCCGCGGGCTGTGAGTTTCTCGATACGATCTCTCCACAGTTTATTGCCGACCTAGTATCCTGGGGCGCGATTGGCGCCAGAACGACCGAGAGCCAGATACACCGCGAATTGGCTTCGGGGCTGTCGATGCCAGTGGGTTTCAAAAATGGCACCGATGGCAGCATGCAAATCGCTATTGACGCCATTGGCGCGGCGGCACACCCCCATCATTTCTTGTCAGTCACCAAACAGGGTATCTCAGCTATCATCACCACCAGCGGCAACAAAGACTGCCATATTATTTTGCGCGGATCTAACAAGGGCCCTAATTACGATCCAGCATCGCAGCAGGCTGCCACAGCTATGCTAGAGAAAAATAATTTGCCACCGCGACTCATGGTCGATTGCAGCCACGGCAACAGCAACAAGGATTTCAACCGCCAACCGGTGGTGGTCGAGGACTTAGCCCAGCAGATGGCCGCGGGCAATAACGCCCTGTGCGGCGTAATGATCGAGAGCAACCTGTTTGAGGGCAATCAAAAACAACCCCTGGCCTACGGTATTAGTATCACCGATGCGTGTATCTCCTGGGACACAACCGTGTCTACGCTGCAAACATTGGCTCGGGCGGTCAACGCCAGGCGAACTACACAGCAGTAAGCTCAGCCTGGACTACTGTTTGCCACTGCCCTCGTGTTTCCTTGGGCAGTGAGCAACGCAGCTGCGAACGTCAAAACAACAAAAATCCACGTAAGTCAATACACAGTGCAAATTCTCTTCTTCTTTAACAACAAAACAGCGACCTGCGCGAAATTTTTCTGTACTATCCCCACTCTTTACATAACGCACTAGCAAAATGAGGAGAAAATAATGCGCGAAGCAGTCATCGTTTCCGTGGCTCGTACGGGCCTGGCAAAATCCATCCGCGGTGGATTTAACAATACAACCGGTGTCGCCATGGCGGGACACGCGGTCAAGCACGTCATTGAGCGTGGCAATGTTGAAGCAGCAGACGTTGAAGAAGTTGTTGTTGGTTGTGGTACGCCCCAGGGCACTACCGGCAATAACATCGGCCGTTTAGCCGCGCTTAAAGCTGGCTGCCCGGTAACCACTTCTGGTTTCACTGTTAGCCGTCACTGTTCTTCTGGCCTCAACGCCATTGCTACCGCCGCTGGCCGCATTATCACCGACGGTGTACCGATTGCCATTGGCGCCGGTGTTGAATCCATCTCTTTGTCCATGGGTGGCAAATTCCCTCTGGCCAACGATGCCCCACTGATCGAGCAGTACCCTGGTCTGATGGCTCCCATGATCGAAACCGCTGACATTGTTGCCCAGCGCTACAATATTAGCCGCGACGCTCAAGACGAGTACTCGCTGCAAAGCCAAATGCGTATGGCCGCCGCTCAAGAAGCCGGTTTGTTTGCCGACGAAATTGTGCCCATGCAAACGCAGATGATGCAGCGCAATAAAGAAACTGGCGAAGAAACCCTGATTGACTACGTTGTCGATCGCGACGAGTGCAACCGTCCTACAACAACTCTGGAAGGCCTGCAGTCACTACAGCCCATCCGTGGTGAAGGTCAATTTATTACTGCGGGCAACGCCTCACAGCTGTCTGACGGCGCCGCTGCGGTAATGATGATGGAAGCCAAAGAAGCAGAGCGTCGTGGTATTGCACCTCTGGGCGCCTTCCGCGGTTTTGCAATCGGTGGTTGCGAGCCTGACGAAATGGGTATCGGTCCAGTTGTTGCCGTCCCTCGCTTGCTTAAGCGCGCCGGCCTCACTGTTCAGGACATCGATATTTGGGAATTGAACGAAGCCTTCGCCAGCCAGTGTCTGTACTGTCGCGACGTGCTGGGAATCGATCCTGCCAAATACAATGTCAACGGTGGCTCTATCGCTGTAGGCCATCCCTTTGGTATGACCGGCGCACGTTGTACTGGCCACATCTTGCTGGAAGGCAAGCGTCGTGGTGCCAAGTACGGCGTTGTCACCATGTGTATTGGTGGTGGTATGGGTGCTGCAGGTTTGTTCGAAATCTTCTAAGTACTGGTACGCTGAAGGCAGGGGCGCTAGCGCCTCTGTCTTGTTTCACCCCCTATTGTTTCACCCCCT
>Ga0105356_10006201_pt1 | contig 11173 bp, 6 predicted proteins | sample GOMGulsemesocosm_3_FD_83502 | JGI IMG/M metagenome (GOLD analysis project Ga0105356, IMG submission 83502) | Methane-oxidizing microbial communities from mesocosms in the Gulf of Mexico - GOM9D Gulf of Mexico | ecosystem: Environmental > Aquatic > Marine > Cold seeps | place: Gulf of Mexico...
AATCAGCATATGGATTAAGATCACTTTTATCCAACCATTCTTCCGTAGGTAATATTGGGGTGTGTGGTGAGGGCAAGGCCAAATACAAGAAAAACGGTTTTTCTTTCTCAGCACTTTCCTTTATAAAATTAAAAGATTTTCTAAAAAAATTAGGAGTAACATCATCGTGAACAAAATCAGAACCTGTAGGTCCTTCTCGCCACCAGGTATATTTACCTTTATCTACAGTAACAGTATCCGGAATAGAGGTTGGCATTCCATTTTCCACATAGACATAAGGCGCCATATCTAAAGAACCACTATGCCCGTAAGCGTAATCAAAGCCTAAGTCATTAGGACTATTGCTCACTGGTTTAGAAAAATCTATATTTTTATAATCGTCGGGATTCCATCCTGAACCACCAACACTATCTCCCTTTTTAAGCGCCCAATCCCAACCCAAATGCCATTTTCCAATAAAGCCTGTGTTATAGCCATTCTTTTTCAATAGAGAAGCAACGGTCATTCTATCCTTAGGAATTAATGCTTTTGAAACACCTGTGAGCACTCCACTTTTCAGTCTGCTTCGCCAATTGTAACGCCCAGTTAAAATTCCATAACGTGTTGGGGTACATACAGACGAAGAGGTATGAGCATCAGTGAACTTCATACCTTCTGCTGCTAACTTATCTATAAATGGGGTTTTTATTTTCCCTTCTGGGTTAAAGGCATTGATATCACCATAACCTAAATCGTCAGCCAACACATAGATAATATTGGGGGATTTTGATTTTACATCTTCTTTTTTTCCACAGGAAGCAAGTACAAAAAAACCATAAAGAGCAATAAGAATAAACTTTAGTTTCATCTGCTTATATTTATTTTGTTTTAAGAATTATAGACTGCTCTTTCTGATTTCTAAAAATCTTTAATTGCAATCTTCCTTTCCAATTATTTCCTTCATAGACATTCATCAAATCTGGAATTGTATTGATTTCATTTGCTTCACCAAAAACAACAACATCACCTACGAGCAATCCAGATTTCGCGATGATACTATGTGCCTCTATTGCAATAAGCAATACCCCAGCTGTCTTTGACAAACCAGATGCTGAACGTTCTTCTAAGTTTTCAATATTCTTAAAAGTTCCACCCAATAATTCAATAGAAAATGATGCTTTGGTATTTAGACCTGATAAAGACCAAAGAACAGGAATCTCAGGTGTTTTTGCTATGGCTTTTAATCGAGGCTCTTTTACTCCAAAGCTATTCATTGAAAAATTTTCAAAACCTAATTTTAAGGCAGGCGAAGTTTCTAAAACTGTAAAATCCCCATTGGCTGCGTTTAAAAAATCAGGATTACCAAAAGCACTCTGAATGTCTGTATTATTTTGCTGAGCTTTTTCCAAAGCTTCTTTATCTGGAAACAGATTAAAATCTACGGCCTTTCCCCAGCCCTGCAATCTAATGTCTTTATAGCTAGTCATAAGGATGTTTTTACGAAAAATATCTCCACTATTTTTAAACCAGACATGCGGATGAAAACTATTATTAACCATGATATTATTCTCGACACTGCGATAAAAACCTTCTCTTAACTTGATACCGCCTTTAAGACAAAGGTTATTGTATATTTTGTAATTGGAAGACCCATCATCCAGATCGATATCCCATCCATGATCACATCTAAATCTGTTATTTCTAATAATGGTGGTGTGAATGGCATCCCAATAGGGCATTTCTGGGTTATTAGTGGTTATAACATCCATCACCGATCTATTTGGGTGCCAAAAACGATCACGGCCCCATGAATTAAAAGCACCATGGTCTGAAGATTCTAAAACGGTATTAAACACATCATTATATTCAATAATATGACCGCCCCAGGTCCCTTCGCTCACATTAATTCCTGACCTTGGGACATCGTAAATACTGTTATTACTAACGGTAATATCCATTGCCATTGAGATCTGTACACCTGCAGTTTGCTTTTCTATTCTACCAATGCGGTGAATTAGGTTATTATCGACGGTACAGTTGGCTGGATAGGCATTATTTAATGGCCCTTTTAGGGTATCCATTTCCGAAAGCTGCACAAACCTTCCATATTGAAATGATGGCGAACGCACCGCAGTAGGATCTCCAACAAAACTAATGGCTGTGGCTCCACATTCATGAATATGGTTTTTAACAATTTCTACACTGCGGTTATACCTACTCACAAAAATTGCATTGCCACCAAGATTGGTGAATTCACAATCTTCAATTGTAATATTTTCAGCATTTTCAATAGTCAAAGCTCCGCCTCTATAAATGGTCCAATCACTTCGCAACAGAGGTTCATAGACTTCCATAACAGTTCTTTGGGCATGTTCAAATTTAATTCCTGAAACAGTAATATCATGAATAGGGTTTTGATCCTCTCCAACTATTTCTATCAAGTGCTTTAAGATAACAGCTTCTACCCGTGCATTCTCAATATTGAGATCCTGATTCGGCCAGAAATAAATCAGGGCCTTTTCTTTATCCAAAAACCATTCTCCAGGACTATCCAATTCTTCAAATACATTTTCGACCATTCTGTAGCTCTCATGCATTTTAGAAGGGCGATTATTTTGATGTCCACCGATTAATTCAAGGGTTCCATCTTCATTTTTTCTAGTAATTTCATAATGAAATCCTCCCCATTCACCGCTGTGCATTGCGTGTACAATACCCCCTTTTGGCTTATTCCATGTACGTACTCTTTCTGGGGAAATTGCATCTTCTGCATGACCTTGCCAATGCCCTCCTTGCTCATCGTAATTAGGATATCTCGCTAATATTTGCTGCTTCCCATTAATAAAAAGCTGGTCAAACTGAACGCCGCTTTCCAGCTTTGAAACCCAAATATTATCATTGTGCTTGGTCCAGCTAAGATTAAGGATCGCCGACCCTTTTACAACAACCTCATCTGATCCTTCACCTATAATTTTTAAATTATCAAGCTCAGGCGTGATTTTAAGTTCAGCATTCAAGCGATATTCTCCAGGTAACAAATGAATTATTACCTGAGCACTTCTATTGCCTTGCTTAATTATTTTAGCTTTCTCTATGGCCGCTTCAATATCTTTTAAAGCTGCATTTTTTGATCCTGAATTAGATGAATCACCCTTTGGACTCACGTAAATTTCTTTAACCTGAGGGCCACATGCTACAAAACCTATGATACTAAAGCATATCAAAATTTTAATAAAGTGATTCCTGTAATTCATATTTATGCTTTGTTTAAGACCTTTAACTGAGATGATAAAAACTCAGATATTTGTTTGACACTTCTACTTTTATATTTGATATTATTCGAAAAAATCTAGTTCGGCTATTGCTGCTGTTTTTTTACCACCAGCAATTACTGTAGACTCAATTTTGATATATTTAACCGCTATAGGATTCTTAAAATAATGGGTTCTTGTGACAGGGTCATTAATTAAATTTCCAAATTCAAATGCCTCAAACACTGTCCAAGACTTCCCATCTTTACTTATTTTTATAAGGCCTTTTTCAATCATACCTGCTGCATGCTCTTTTTGTGGTGTGTATGCAAAGCCCGTAAGATTATATGCTTTCCCTAAATCAATGGCTATAGCATGGGCTTCCCCCTTATCCGCCGATTGCCAATAGGACTCTGGATTTTCATCTATAGCCTTTTCAGCGGGATGTTTGGCCTTATTACTATCGGTAGTCACGACCTTCCAATCCTTCTTAATAATTCCAAAAACTTTGGATGCAATACTTCCTAGTTCCCCTTTATCTATGGCTACTGCTCTGAGCTCAACCGATACCGCCTCAATAGAATCACTATATAATCTAGAGTCTTTTGTAGGCTTAGATCCATCGGTGGTATATCTAATTTCATATCCTGAATTTAAATTTCCAGCAATATCCTCTCCATGAGGCTTCCATCCAAAATCGTGTTTTTTAGGACTTATTTTTAAGATCCCATCTAAATTTCTAGAGATTGAAAGCTGGGGTGGTCGCGTTGCATAATAATGGGCCGTTACATTTGAAATTGCAGGCTCAAATCTGCTTTCTAAAACTCGAATTCTAAATTTGTTTGAAGTCACCTCTGGAAAGCGAAGTATGCGTTTATAACCGACATTACTCGCTGCTGCTATTTCTTTCCATGCATTATCTACCCAAGCATCAACAGCATGTTTTTCTATGCGCTCGCTATGTGTAGCAATGGCTTCTTGAATCACCAAACGATTGATTGTAACCGCTTGTTTAGTACTAATCACTAGTGCTTTGTTTTCAGCACTCAACAGCTCAAAACTCTCAATATCACTATCTAATGCTCTCTTTGCTCCACTGGCATTTTCAAACAAATTATCTTCATAGGTCATTTTAATACGTCGGCCAACTTCTCCTAATACTTTTACATCCTCAGGAGAAAAAGTACCTTCTCTATTTGGTGGAATATTTAACAAAAACGTTGAATTCCCTCCAACTGAACGTTCATACATATCAAAAACATCATCTGAACTCCTGACTTTCTGATTGGTTTCATCTCTATAAAACCACCCTTCTCTAATCGATGTATTCGTTTCAGCTTGTTGATAATGTAAAAACTTACCCTTTTGTAATTTTGACCTACTGCCTAAATCTATTTCCGTAAGGTCTCCAAAACGATTCATTGCTTTGGGATCATCTTGATAAGGAATTACATTCCACTCAGTATCTCTAGTTCCACCAGACTCATTACCACACCAGCGTATATCTTGCTTACCAAAAATAACAGCTTTAGGTGCTAATGCTGAAATCAGCTCTTTCCAAGCTAAGTAATTATAGGTCTGTCCCCCTTTTCTTTTTGGATGTGCACCATCAAACCATACCTCATCAATATCCCCATACTCTGTGAGCAGCTCGAAGAGTTGATTTAAGAAATATTCATTATAATCATCCACCTTAAAGGTAAATGTTCTTTTATTTTTAAAAGGACGCCCTTCAACAGGTCGAGGGATGGTTCGTTCAGAATAGGAACTTAAATTACCATACAATCCTTCTTTATTTTCAATTTGATAAAGGTCTGCTGGCGATAAATACACGCCTAATTTTAATTCGTACTTTTTACACGATTCGGATAGCTCTTTTAATACATCTCCCTTCCCATTTTTATATGGAGAAGACATGATACCCTGATTTGTATAGCGACTTTGCCAGAGCACAAAACCATCATGATGTTTGGCTGTAAATATCACCATTTTCATCCCTGCACTCTTCATGGCTTTACACCACTGATCGGTATCTAAATTTTGAAGGTTGAATATTTTAGGATCTTCCATACCATTACCCCATTCCATTCGCGTAAAGGTATTTGGGCCGAAGTGAATAAAGGCAATAAACTCATTTTTTAAAGCTTCATATTGATTTGGTGTTGGCACCACATGAGCCGCTTTAATAATTATAGAATCTGCGGTTTCAGTATCACTAATTGCAATCGTATTTGAGGTTGGAATTAATTGCCCATTAGAGGTCGTACAAGAAACTATGACCAAGGCGATTAATGAATAATAAAAGGTGTTTTTAAAAGACATTTTTATTTAATTTTTAGTGATTTTAATTGCATAGGCATAATGATCGGTAGTCTTCATTTCTTGAGACTGATACAAGGGCATTTCTATAATAAAATCCGCCCCTGACTGTTTCCCTTTTAAGACTTCACCTGTTGCTAATAAGGTAATTATTGCTTCTTTAGACGGATGAAATCCTCTAATCAAAAGGCTCTGTTTCCATTGTGGTGTTATCACAAAATAGGCATCCTTATTTTGAGTGAAAAATAATTCTTTAACGGCAAACCCTGGTTCTGGATCTATGGTTTGCTTTAAGATAAAATCGCCACCTATATAGTGTTGCTTTGGTTTGTAATTTTTCTCACCATCTAAGGACCATTGAAAGGAGTCCTTCCAAAGTTTAGTTCCATAAATAGCCTGTCCATTAGTTTTTAACCAGCTCCCAATTTGCAATAGGCGTTCTTGCATAATAACCGGAATATTGCCACGAGCATCTGGACCTATATCTAATAGTAAATTACCTCCGGTGCTTACGATATTAATTAAAGTTAATACCAATGTCTTTGGCGAATTATAATCTGCTATATCTTCATTTTGATTATATCCAAAGGAAAAACCCATCCCACGACATTCTTCCCATGGGCGCTTAAATTCTGGTGCTTCAGTTTCATATTCGGTGGTAAAATATCCGCCATGATTTTTTCTAATACCTTTGCCCCATCTATCGTTTATTACAATATTATCTTTAGCGATAGATTCATTAAATAACCAAGCTAAAAATTCTGTAGATTTCCACTTTTCTGCTTCCATACTCCAATCACCATCTGCCCATAATACATCTGGATTGTATTTACTCACTAAATCTTTTACCTGTGGTAAAAAATGCTCATCAACGAAACGTTCTTTATCATTTTGCCATAAGGGGTGATACCACTCATAAAGAGAATAATACAAGCCCATTTTTACTTCGGTTTTCTTAACTGCCGTTGTGAGTTCTCCAACTAAATCACGTTTGGCTCCAACATCCATACTATTCCAAGCAAAGCCTCTATCATTGGCCTCTTTACTAGGCCATAATGCAAATCCGTCATGATGTTTTGAGGTTAATACGGTATACTTGGCTCCAGAATCTTCTATGAGCTTAGCCCATTCATCGGCATCAAATAAATCTGCCTTGAATTGTTTTCCGAAGTCGTAATATGAAAAGTCTTTCCCATAGGTTTCCTCATGAAATCTACTAACTTCATCCCCTTTAAAATCTCCATTTCCGAAAAGAGCCTTGCTCTGTAACCAATATTGATACCATTCAGAATAGGTGCCTTTTGGTGACCATGCTGGCACTGAATACGGGCCCCAATGAATGAAAATTCCAAATTTCGCGTCTTGAAACCATTCAGGAATAGGCCTTGTATCTAATGATTCCCAAGTTGGCTTATAATTGGATTGAGCACTCATGGTACCAAGAGCTAATAATGTAAACAATCCCGTCAGAAAACAATACTTTTTTAGCTGATTCATATTTTAATCTTTATTAATTTCAAAAGTCCATGCATCGTGCGATGGCAATTCATTATATCTAATTCCACTTGTATCTATATACATTTTTCCTTGACTATAAGTCCATGTTAATGTTCTATCCAAGCCCAGCATTTTTACCTTCGTGTTTTTTCCTGGATGTTGAATAGACAGCACTAATTCGTCTTCCGGCCATTCAAAACTAATGGCATAAATCTTAGCATTGTTCTGTGTATAGCAGAGATAGGTTTTTAATGAACTGTAAGTCCCTTTTAAACCAGAAGTCATTTTTTCCTTATCTAAAAATAAAGCCGAAGCTGGGATGATTTGTTTTTCCACCCCTTTCGAACTCCAGAATAAAGACATAGATGCATTTTGTTTCTTCTCTCTATATTTTATTTGGATAGGGTAAATTTTTCCTGACTTTAACTGCAATTTCCCTTGTGTTGTCGAACTTGTATTAGCTCCCATCACTTCCGATTCTGAGTCTTTAGCGGTGTAGTTTTGATTGATAACAAGTTCGCCATTAATATAAACCGCCGCTTGATCATCGGCATTTATTTCAAAGGTGTAATTAGCTGACTTCGGTGCGACGATATAGCCTTCCCATGATACTGAAAAATCATCTTCTTTAATGCCTTTCATTGGCGAGTTCCTCACCCAGTTAAAATCAATCTGAGAATCTATCCTATCGACACTAATCTCTTTTTCTTCTTCATTAATTGAAAAAGCTGTCGAACCATAAATAGCATCTCCATTGATTTTTAACCAATTCCCAAGATCCATCAATCGTTCTTGTTGAATCATAGGAATTTGCCCATCGGCTTTTGGTCCTACATTTAAAATCATTCCGCCACCATTGGCAACAGTTTGTATAAATCGATTTATGAGTTCTTTTGAAGTGCCATAGGCTTCTAAATTTTCATTCCTATTGAGTCCAAACGATCGTCCAATGCCTCTAACCTCAGCCCAGGGTCTATCGGTTACTTTGATTCCTGCGCTATACTCCGGAGTTAAAAATCCTGTATCCAGACCAGATCCCCAACGGTTGTTAACAATGGCATCTTCTCCAACTAAATTATAATACCAATCTATCAATTCGGCCGAGTGCCAATCTTTTGCCGAATTATACCATTCCCCATCCGCAAATATCAAGGATGGTTTATAGGTACTTATCAATTCTTTAAACTGTGGAATCATATAGGAATCTACATAATTACCAATATTTTTATGTGGGTCCGTATACCAGCGATGTAATGGGTGATTCCACTCAGGAAGTGAATAATAGAGGCCCATTTTTAACCCAGAATCTCTCACTGAATTTGTCAATTCCCCAACAATATCTCTTTTTGGACCGGTATCAACACTGTTCCAGTTTCTACTAAACTTACTAGGCCATAATGCAAATCCGTCATGATGTTTTGAGACTAACATCACATATTTCGCTCCGGCATTTTTAAACAGTTCTGCCCATTCATCGGGATTGAAAAGCTCCGCTTTAAATTCCTTAGCAAAATCTTTATAGGTGAAATTTTGGCCATAGGTATCTTTCATAAAATTAGTTCGTAGTGAATCTCCTAATTGTAAGCCTCTTAAAAACCATTCACCATAAGATTCCTTACCCCCATATGCCGGTACAGAATATAATCCCCAATGAATAAAAATACCGAGTTTAGCATCTTTAAACCATTGCGGGTATTGTCTTTGCTCTACTTTTTTAATGACATCTAAGACCTCCTTTTGTTGCCCATAAACTGATGCTAACAAAAAAATAGAACATATAAATAGAATACTTTTCTTTATCATTATCCATTCAATTTTATAAACCCGCCATCAATAGGAAAATCTGTTCCCGTAATAAACGCAGCTTCATTACTACATAAAAACAAAGCTAAATTCGCAACCTCCTCAGGCGTTCCCATTCTGCCTATAGGTTGTGTTTTTGATAATTTTTCGAACATTTCCGCTTCCTTCCCTGGATAATTCTTAGCGATAAACCCGTCTACAAAAGGGGTGTGTATCCTTGCCGGTGAGATACAATTACATCTAATCCCTGCGTCCAAATAATCCTTAGCTACAGAATAGGTCATGGTTAATACCGCCCCTTTAGTCATAGAATATGCAAAACGGTCGGAAATACCAACAGAAGATGCAATAGAGGCCATATTTAAAACAACGCCTCCCTTGGCTTTCATGTGTTTTAAACTGGCATACATACAATTATAAACGCCTTTAATGTTCACCTGATATAATCGATCCAGATCATCCCCCGAAGTGGCTTCAATATTTCCTATATGTGCAATCCCTGCGTTATTTACCAATATATCAATATCACCAGCCTTTGTAATATTCTCAATTACCGCAATAACCTCATCCTGGTTTGCCACATTACATTGATGGGCACTTGCTTTTCCTCCTGCGGCAATAATTTCATCCACAGTCTCCTGAGCTGCATCTTTATTAATTTCGAGCAGGCTAACATGGGCGCCTTTACGCGCAAATTTTTGAGCAATTGCCTTCCCAATTCCGCTGGCTCCACCTGTAATTACGGCTGTTTTACCGTCTAAACTAAACTCCGACATATTTCTATTTTAAAATAATTTCAATTATAGTGTCCATAGGGACTTTACTTGCTTTAGGCAATTCAATAAACAACCCATATGTAGTGATTTTATAGGTGACAGAAGCTTTGCTTTTATAATAGCTCATGCTTTTTATACGACCTTCAAAATCTTTTAGAAAAAATAATTCTTTATCGCCCTCTAGGACATGTAAATACACAGTCTTTCCTTTTCTTGTTGAAGCCAACTCATCGGTTGGTGCAATCGGTCCCGCTGTAGTATTATAAATTGTCGCTCCGTTTTCTCTTAACCAAATACCTATTTTCTTTAAGGATTCTCTATGTTCCAATTGAATTTTACCATTGGGCATTGGCCCTACATTTAATAACAAATTACTACCATGCCCCGCCGCTTTTACAACATACTGAATTAATTCCTTTTCAGATTTGTGTTTACGATCCTGCAAATTAAATCCCCAAGAACCATTTATAGTTTCGCATACTTCCAAGGGCAATTTACCGACATCGGAAGCATCAGTACCCCAGCCTGTGGTATTTCTCCCTGGTAGATCTTTTTCAAACATCTGAAAATCTTCTCCTGCAATTGGAGCTATATGGTGATTATTCCCTATGAGGCAATGTGGCTGTAAATCATGAATTAATTTATAAATTTCATCATAATGCCAATTGACTTTCAGTTTCCCAAAACGCTTTCCATCCCATTCTTTTTGGTCCCAATGACCATCAAACCAAATGCCTGCAATATCTCCATAATTAGTTAACAATTCGGTTAACTGCGCCTTCATAAAAGCAATGTATTTTTCCCAATCACCTTCATTTCTCCCTGGGATTTTAGTGCCTGTACGCCCTCTTGGAAAATAATTATCGTCATGCCAATCCAAAAGTGAATAATAGAAAAACAATTTAATCCCTTGCTTTTTACAGGCTTCAGCCAAGGCTTTTAATACGTCCTTTTTATAAGGCGTTTTTTTCACAATGGTATAATCGGTTACCTTGGAGTCAAACATAGAAAATCCATCGTGATGCCTACTGGTAATGGTAATATATTTCATCCCCGCATCTTTAGCCATCTTTACCCATGCATCGGCATCATAATCTATAGGATTAAAAAACGAAGGCAATTTCTCGTATTCATCAATTGAAATATTTTGATTATTCATCACCCATTCCCCATCACCTAACTGACTATAGACACCCCAGTGAATAAACAATCCAAATTTAGCATCCTGGAACCATTGCCTTGCATCGAGGTTCTCCTGAGTTGGGACATATTTACTTTGAGCAATCGTTGATTGCATCATTACTATTATTCCTAAAAAACTAATCCATTTTTTCATCTGTTTCTTTTTACAATCTCATTTAAATGCCTTCAAGAAATCTTAACCCTTGGAGGCTATTCTTTTATTAATTAGTTATCTAACCAAACTTTTCCATTAGGAAACTCATAATCAATTAATGACTGTGGTAGCATGGTAATACTATATCCTGGTAAATTTGGTGGCATATAGGCTCCATTTTCAATAAGCACAGGATCTAAAAAATGTTCGTG
>Ga0105356_10006202_pt1 | contig 11173 bp, 7 predicted proteins | sample GOMGulsemesocosm_3_FD_83502 | JGI IMG/M metagenome (GOLD analysis project Ga0105356, IMG submission 83502) | Methane-oxidizing microbial communities from mesocosms in the Gulf of Mexico - GOM9D Gulf of Mexico | ecosystem: Environmental > Aquatic > Marine > Cold seeps | place: Gulf of Mexico...
GAATTCATGACTTCAGGTCCAGTAATGGTTCAAGTTTTAGAAGGCGAAAACGCTGTTCTTAAAAACCGTGAAATCATGGGTGCTACTAACCCTGCTGAAGCATTAGCAGGTACTATCCGTGCTGATCTTGCTGACTCAATTGATGAAAATGCTGCTCACGGTTCTGATGCTTTAGAATCAGCTGCACGTGAAATTGCATACTTCTTCGCAGACGAAGAGATTTGCCCACGTACTCGTTAATATTATTTAACAATTGCTTCTTTGCTCAATAGCTTTGTCGCAAGTGCTCACGTAGGTAAACTACGCTCCGCGCTAGCTCCTCTCTATTGAACAAATTAGCTTCGTGTTAATTCAATATTAATTGAAGCGAATAGAAAGGATTTTACTGATTATCAGTAAAATCCTTTTGTTATTTTAAGCGGAAAAGAAATCCACTTAGGATAAGTAATAGCAATTGTATTAAGTTTATTCACAGCTCAGAGCTGTCTTTATTAAATTAGAACAAATAAAATTTGTGATGGTCTAGCAGGCTAAATCAAATGAATTTGTGTAGTTATCATTTTATAAAGAAGCTCCCAAGGGCGAGTTTAAAAGGCTTCTATGCGGCGTTATTGACATGGACAATAGAATAACTATTCTCTGTAATCAATGCCTTGCCTAAAAGCCTTTTAACTCTCGCTGAGCGGGAAGAAACCTAATTCAATTGCTATAAGTAAAATTGCGATTGTTGCTTAAAAAGCGTACAATGCGCGCCTTGTTTTTTAAGCTGCTCGTAAGAGTGGTTTGTTGTTGTTTTTTGTAAGTCAGTGAGAGTTTGTTGTATGAGTAATGTAAGCACTAAAGTAAACCTACTTAATTTTGATCATAAAAGTCTACGTGAGTACTTTGAGTCTATCGGTGAAAAACCTTTTAGAGCCGATCAAATTATGAAGTGGATTTATCACTTTGGTTACAGTGACTTTGAGCAAATGACTAATATCAATAAGAAGTTACGTGAAAAGCTGCAACGCAACTGTGTAATAACAGCACCTGAAATTTCTGAAAAGCAAGTCTCTGAAGACGGTACTATCAAGTATGCATTAAAGCTTGAAGGTGGCCAAGAAGTCGAAACTGTTTGGATCCCAGAAAATGATCGTGCCACTTTATGTGTGTCATCTCAAGTGGGCTGCGCGCTAGAGTGTACTTTCTGTGCAACTGCGCAACAAGGCTTTAATCGCAATTTATCTATGGCTGAAATTATTGGCCAAGTTTGGCGTGTTGCTAACGATATTGGCGCTACACGCATTGCTGGAACTCGCCCCATTACCAATATCGTTATGATGGGCATGGGTGAACCATTATTAAATATGAAAAATTTAATACCTGCACTTGATACTATGTTGAACGATTTAGGTTATGGTTTGTCAAAACGTCGAGTAACGGTAAGTACCTCTGGTGTTGTACCTGCACTGGATATGTTAAAAGATAAAATTGATTGTGCTTTAGCTATCTCAATTCATGCACCAAACAATGCATTGCGTGATGAATTAGTACCGATTAATAAAAAATATCCATTAGAAGATTTTATTGCAGCAGCAGGGCGCTATATTGATGGTTCAAAGGCTAACAAACAAGCCACTATTGAATATGTCATGCTTGATCATATCAATGATAGTATGGATCAGGCACATGAGTTAGCCATTGCTTTAAAGGGGTTGCCAAGTAAAATAAACTTAATTCCTTTTAACCCTTATCCTGGTTCTCCGTATAAACGTTCAAGTAACTCACGTATCGATCGTTTTGATAAAGTATTACAAAGTTACGGACTCACGGTAATTACCCGACGTACACGTGGTGGTGATATTGATGCTGCCTGTGGTCAACTCGCTGGTGATGTCCTAGATAGAACTAAGCGAAGTGGTTTTAATGCTGCAAAAAATGAAGAAATAAGTTCATTGAAAGATCAGGCTAAAGCTGACACTATCACTATAAAAACAGTCTAATCATTGGTTTACTGTTTTATGGTAATTAGATAACAATAAGAGGCGGTTAACGCATTGCATATTATGGATAAAGCTATGGCTAAATATATTTTTCCGACACTTTTGACTGCAGTTTGTATGTCACAGTTAAGTGGTTGTGTTACCCAGAGCTTTGAAAATAATGAGCCTATTGTTAAGACCCAAGCAAATCGCGATGAAATGGCAGCGACTCGTGTATCATTAGGTTTAGGGTATTTAGGCATGGGGGATATGTCTCAAGCCAAACTTAATCTTGAGAAAGCGAAGAGATTCTCACCAAATCTGGTACAAGTACACACTGCTTTCGCTCATTATTATGAAACAGTAGGTGAAGGAAAACTTGCTACAGAATCTTTTGAACAAGCTTTAGCGATTAAAGCTGATAGTGCCGATACCTTAAATAACTACGGGGTGTTTTTATGTCGTCAAGGTAATATTGCTGCTGCAGAAGTTCAGTTCCTAAAGGCTATTGCAGTACCTAGTTATTTGTTAGTTTCACAAAGTTATGAGAATTTAGCTTCTTGTTACCTGCAAAATGATAACTTTGAAAAAGCTGAAATGTACTTGGGTAAAGCTATTTCTCACAGTCCCAATAGAACAGTAACATTATTTCAAATGGTACGTTTGCAATATGCAATGGCTGACTATAAAGCGGGAAAGAAATTTTTACAAAAATTTGAGCGTAATACCCAGCGCTTTACTGCAGACTCTTTAGCACTTTCCTATAAATTATATTGGAAATTAGGCCAGCGTCGCACGGCAAGTAATTATGCCAATATGCTTGTTAAAATGTATCCTCAATCATGGGAAGCTAAGCAGTATCTACTCAATGAATTGGAATTAATTGATGCGGATAATTTAGCCAAAAAATATCAATTGGCACAAAAAGAAAAAAATAGACACTTATCACCAAGTAGTAACAAGCGTGTGGTAAAACTCTCACCGAAAAAATCAACTGGTTCAGCTTATACCCGTAGTAAAAATACAGTAAGTTCACCAGCAATTACTGCTAAAAGTGCTCCTACTAATACTGCTTTAATTGCCACAGCAGTACCTCCTATCTCTTCGACGGCAACTCAGCCAATACTTGGAGCTAGTGCAACTATGCTTTCAGCTACTGTTGCTGGAGTTGCAGCGGTAAAATCGACGGGGACTTCAGCTACTGTTGCTGGAAGTGCAGCGGCAAAATCGACGGGGACTTCTGCTACTGTTGCTGGAACTGCAGCGGCAAAATCGACGGGGACTTCTGCTACTGTTGCTGGAACTGCAGCGGAAAAATTAACGGGGACTTCAGCTACTGTTGCTGAAACTGCAGCAGAAAAATCGACGGAGACTTCTGCTGCTGTTGCTGAAACTGCAGCAGAAAAATCGACGGGGGCTTCTGCTACTGTTGCTGAAACTACAGCAGCAAAATCGACGGGGACTTCTGCTACTGCTATTGTTGCTGAAACTGCAGCGACAAAATCGACGGGGACTTCTGCTACTGTTACTGAAACTGCAACGACAAAATCAACGGTTGCTTCACCAAGTAATATGGTAGTAAATAATCCAACGGTAGCCAAAGCACCTGTAGAAAAGACAGCAGAGATTGTACTGCCTGCGATCGTCGCGGAACAAGTAACTCAATCGGGTGCAACTAAAATAGAGACAGCTGCAACTAAAGCAACTACAGTTGAACCAACTTCAACACAGCCAATAGCAGCTACCCGAGATGTACCTTTACCCGAGGCATTACCAGAGCCCGTTGAAATTGAAGTTGTTGTACCAGAAAAAGCAAAGAACGCTGAAACAACTAACACGCAAGAAACTTTTCACACCGTTAAAGCGGGTGAAAATCTATATAGTATATCGATGAAATATAACGTTAAGCTAAGTGCATTACGTAAATGGAATGATATTTCTGAAAAAAATAAAATTCGCATAGGCAAAAAGCTCTATGTGAGTGCTCCTCAAACAGTGAACAAAATTAATGACTAATGAAGTAACTCCTGCAAAACATGCAGGTGATGAAGAACAAATTGATAGTACCGAAGCAATCACCGAGTTAAGTGAAGATATGGAAATGGTTAGTCCAGGGGCAATGTTACGTGAAGCTCGTAAGGCTTTATCATTCTCACAAGAGCATATTGCCAATAAACTGAACCTTAAAATAACGCTAATTCAAAATATTGAAAACGATACTTTTGATCCCTCAATGCCTGTTACTTTTAACCGCGGCTATTTGAGTAACTATGCAAAGTTAGTCTCTGTCGATATCGAAGACGTATTAGCAAGTTATGATGCACTTGATGCGGCGAGTATCCAGCGCAGTGAAATGCTCAGTTTTTCTAAAGAGACATCGAAACAAGCAGAACATAGTCGCGTTATGTGGTTAAGCTATTTAATTGTCGCTGTTTTAGTCGGTTTAACTATATTGTGGTGGCAACAAGAAAGTAGTCAAAAATCGGCAAGTAGTACCGACAATGTGGTGACTAGTACAAATATAGCCGCAGATGGCATTAAAGCTAATGACGAAGCACAAGATACAAATGAGCAAAGTGTAGCGCTTGAAACCTCGGGTGATACCCCTGATAAACCCGCGCCGGCTATTAAGGTGACAGGTCAGTCAATTTTAAGTGTTGCTAGTGAGCAAGAGCTAGTTCCCAGTGAAGATAAGCTAGCTCCACTAGCTGTAAATACCAAGCTCAACGAAGTAGCTCCAGCACAAGAAGCAGAAATGAGCACAGCTGTTTTTACCTTTAAAGGTGATTGTTGGGTTAATATTTATGATGCAACCGGTGAACGTATTGCTTGGGGAGTTAAAAAATCAGGTTATGTTATGACCATTGAAGGTAAGCCTCCACTACGTATTACCGTTGGAAAACCAGAGTTAACCAGTATTGTTTTTAATGGCCAAACTGTCGATATGTCACCGTTTAATATTGGCAATATTGCTAAATTTAATTTACCGATTATTGTTGAGTAGTCAGTCATAAGGGAGGTTCCCTTAACTAGACTCACTAATCCTATTTAAAACAAAGTATAAAGAAAAAATTATGTTTAAAGAATCTCCTATTATTCGCCGTGTATCTCGTCAAATTATGGTCGGTAATGTACCTGTTGGTGGTGATGCACCCATTACTGTGCAATCAATGACAAATACCTTGACCACAGATGTGGCTGCAACTGTTGCACAGATTAAAGCACTTGAAGCTGTTGGTGCTGACATTGTTCGTGTAAGCGTACCAACCATGGACGCTGCAGAGGCATTTCGAGAAATAAAGAAACAAGTCGATGTTCCTTTAGTTACCGATATTCACTTTGATTACCGCATCGCATTAAAAGTTGCCGAATATGGCGCTGATTGTTTACGTATTAATCCTGGCAATATTGGTAATGAAAATAGAATTCGCAGTGTTGTTGAATGTGCTCGTGATAACAATATACCTATTCGCATTGGTGTAAATGGTGGTTCATTAGAAAAAGATATTCAAGAGAAGTACACAGAGCCTACGCCTGAAGCGTTATTAGAATCTGCTATGCGTCATGTTGATATTCTTGATAGGTTGAACTTCGATCAGTTTAAAGTCAGTGTTAAAGCTTCTGATGTTTTTCTTGCGGTTGAGTCTTATAAGTTATTGGCTAAGCAAATTGATAATCCATTACATCTTGGTATTACAGAAGCCGGTGGTTTACGTGCTGGCTCAGTAAAATCATCAGTAGGTCTAGGTTTATTATTAGCACAAGGCATTGGCGATACCTTACGTATTTCATTGGCAGCTGATCCGATTGAAGAAATTAAAGTTGGTTTTGATATTTTGAAGTCACTTAAATTACGTAGCCGCGGTATCAATCTTATTGCTTGTCCAAGTTGTTCACGACAAGAGTTTGATGTTGTTTCAACAGTAAATGCACTAGAGCAGCGTATTGAAGATATTATGACACCGATGGATGTGTCGATTATTGGTTGTATTGTTAATGGCCCAGGTGAAGCTATGGTATCAGACCTTGGTTTAACTGGGAGCAGCAAAAAAAGTGGTTATTACCTTGATGGCATTCGTCAGAAAGAACGCTTTGACAACACTGATCTTGTTGATCAGCTTGAGCAACGTATACGTGCTAAAGCACATGCGATGAGCGAGCGCCTTGATGAGAAAAACAAAATTGAGTTTAAAACAAAAGAGTAATACCTAAAGCAAATATAGCTGCTTTGAAATTTAAGCCGCTGCAAACGCTAGATGCGCTATGGTTTATTCAATTAGCATTATTAGGTATACTGCGCGCTGCGCAAAATTTATCACAATATTTTGAGTCTGGAATACTATCACTGAATGCGGTGAGCTTTTCAGTCTTTTCAAGAAAATAAGAAAGAGAGACCCCTCAGTGGCTAAACAAAAGGCTCTACAAGCAATTCGTGGCATGAACGATTGCCTACCAAATGAAACGAACATTTGGCAAATGGTTGAAGCAGTGCTTCGACGTGTTGCCAGCAATTATGGTTTTGCAGAAATTCGCATGCCAATTGTTGAGTCAACGGCAGTATTTAAACGCGGTATTGGTGAAGTAACCGATATTGTAGAAAAAGAAATGTACACCTTTGATGATTTAAATGGTGATAGTTTAACACTACGACCTGAAGGCACGGCGAGTTGTGTTCGTGCAGGTGTTCAACATGGTTTACTTTATAACCAAGAACAACGTTTTTGGTATATGGGACCGATGTTTCGCCATGAAAGACCACAAAAAGGTCGTTATCGTCAATTTCATCAATTCGGCCTAGAAGCCTTTGGTGTAGCGACTCCTGATATCGATGCTGAAATTATTTTACTGACTGCGCGTTTATGGCGGGAACTTGGCATCAATGAATTTGTCACACTAGAGTTGAATTCATTAGGATCAAATGAGGAACGTGCTAATTATCGCGACGCCTTGATTGCTTATTTAACTGAGCATGAAGAGTTACTTGATGAAGATTCAAAGCGTCGTATGCATACTAACCCGTTACGAGTACTGGATAGTAAAAACCCACAAGTACAAGAAGCATTGAATAATGCACCAAAGTTATCAGATCATTTTGGTGAAGAAACCCAAGCGCATTTTGATACTTTGTGTGCTCGATTAGATGCTGCTGGAGTTAAGTACGTATTAAACGACCGTTTAGTACGTGGCTTAGATTACTATAACCGTACCGTATTTGAATGGGTAACAACAACATTAGGCGCACAAGGTACTATTTGTGCCGGTGGTCGTTATGACGGTTTAGTTGAACAGCTTGGTGGTAAAGCGACTCCAGCGTTTGGTTTTGCACTAGGTATTGAACGATTAATCCTAATGCTAACTGAGTTAGAGCAAGTAAAAAATATTCGCCCGCAAGTCGATGCGTATGTGGTTATATTAGGTGATGATGCGCAAGTTGCGGCTAATAAGTTAGCGGAGCAATGGCGAGATCAAGTACCAGATATTAGATTGCAGTGCCATTGTGGTGGCGGCAATATGAAGAAACAATTGAAACGTGCCGATAAATCGGGTGCACAAATCGCGTTAATTTTGGGTGATGATGAAATTGCTCAAGAGAAAGTTATGGTGAAATACTTGCGCGGACAACAAGAACAGCAAAGCGTGGAATTTACTAAAATTTCTAGCGTATTAACTGAATTAATTTAAGGGCTATAAGCCAAGGTGATGTAGTGGAAATTTATCAAACAGAAGAGCAACAAGTTGAAGCGATTAAAGGTTACTGGGCACAAAACGGTAATACTATTATTGCAGGTATCGCCTTAGGTTTTGCCGGCTTTATCGGTTATAACCTTTTTCAAGATAATCAGCTTGAGCAAGAGCTTGCAGTATCTGATAGCTATCAAGCACTTATCGAACAAAGCGGTAAAGATGCTAAAGCTTTCACTGAAAATGGTGAGAAATTTATCAGTGAAAATGGCAATAATAGTTATGTTGCGCTAACAGCACTTGCTCTTGCAAAGGAAGCTGCTTCACACAAAGATTGGCCACAAGTACAAAAGCAGTTAAATACAGCTATCAGCTCTGCGCCAACGGATGGAATTAAAGCCATTGCAAGTTTGCGTTTAGCTCGTGTACAAGTGCAGCTTGAACAATACTCTGACGCCTTAGCGACTTTAAATAGTAATTTGCCTGAGTCATTTACCGCTGCTATTGAAGAAATTAAAGGTGATGCTTATTTACAACAAGGTAAAAAAGATCTTGCGCGTAATGCTTACCAAGCAGCTATTGCTGCCGATGGTATTGCCACAAGCCCGAGCTTACAAATTAAATTAGATGATTTAGCACAAGTAACAACATTACCTGTTACTAAATAAATATAAGCTAAGTAAAAACTGAATTTGCCGTTTAGCTACATATAGCTAAGCAGCACAATTCTATTATTTGCTCGAATCATTCAATTTAGTTAACAAGGTAAACTATGCATTTTTTTGATAAAAACATTTTCAACCACTTTAATGCGAAAAAGGCACTTGCCATCCTTTTGTTGTCATCAAGCTTATTTGCTTGTTCTTCAAGTGATGAGGAAGATCCAAGTACTAAGGTCGCGGAACTTAGCGAATTAGATAATGCTTTTGATGTTGAAGTACTTTGGGATCGTAGCGTTGGTGATGGTGTAAGTGATTATTTTTCACGAATAAAACCAATAGTTGCTTATAATAAAGTTTACAGTGCCAGCCGTATGGGTGACGTTGTTGCTTTTGATAAAGAAAGTGGCAAAAAAGTTTGGCAAGCCGATTTAAGCGATATCAATAATGAACGTAGTTTCTGGGATAGTCGCATTTCAGCTTTAGTTGCTGGCGGTCCAGTTGCAGGGCTTAATAAAATATTTTTAGGCACTGAAAATGGTGATGTTTTTGCACTTGACGCTGAAACGGGTGAGCTAATATGGCAAGCCAAAATTAAAGGTGAGGTGATTACTCCACCGGCCATTGATTCAGGTATTTTAGTGGTCAACTCTGCCTCAGGCTTACTTAAAGCATTTGATGCTAATACCGGCGATGAGTTATGGAAAACTGAACAAGACGTTCCTGCATTGACTTTACGTGGTATCAGTACACCCGTTATCGCTTCAGGAGGTGTATTGGTTGGCTCAGGTAAAGGCGAACTTGGGGTTTATATTCTTGACAAGGGTCAACAAGGCTGGACTACAGAAGTAGGCGAAGCAACGGGATCAACAGAGTTACAGCGTGTTATAGATGTGGATGCTGCGCCGGTAGTTTTTGGTGATAAGGTCTATGCTATCTCTGCTCGCGGCAACTTGGTTGCCATTGAATTACAGTCAGGTCGAATTTTATGGAAACGCCAATATTCCTCTTATCGTCAGATCGCCGTGCATCGTAATGATATTTTTATTACTAATACCAGTGGTCATATTTATGCCCTTAATCGCATTAATGGTATTGAACGCTGGAGTAATGTTGAGTTAACAAACCGTGGTGTTACAGGTCCTGTTGTTGTTGATAGATACATTGTTGTAGGTGACTTTGAAGGTTACTTACATTGGCTTGACCAAGAAACTGGTGAAATAGTTTCTCGCTACGAATTGGACAGCAGTGGTATTCATTCAACGCCAACTGTGGTTGATGATATTATATATACCCAATCTCGTGATGGTGATTTAGAAGTAATCATTACACCAAATATTGTTAGTGCAGCGCAATAAGATGCATACTTTTTAGCTGCTTCTTGTCAAAAGAAAAGCAGCTATAATTAAGAACGGCTCCAATGCAAAGTGCATCTGGAGCCGTTACTAGTTTTTTAGCAATATCATTTTTAAGTCGCTGGTCAGAACTGGCTTACTTTTTAATTGATATGTAGTTTTTATATTTGTTTTAAATCGTGCATTACTCGCTGCATGGTGAATTTTTTGAGGTGCTCATGCTCCCTGTAGTTGCTCTAGTTGGTCGTCCTAATGTAGGCAAGTCAACGTTATTTAATCGTTTAACCCGTAGTCGTGATGCACTTGTTGCTGATTACCCAGGTTTAACGCGTGATCGTCAATATGGTCAAGCTGAAGTTGAAGAACACCCTTTTATTGTTATTGATACGGGTGGTATTAATGGTGATGAAAAAGGCATTGATGTGCTTATGGCTGAACAGTCATTGATGGCGATAGAAGAAGCTGATGCTGTGCTCTTTTTAGTGGATGCCCGTGATGGTTTAACTGCAGCGGATCATGGAATTGCTGACCACTTACGTAAACAAGATAAAAAAATATTTGTGGTTGCCAATAAGATAGATGGCATACATGGTGATTCAGCAGTAGCGGAGTTCTACTCACTAGGGTTAGGTGAACATGTTCACCAAATTGCAGCTGCACATGGTCGCGGTGTTACACAACTATTAACACTTGCATTAACGCCTCATATTGAAGCACTTGGTCAACCTAAACCTGAAGAAGTTGAAGAAGGTGAATTTGATGATGCTTTCTTTAATGAAAAGGATGCTGAGTTAACAGAAGAAGAGCTTGCTCAAAAGATTGAAGATGAGCCAAAAGAAAACGATAAGATAAAACTCGCTATTATCGGTCGTCCTAATGTGGGTAAATCAACATTAACCAACCGTATTTTAGGTGAAGAACGTGTTGTTGTTTACGATATGCCAGGTACTACCCGTGACAGTGTTTACATTCCAATGGAACGTAATGGTCGAGAGTATACTTTAATTGATACTGCCGGTATTCGTCGTCGTAAAAATGTTACTGATGTGGTAGAAAAATACTCGGTAATTAAAACATTACGTGCGATTGAAGACTCTAACGTTTGTCTATTAATCATCGATGCACAAGAAGGTATTAGTGATCAAGATTTAAGCTTGTTGGGCTTTATTCTTGAAGCGGGTCGCTCTTTAGTGCTTGCGGTCAATAAATGGGATGGCTTAGAGGATCATGAAAAGGATCGTATTAAAACTGAGTTAGACAGACGTTTAGGCTTTATTGATTTTGCCCGTATCCATTTTATCTCAGCACTACATGGAACAGGTGTTGGTCACTTATACGAGTCAGTTGAAGAAGCCTTTGTTTCAGCAACTAAACGTATATCTACGGCTATGGTAACGAAGATATTGGATATGGCGGTATTTGATCATCAGCCTCCAATGCACCAAGGACGACGTATTAAGCTTAAATATGCCCATGCTGGTGGTTATAACCCGCCAATTATTATCGTTCATGGTAA
>Ga0105356_10006203_pt1 | contig 11173 bp, 10 predicted proteins | sample GOMGulsemesocosm_3_FD_83502 | JGI IMG/M metagenome (GOLD analysis project Ga0105356, IMG submission 83502) | Methane-oxidizing microbial communities from mesocosms in the Gulf of Mexico - GOM9D Gulf of Mexico | ecosystem: Environmental > Aquatic > Marine > Cold seeps | place: Gulf of Mexico...
AAATGAACATTATCTTCTAAAGTAATCTTTTCTATTAATTCTTTAAGCGTAATTCCAATATTTGAAGGTTGGGGTTCATCTCCTGAAATAATTAAATCAAAACTTTTATAGTCTTTGTTATTGGCAAAAAAATCTTTTAATATTTTTGAGTACAAGGGAAATAAATATGTTTGTTTCTTTTTACCATCAAAAGAAAAGCCCAATTCAATGGATTCTTTTATATTTGTTTTTTGAATAAAAGTATTACATGCTTCTAAACATCCTTTTAATTCATCATCACTTTCTAACTTTACGCGTAAACACATAAGAAAAGCTGCACTTTGCTCCGGCTCACATTCTTGATTTAAGATCATTCTAATAGCTTCAAAACACTCTTCTTTTTCTAAATCTCTATTGGATTTAGGCCCTGTTGCTACTGCTTTTAGATATTTAAAAAAACTCATTTACTTCCCTCTTATATTTTAAATATTTTATCATAATTAAGATTTTTCTATTGATTAAAAAACAGATAATGATAAGAAATAATCAAATAGGACAAAAATAGTCTTAATTAAAACTTAATAAAATTGATTACAATCAATATTTATGCTACAATTTAGTGATAAAATTATTACTATAGATTTAAAAGGAGATAATATGGCATTGAACAGAAGAGATTTTTTAAAAAGCTCAGCAGCAGCATCTGCAGCGGCAGCTATTGGAATGAGTGTTCCTTTAGAACTTCAAGCGAAAGCTAATACAGCTGAAACAGGTTGGAGATGGGATAAAGCAGCATGTAGATTCTGTGGTACTGGTTGTGGAATTATGTTAGCAACTAAATCAGGTAAAATTGTAGCAGTAAAAGGTGATCCTGCAGCTCCTGTTAATAGAGGACTTAATTGTATTAAGGGATATTTTAATGCAAAAATCATGTATGGAGCGGATAGGTTAAAAAAACCACTTTTAAGAGTTAATAAAAAAGGTGAGTTTGATAAACAAGGAGATTTTGCAGAAGTATCTTGGGAGAGAGCTTTTGATGAAATGGAAATACACGCTAAAAAAGCCTTAAAAGAAAATGGTCCTGAAGCAGTTGCGAACTTTGCATCGGGACAATATACTGTTATGGAAGGTTATGCCGCGCAAAAAATGATGAAAGCTGGTTTTAGATCAAATGCTATTGATCCAAATGCAAGACATTGTATGGCTTCTGCTGTTGTTGGTTTTTATCAAACGTTTGGAATTGATGAACCATCTGGATGTTATGACGATATTGAACTTACGGATACAGTTGTAACGTGGGGTTCTAATATGGCAGAAATGCACCCTATTTTATGGTCAAGAGTAACGGATCGAAAATTATCTAATCCTGATAAAGTAAAAATTATTAACCTAAGTACTTATACTCATAGAACATCTGATGTAGCAGATATGGAAATTATTTTTAAACCCAATTCTGATTTAGCTTTATGGAATTATATAGCAAGAGAAATTGTTTATAACCATCCGGAATCAATTGATTGGGACTTTGTTAAACAAAATATAGTTTTTGCTGCAAGTCCTGTTAATATGGGTTACGGTATGAAAAATCCTGACAAAGAAAAGTCTATGGATAAATACAGTGATTTAGAAAAAGAAATAATGGAAAAAGAAGCTAGAAAAGTTATTTCAAAAGATGAAGCACCTGCACTTGCACCTTATGGGTACAAAGAAGGGGATGTAATGGTTAATAAACCTGCTGGTCTTAAGCACTGGGAAATTTCTTTTGAAGAATATAAAAAATTCTTGGCACCTTATACAGCAGAATATACAACAGAAGTTTCTAAGGGTAATCCTGATGAGAGTGATGAAGAGTTTATGAAAAAAATCAAAGAACTTGCTGATTTATATATTGAACAAGGAAGAAAAGTAGTTTCTTTTTGGACAATGGGAATGAATCAACATACACGTGGAACTTGGGTAAATACACTTGCTTACAATGTTCACTTTTTATTAAATAAACAAGCTAAGCCAGGTTCTGGTGCATTTTCATTAACAGGACAACCAAGTGCTTGTGGAACTGCAAGAGAAGTAGGTACATTTACACATAGATTACCAGCAGATATGATGGTTAAGAACCCAAAACACAGAGCTATTACTGAAAAAGCATGGAAAATTCCTTCTAAAACCTTAAATGGTATTGGAAATCAACATGTAATGAAAATCATGAGAGATATAGAAGATGGTTTTGTAAAATTTGCATGGATTTCAGTTACAAATATTTTCCATACAACCGCTTCTGCAAAACATTGGATTAAAGCAGCAAGAGAAATGGATGTATTTATTGTATGTTCAGATGGTTATCCAGGAATTTCTGCAAAAGTATCTGATTTAATTTTACCAACAGCTATGATTTATGAAAAATGGGGAGCTTATGGTAATGCTGAGAGACGAACACAACATTGGAGACAACAAGTTTTACCAGTTGGTGATTCTATGTCTGATACTTGGCAATGGGTTGAGTTTGCTAAACGTTTTACTGTAAAAGATTTATGGGGAGCTTCAAAACTTAGAAATGGAAGTGAACTTAAAGATGTACGTTCTGAGGCTTATAAAATGGGATATTCTGATGATACAACTATGTATGATATTTTATTTGCAAATAAAGAAGCAAAAGCCTTTAAACTGGATTCAAATGATCCTATTCAAAAAGGTTATGACAATACGGATGGTTCTGGAGATAAAAGAAACGTTCTTGGTTCTGATGGAAAAGTATTTGATGGTTATGGTTTCTTTATTCAAAAATACTTATTTGAAGAATATGCTGACTTTGGACGTGGACATGGACATGATTTAGCTGATTTTGATACTTACCATAAAGTAAGAGGATTAAAATGGCCTGTTGTTGATGGGAAAGAAACGCAATGGAGATTTAACGCAAAATACGATCCTTATGCTGCTAAAGAAAATCATGGAGATTTTGCATTCTATGGAACATTGGCTAAAAAACTTTCATATGGGGATTTAAAAGGTATTACGAAAAAAGACAAAACAAGCTTAAAAAACAAAGCTAAAATCTTTGCACGTCCGTATATGGATGCACCAGAGATGCCTGATAAAGACTATCCTTTATGGATGAGTACGGGAAGAGTTTTAGAACACTGGCATTCAGGAACAATGACTATGAGAGTTCCTGAATTATACAGAGCAGTACCAGAAGCTTTATGTTACATGCATCCAGATGATGCAAAAAAAATGGATCTTACTCAAGGTGGTTTGGCTTGGATTGAATCAAGAAGAGGAAGAGTAAAAGCAAGGGTTGAAACAAGAGGAAGAAACAGACCTCCAAAAGGTTTAGTTTTTGTACCTTTCTTTGATGAAAAAGTATTTATTAATAAAGTTTGTTTGGATGCTACGTGTCCTCAATCAAAACAAACTGACTTTAAAAAATGTGCAGTAAAAGTTTATAAAGCCTAAATATGGAAATAACTAGAAGAGAATTTTTCTTAAAATCTGCACGAAGTGCGGGTTTATTAGCCCTTGGAGGTTTGGTTTGGAGTGCTTATGTTGATGAAGTAACTGCCTCTAAACTTATTTTAAGACCTCCAGGAGCATTAAAAGAAAAGGATTTTCTAGCAGCATGTATCAAGTGTGGGCTTTGTGTTGAAGCCTGTCCCTATGATACTTTATTGTTGGCAAAACCAGGGGATAATAAACCTCTAGGAACACCTTATTTTATCCCAAGAGACATACCTTGTTATATGTGTCCAGATATTCCTTGTGTTCCTATTTGTCCAACCAATGCTTTAGATGAAAAACGTGTTAGCTCTAATGGTATCTTAGATATCAATACTGCTGATATGGGGCTTGCACTTATTGATGAAAGCGCTTGTATTGCTTTTTGGGGAATACAATGCGATGCTTGTCACAGTGCTTGTCCACTTTTAAACGAAGCAATTACCTTAGAATATAAGAAAAATGATAGAACAGGAAAACATGCATTTATTGTTCCAGTTGTACATGCAGATGTATGTACTGGCTGTGGTTTATGTGAGAGAGCTTGTATTACACAAAAAGCTTCTATTTTTGTTTTACCACGTGAGTTAGTAACAGGACGTGCAGGAGATCATTATATTAAGTCTTGGAATAAAAAAGATGAAGAGCGTTTAAAAAATGCAAGAGAAATTAATACAAAAACAAAAATAAGCAATAGACCTGCAATAGATTCGTTAAATGATATGAAAGGACTTTTAGATGATTAGAAAATACAAATATCTCATCTTAAGAAGATCTTTTCAAATTTCATTAATGTTTTTATATTTTGCAGGAAATGCTTGGGGATTTACTTTTTTACAAGGTAATTTATCTTCCTCTTTGTTGCTTGGATTTATTCCATTAAGTGATCCTTATGCTGCATTGCAGATGTTAGTTGCAGGTGCAGTTTTAAGTGGCGATTTATTAATAGGTGTTTTAATCATTTCCCTATTTTACATAAGCATAGGCGGACGTGCTTTTTGTTCTTGGGTATGCCCTATTAATATAATTTCTGATGCAAGCAATTATATAAGAAGAAAATTTGGCTTTAACAAAATCCAAAAAAAACAACCCGCAAGTAGAAACTTACGGTACTTTGTTTTGTTTTTGAGTTTGTTGCTTTCGTATTTTTTAGGCCTTAGTGCTTTTGAATTTATATCACCTATCTCTATGGTACATAGAGGTTTGGTTTTTGGTATGGGCTTTGGTTATGGAGCTGTTGTTATTATTTTTTTATTCGATTTATTCGTTTTAAAAAATGGTTGGTGTGGACATATATGTCCCTTGGGTGCTTTTTACTCTTTGGGTGCTAGATTTTCACTTATTAAAGTCACTCACGATGCGCAAAAATGTACAGCATGTATGGACTGTAAAGATGTCTGTCCAGAAAGTCAGGTTTTGTTTATGATTAATAAAGAATCAATTCCTGTATTAAGTGGAGAGTGTACATCTTGTGCAAGATGTATAGAAGTATGCAATGACGATGCATTAAATTTTACAATTAGAAATTTTAAAGGAGAAAAAAATGAAACTTAGAAATACAATTTTAGGTCTTGGTATTATAGTAGCAGTTTTTATTGCTGGATGTACGGATGCAAATAAAAGTTATTCAACAGTAAACGAAGAATCTTTAGGTTTAAGAAAAACTAACCTTTACACAGAAGATACAACAACGGGTGATAAAACTATGTATGGAACAGGTGAACCAATGAGTGGTTATAAAATCAAGAGAGCCTTCCAAGATGCGCCTCCAATGATTCCACATAGCACAGAAGGTTTATTGCCTATTACTATTGAGAATAATTCATGTACTGGATGTCATGATCCAGCAGTAGCAGAATCTATGGGAGCAACTCCTATTCCAAAATCACACTTTATTAATTTTAGACCTGAGCATATGTACTCTTTAAAAGAAGGTTTCAAAAAAAGTATTGATGTGATGAAAAATGAAGTATCTATTAAAGAAATACCTACTTTATCTGGATCAAGATTTTCTTGTACGCAATGTCATGCACCTCAAAGTACGGGAAAACTGGTAGTTAAAAACAATTTTAAAGCTACTTTTTTAAACAAAGATGGAGAAAGTAAGTCACGATGGCATGAAGTATTAACAAAAGATTTAGATACTCTAAAAAATGATATAGAGAATTTAGACAAATAATGAACAGAAGAGAACTCTTTGGCTCTCTTGCTTTTAAAAAGCAAGAGAGTATTATTAGACCCCCTTACAATAAAGAAGATATTCTTTTTAATGATTGTGTAACATGCGAAGGTTTATGTAAAGACATATGTCCTAGCAATATTATAGTCATTCAAAAGAATAAATCACCTATGTTAAATTTTGAGAATGCTGGCTGTACCTATTGTGATGAATGTGCAATAATTTGCCCTACAAAAGCACTTAGTTTAGAATTAAAACATACCATCAAAGCAAACATTAGCATTAATACTCAAAAATGTTTATCCTGGAATCAGACCATGTGTTTTTCTTGTAAAGATCCTTGTTTAGATCAAGCGATTGATTTTATTTCTTTATTTAAACCCTCAATTAATGATAATTGTACCTCTTGCGGATACTGTATAAAAGCCTGTCCAACAGGTGCTATTGAAATAAGTATATAAATGAACGCTTTAAAAATACTTATGTGTCTACTTTTTTCATTCTTACTATCTCACGCTAAAAATATTGAAGCAAGCTATAGTTTCTCTCTTGATGCAGGTGTTACAGATATGATTAAACACAAGAAAAAACTGTATATTAGTACTCAAGAAGGAACGCTTTTCTCATTTGACTTAGATACAAAAGAAATAAAAGCCCTAGTTAAAATGCCAAAAACAAAAGACTTTTTAAATAAAGTAATGCCTTCTAAAATATATTCTCTTGATATTATTGAAAATAGAATATTACTTTTAGCTCAAGGCTTAAAAGGTGCCAGACATCTTTTACTTTATGAAAATAAAAAATTACTAACTGTTCTTTCAGATGAAAAACATCTATTTATTTCTCAAGCAAAATTTATAAACAAAAATCTAATCATATTTGCAAGTCTTGCAAATGAAATTTATTTATACAATATCAAAGAAAAAAAAAGTTTGTATATTAAACAAATATCTGCTTCAAAATTCTCACATTTTGTATTAAATGAAAAAAAAGATAAGATAATTATTGCAGATGAAAGCGGAGATTTAAAAGTTCATAAGAGTTTAAGCGGTGAATTTATTAAAGCCTATGAAAAACAAAATCTTGACAATGTATTTCAAGTAGCTATTAAAAAAAATGTCATTTTAACAGCAGGACAAGACAGACGTGCAGTTGTTTATAATCAAGGAAAAACATTTTATAAAAAGGTAAAATTCTTGATATATGCATGTGCATTAAGCCCAAGTGCGAATCTTGCTGCAATTGCGCATGATGAAGAAAACAATGTATTGATTTTTAATACAAAAACAAAAGAAGAATTATTTGTATTAAAAGGCAATAAAATGCTCTTAAACCGTATTTTGTTTATCAATGAAAAAGAACTTTTCATAAGCAATGACGGCAAAAGCATTAATTATTATATCTTACCCTAAAGGAATAAAAATGAATATCTCAAGTATCGTAGTAAAAACCCTAGAAAAAAATCTAGACGCTGTAGTAACTAGCTTAAAAAACTGTGAGGCCTGTGATTATCACATGCACGATGATCAAGGTCGTATTATTATTACAATTGAAGGCGCAAATGTTGAAGAAGACTTAAAAAAATTACGTGTAATTGAAGAACTTCCTTTTGTAATAGCAGCAGAAATGCAAATGGCGTATAGTGAAGATGAACTGGATCAAAATATGGAAAAATTAAAGAACAGTGACGTTATTCCAAAAGGAATCAATGACAATGATATCAATCCAGAAGATATTTTATACAATGGAGATTTAAAGAAAAAAGACTTAGAAGCATTTTCAAGACAATTGGACTCTGCTCAAGTTCAAAAAAAATAAAGAAGAAAATTCTTCTTTATTCTTTATCCTTATTTATCTTCTTTTTTTAATATATCAGTAAAACCAGATAAACTTGTTCCATCTAAGTTTAATTCTTTTAATAAAGAATCAACAATAGGTGATTGAGCTCTGTATTTTAAGGCAGAGGTTACTAATTGATCAGGTAATGATTCTGATGAATTATTACCATGCTCTTGATTATTTGATGAAGTTCCATTCCCAAAGCCATCTACTTGTAATATTTTAATACTATCAATTTGTTCCATAGGTTTCACACTTTGGGCTATAATTTCTGGTAGTTGTTCAATTAATCTTAGCTTTACTTGCATTTTAATTTGCTCAGGCGATAAAGTATTAGAAGCATTATTAATAGATTCTTTTCCTTCTGCCTCAACTTTATACTCAACAGCTTTTGCTTCTGCTTTTAAAACCTCAGCTTCACTAAAACTCTTTGCAATAATTATGTCTTTATCAGCTAAACCTTGAGCTAAAATTCTTTGTGCATCAGCTTGGTCTTCTGCTGCTTGTTTCTCAGCTTCAGCTCCAACTTTAATGCTTATAGCATCTTTTTCTGCATCTTGACTTGCTTGAATTAATTCTATTGATTTATTTCTATTTGCAATTTCTGTATCTCTTGTTGTAATAACTAGCTCTTCAGCTTTGACTGCTTGAGCTCTTGCTTCATCCGCTTGAACTTTTGCAAGAGACTGTTTTTCAGATTTTTCTGAGATTGCTATATCACTGTCTTGTTTTGATAATTCAATTGCTCTGTCTTTTTGAATGTTTTTTTCTTCTAACAACTGGTTCTTAGAAATCCTGGCTTCTTCAAGCTCTTTATCCGAACTAATTCTTTTTGCTTCAATACTTTGCTCTGCAATAATTTGTGAGTTTTGGGCTATTTGTTTTTGCTCTGCTTCTTCTTTTGCAATTTCAGCAACCTGTGAAGCTTTTCTAATTGAAATTTCTCTTTCTTGAGCTAGTGTTGCATATTCTTCTTCTTTTGCAATTTCTAATGATAATTTTTTTGTTTCTAAATCTTTTTGCTCAATTTCAACCGCTGTATCACGTTCAATATCATTTCTTAATTTTCTTCTTGCTTCTATTTCTTCTGTTAATCGAGTAAGTCCCTCTGCATCAAAAGCATTATCGGGATTAAAGTATTTTTTATTAGTTTGATCCAATCCCGTTAAAGATACAGATTCTAGTTCAAGTCCATTTTTAAGTAAATCTTCTGATACTACTTGCTGTACTTTTTGAACAAAATCAATTCTTTGTTCATGTAAAGCAACCATTTTCATCTCTGCTGCAACTGCTCTTAATGCATCAACAAACTTACCTTCTATTAGTTCTTTTAATAAAGAAGGTTGTGTTGTTTTATTTCCAAGTGTTTGCGCCGCAAAAGCTATTGAATCATTAATAGGTTTGACCCTAATATAAAATTCAGCTAAAACATCCACTCTCATTCTATCTTTTGTAATTAAAGCTTGTTCATTACTACGATTTACTTCCAATCTTAAAGTATTCATATTAACATTTATCGTTTCATGTAATACAGGCAAGACTATTGCACCACCATTCATTATTACTTTTTCTCCACCTAGTCCCGTTCTTACGAATGAAATTTCTTTTGTTGCTCTTTTATATAATCTTGCAAATATTAATCCTAAGGTTACTAGTGCAATAATAATTACTAAGGGTATCAACAGTGCCATTGATGTCATGTCTAAATTCATTTTCTTCCTTTTATTTTAATTTATTGGGAATTTCATTACTTGCATAAAAGTGAGATTTAATTTTTCCTAAAATCAAAACACTTTGTCCATAAGTAAATTCACATCCTTCATTTTCTGGTTCAATCATTAAATAATGCATCTGTCCATATTTATCTTTTGCTTTAGCCTCTGCAGGAGAACCTTTTACAGCAGTACCAAGAGTAATTGTCGCTATGTGTCCAATTAAGTCATTTTTTGAAATAGAAGAAGTATTATCTTTTGGAAATTTTTTTGCAAGAAACACCGCTATTATTCTTAAAAAGACTAATGAAGTTAAAAATACTGGTAAAAAAAGTATCCATTGAGAAAGTAAACTATTAAAAATACTAAATAATATATACTGAGAGAATAAGCCAAGAAGGCTAAATACAGTTAATAAAATGACAAAAAGAATAATGATTGGTACTTGTTTTATTTTTATCCACGAAAAAAACTTTGATAAAGCAAATACATCCTCACTTAGATCTAAATCAGGAATAAAAGAATCAATCATATCTGATAATGCAAGTCCAATTAAGCTCATAATTCCTTCCAATATTGCAATACCTAACATAAGAACCAAAGCAGATGTAAAAACACTGTTATTAACATGGAATAAGAATTCGAGGAGCGTCATTATTTTTTTACTGCTTTAAGACTTTCTAATCTTTCTTCCACTCTGTTACTTCTTAATAAGGTATCTAATTCTGCAAGTTTCACATCATTTTCATTTAATAAATTAGAACTCGTTTTTAAATTAACCCTATTAAATGCAGCTTCTGCTTTATCTACATTATTTTCAATATTTGAGTTTAATTTTTCATCCTGATTTATTTGACTAAAGTCCAATAATTCCTGATTCATTTCTCTTTTTTTCGCATTTAATGCATCTATATAGTTTTCTAGTTTTTTAATAGAATTGGTAATTTTTAATAAACTTTCTTCTAAAATTGGAATTTGAGTTTCTATATCTATTTGACGTGAAATTGCGACTTTTGCCAGATCATCTCTATTTTCCTTCACCGCAACTTCTATTTGTTCACTTAAGGCATTGTGCTTATTTGTTTCTACATTCAATTGTTTTTTTGTAATTCTTTCTTGAACATTTTCTTTTCCAAGTAAAATTTTCACTTCAGCAATAGTAGAATCTACTTCTCTGATACTTTCCTTCATAATTAATTCAGGAGATAGACCTTCGGCTTTGTCCATCAGAGCATTTATACTGCCAGAAATTAATCTACTGACCCTTGTTGCTACACTTTCGTTCATAACTTTCCTTTTCATTTTTGTAAGTATACAATAAATAAATAAAAAAGTTATATAATTACTTAATTTATTCATAAAAATAGCTCGTATTATAAATCACAATACGAGCTAAGAAAAGAAAAAGTATTAAAAAGAACTCTTTATGATGTCTTTTGATACTTTATTTAATATGCTCATCAATTAAATGAACAATATCAAAAACCAATCTTGAAATTATTTTGGCCCCTATAGTTTTTTCATCAAAACTGGGATTAAACTCTGTAATATCTAAAAGTTTAATTCTATTTTTATATTTTTCAAAACAGTATTTTAAAACTTCATACGTAATTTCAAGACTAATTCCTCTTGAAGCAGGAGCTGAAACAGCTTCAAGAATATAGGCTGAAAATACATCTGTATCGATGGTGATATAGATATGTTCTTGTTTTTGTAAAAAAACATCAATATCTTTTTTGATTTGATCTAAGTATAAAAGATTCATTTTCGTATCTTCTATATAAACAACATTCAAATCTTTTGCTTTTTTATACAAAGCTTTTGTATTAGAAGCTTTTGATACTCCTAAACACATATAAGAAAATTTTCTTTTCTCTTTTTTACACAAGGCTGCTATTTGGGCAAAGGGAGTTCCTGAAGTAGCTTCAACATTAACTCGTAAATCAAAGTGCGCATCAAAATTAATAATGGC
>Ga0105356_10006205_pt1 | contig 11169 bp, 6 predicted proteins | sample GOMGulsemesocosm_3_FD_83502 | JGI IMG/M metagenome (GOLD analysis project Ga0105356, IMG submission 83502) | Methane-oxidizing microbial communities from mesocosms in the Gulf of Mexico - GOM9D Gulf of Mexico | ecosystem: Environmental > Aquatic > Marine > Cold seeps | place: Gulf of Mexico...
ATGCTTTTTATACATTTGATTAAGCTGCCAAGGTTTTTTTGCAGTAATACCTTCTACATAAAACCAAAAACTAGGTGCTATTAATAAAATGGCAGGCAGTGAAAGTATGATCATAGTAGGGCGCAATTGGTCAGCTAAATGAGTTAATGTGGGCTGACAAATAACAATACCTATTGATAATAAAAATGCAGCTAACGGTAAATAAGTTTGACGTTCAAAAGCACGTAAAGATAAAAGATGAGCACTAAAAATAATGATAATGAGAGTAGATAAGTTGATTGCGAACAGTGTCGTGCTTTCCATTGCTAATAATTCTCTTACTTTTTGTAATACTAGGTTTTATAGGCGCTCTGGATGCTTTTTATTTATCCAGCCTTATAGGCTGAACTAATAAATAGGTCTTAATCAACCCAGCCGGACGCTAATTTCACAGTTATTCTACATAATCGATCTCAACTTAGCCATTCGAGAAATTATGACATTATGATGTTATCTAAAACAAATAATACTGACTCATTAAATACACCTTACAATTGGCCTGTGGTTGGCACATTACTTTTTTTAACCGGGATAGCTGGGATACCTGCAATGTTTGGTATCGTGATGGTCGCTTTGGGAGTATTAGGTTTCACAGGTGAATCATCGTTTATTAGCAATATTCATTTCACTAAGCCTGGGGCAATGTTTGTACATGGGGGATCGGGTATTTTATTTTTCTTAACTATGCCATTTCAGTTTTCACTTAGAGTACGTGCTAAAAAACCTAAGCGACATAAATTAGCTGGGCGCATTGCTGTGATTTCAGGTTGTATCATGGCGATATCAGGTGTATGGATGCACAATGTACTATCCCCTGAATCTCAAGGGATACGTTACAGCATTTTAATTATGACGAGTATGGCTATTTGTAGCAGTTTTTTAATCGCACTGTGGTACGTTATTAAGGGGAATATTCAAGTACATCAGTTGTGGATGGCTCGTGCAGTCGCGATTGTATTGGCTGCGATAACACCACTATTTATTGATATTCTTATCTTAATCATATTCAGTGATCTTGAAGTGATTTTTAAAATGTTAACGCAATTTCAGTACGATTATGGTCGGCTATTAGGTATTGTTATTAACTTATTTATTGTTGAAATAATTATGAGAAAACGTAATTAGCTAATATGAAGATGTAGGTCAACAAATAGCATATCTACATCTTTTATTCATTCTGGTTTTCATGCGATTGAACCCCTAAACTTAAAGGTGTTGGTTCTAGTAATTGAGAAAATGCTTTTTTATACTGGTTAGAGTTTAATATGAACATTTTACAGTGCAGAATTACAAGTCTCTTTATTATAAAGTAGGGGATATTCTATTAGGCTCATGGAATAAGGTTATCAATATTGTTCATAGTAGTGGTTAAATATCTTATTAAAGCGAATCAATAATGATATAAAGATGTTATTAAACTTAAATAATTATAAATTAATGACCTCTGCATTTTCTCATCTTCAAAAAACACTTAATCTTTATTATTCCCTTCCAAACGATGCATGGTCTGCATACAAGGCATGTTGCTCGATAAAAAAGTTAGTTAAAGGAGATATTTTATATTCCATTGGTAGTTTACCAACAAGTTTTTCTTTTATTCATAAGGGGTTAATGCGCGCTTATGTGATTGATGAATCTGGTAGTGAATATAATAAAAACTTTTTTGATGAAGGGCGTTTTCCGGGTTGTATGAGTGCCTTATTGAATCATGAAGCGAGTAATTTAGAGGTACAAGCGATCGAAGATTGTGAGATTATTGAAATAAATCATCGAAAATTTAGAGATGCATTGTTTGCTTCACAAGATTTAATGAAGTTTCATATTAAGTATTTAGAAACACACTGGTTATTGGAAAAAGAGCCTAAAGAGATTGGTTATTTACAGTTTGAGGCTAAAGTTCGGTATCTTAAATTTTTAGATGATTTTAATCATATTTTATCGCGCTTACCTCAATATCACATTGCTAGCTACTTAGGCATTACACCTACCCAATTAAGTCGTATAAAAAAAGATTTTAAATAAATTAATCATTATCAACATATGTAAAGGAATGGCAGAGCATCATTGCTTAGACTTCTAGCATACCAACTAGGAGATTAAATAATGTCAGTCATAGATGCACTCAATTGGCGATATGCCGTTAAAAAATTTAGCGAGAGTTCACTTAATAAACAACAGTTAAATGGTTTAATTGAAAGTGTACGTTTAGCGCCATCAGCTTATGGCATTCAGCCATATCAGTTGATTGTGGTAACAGATCCTAAAATAAAGAAGGCATGCTTACCTTATAGTTATGGACAAGACAAGGTCGTTAACTGTTCACACTTATTGGTTCTAGCACATAAAACGAGACTCACAAATCAAGATGTTTCATTTTTTATTAAGCAGTTAGCTGAGAGTCAAAATAAGCCTATAAAAGAGCTTAGTGGATATCAAAAACAAATAGAAAGTGACTTATTAGCACACACAATAGATCAACAAAATAACTGGGCTCAGCAGCAATGTTATATTGCTTTAGGTACTTTGTTAACTCATGCGGCGGTAAGTGAAATTGATGCATGTCCAATGACTGGATTTGATGTAAATGGTATTAATCAAGCTTTAGGTTTAAATGATAAAGGTTTAAGTGCTGCGATTTTATGTCCAGTTGGTATCCGGGCAGAAGATGATTATGCTGCATCTCGTATTAAAATAAGATTGAATTATAAAGAATTAGTGGTATCTCTATGAACATACTTGCGATATTAGCTTTTTTTGCTGGAGCTTGTATTGCGGTACAGGCTGCAATGAATGCACAGTTAGGACAAGTTTTTAATAATAGTTTACTTGCAACCAGTTACGCTTTTTTTGCTAGTTTTATTTTAGTTTCTATTATTACTGCTTATTTTGGCTTATCTATACAAGTTGAGCTAGCGGATAAACCTCTGACGATGCTTGCTGAAATGATAAAGTATGTTCCTTGGTATTTATGGTTTTCATGTGTATTTAGCGTTATTGGTGTTGCGAGTTTTTATTTTTTGATCCCTAAAATGGGTGTCGGAAATGTGATGAGTTATGCACTGGCAGGTCAAATTATTGCCGCTATGATCATTAGTCACTTTGGTCTTTTTGATAGTCCAAATAAGATAATTTCAGTCACTAAATTAATGGGTACATTACTTTTAATATTAGGCATCATTTTAATTAATAAGGAGTAAATAATGAACTTAGCTCTTAAGCAGAATTTAAATAATCTTAATTGCTTTTGGCAGGCACTTAATGGGGAAGAAAATAATGGTTTTTTCACACATAAAAGTTGGCCCAACAAACATTGGCAAGCTGATTTTAATGTATCTGACAGCATTTCAGGTTCGACATTGCCAAAAAATAAAGTAATTAGCACTATAACTGATTTAACCAATCAAAAAATGTCAGGTTTGGTTGTCAAAAATCAGCTGGTGGTGATGAATTTAGTACTAGAGCAAAGTGTAAATTCACCGATTGGTAAAACGCATTCTAAAATAGTTAAATTGTCACGTGAAGATGATGCAATAAAATGGTCGCAAGGTTGTGGGCAAGCATTTGGCTATGAGATTGATGCCTCGGTAATACAAAGCTTACTAAATAATCCAAATGCGAGTGTTTTTGCTTATTTTATTGATGACAAGATAGCTGGTACTGCTATCAGTTATCTATCAGGCGATACGTTAGGTATTCATCAATTAGGAACGGTACCTAGTTTTCGTAAAATGGGCATCGCTTTAGCATTAATGGAGCATTTATTAGAACAAGCATCCAACCAAAAATGTCGTTTTGTTAGTCTACAAGCATCACAATCCGGTCTTCGTATGTATGAGAAATTAGGTTTTCAATCGTTTGGTAAATTAACGAGTTTAGTTGCAGAAGAGTACAGTTAATTACTGCTATATTAATTCTTTTATTATAAGTCAAAGATCAGAATTATAGCTAAAGTGCTGACTTAGCTACAGACAATATGAGTGATAGAATTTCATTAGTCATAGCTTCAGGTTCAATTTCCTCAGGTGTAAATGAAGACCAAAATAAGGCGATGGGGGAGCTTGATTAATAACTTTAGATGAAGGTGACCATCACCATCATCACAAATAATACGTGCACTGCATTGTTTAAATTTTCTAGGCTGTAACTTGGCAGTACATTTATGTCTGGAATGTCAAAATATAAAAATTATTATTCACATAAATTTTTCTATTAAATGCTTGATATGGTAAAAGTTACCTATAAATGGCACTTATTTGTACGAAATAAGCGCTATATTTTACATTTTTAATCTATATAATCCCCCGCTGCAATTTATCAATATAATTTTCATTAGGGATTATTATGAAAAAAATACCTTTGATAATGTTAACAACATTAGCAATAACGGGATGTGGTGGTTCATCTGAAGATGAAACTGAAGTTAAAATACCAAGTAATTTACTTCCTACTATAAATATAGAACAGAACTTCACAGTTAAAGAACAAAAACCGCTTGTAATAGCCGCAACTGCAAGTGATAGTGATGGCGCAATTTCCTCATACTTATGGCAGCAAATATCTGGCCCATCATTAATTTTCGATAATACAGACTCTGATAATATAACGGTCACTTCACCTGATATCACGAGTGATAGCACAGCCGTAATTCGACTAACCGTTACCGATAATTTAGGTGCAAATACAACAGCTGATATAACAATTAATATCACCCGTAAAGTATCAAATGTTACTATTTCAGGTTTGATCACAGATCAACCGATTGCTAATGCACAATTGCTATTTAGTATTGGTGAACAAACTATTGAAGCCACTGCTGATGAAAATGGACAGTACCAAGTTACTTTAGAGGTAGATGATAGTGACAAAGCGCAATTAGTAACTGTTCAGGGCTTAGGTATTAATGAGCAAGATTTTGTAGAGTTTAAATCAGTATTGGGCTCTATGGATAAATTAACGATAGATGCTGGTGAAGATCAACAGCTAATTGCAGACGAAAATTTTGCTGTTAATATTACTAACCTATCAACTGCACAATATGTATTGCTTAAAGCTGCTAATAACAATCAAACTATAGAGTCTGATGAGCAACTTGAAGCGCTAACTAAGCAAATTAATCCTGATAGATTATTAGACCTTGCTGCTGCAATAAAAATTGTAGTTGATAATGAAGGCTTTGAATTGCCTGAAGGAATTGAAAGTACACTCGAATTAATCAGTGATGATGCAGTTGCAGATCAGTTTTTAGCTGATGCTGAGCAACAGGAACCTGGCATAGTTGAAGAAACTAAAGAAGAAATCATTAATGATGAAGATATTACGCCAAAACTAAATCCACTTACTAATGTGTATTTATTTGCAAACCCAAGTAATGCTTTTAGTCGTATTGATAATCAAATTTTAAAACTAGACCTAAGTAACAAAACGGGTAGTTTAATAAGCTTTATACAGTATGACTTTACTTGGACACGTAATGCAAGTGGCGATATTATTTTAAGCTTTGCCACAGATGATTCTGGTTGGAACAATTACTGTTACCAAGATAGCTGTAGCTATACTTTATTAACTCGAAGTTATTCATTTGTGACAGCTTCTGATAAGTCGCCTATATTTTTTATTACTGACAATATAAAACTAAATTCAGATGAAAATGCACAGATAGTTACAACATCTTTTACCAAGGAAGCAACTACACTATCAGGCACAATCCCTATTTCTACCGAGATGCTAGCAGATAATAAAATAGCATTGACTCTGCCAAAAAAGAGCATAGCATTTGACATTAAAACCGAGAGTGACTTACTTCTAACTTTAATTTCAGCTCCAGTTACCTTTAACGCTGATGGTAGTGCGAGCTATGTAGATATTGAAAATAAAGAAAACAATATAAATTGGCAAATTATAGATAATGGTATTCTACGCCTTAGTGTAGCCCAGTCAGACAACCATTTTGGTTTTAGTGCTGATTATTATGCGGTTAATGATTTTGCGGGTAATTTACGTTTTATCTCTCAGGTATCGGCTTCTGAAACGTTCAAAAATTCAGTTGTTTCATTTGGCGGCTTACTAGCACAATACCAGACAATAGATATTCCTGATGAACAAAGCTTCGAAGGGAGGTTTGAGCTAGTTGAGGCTCCAGATGATCAAGATACTTTTTCTTTGGTATTTGACGCTGAATCTAGTGGTTATCAAGAAAGTTATTATTATGATAATGATGGTAAATTACAATCTTCAAAAACTCCTTTTAATTGGGAAATTAATAGTAATAGCATTAATATTGCATACTACTATGATTCAGAAAAAAATGAGTATGTTGGTTTCTGTAATGAAGAAGAATCTAATTGTTATAAATGGCGTGCTCGAGAGCTCGAAATAGTACAATCTTCTGAGCAAGGCTTTGTTTGGCGTATCACTAATGAGTTTTTATTTAGTATTAATAATGAAGAACCTACAGCGTTAATCTCAAGAACAATATATGGTTATACAGCTCAATTCAAGCGTATTGATACTACTCCAGCTGATAAACAAGGTACTTTCTACCCTGCTACGAATGACTCTGCGGTTGAACTGGTCTTAAACGCCAATGGTATTGGTAGCTATATGGACCATAACGGAGCAACTGATATTACATGGAGTAGTTATAAAAATAGTTACAGCATTTTATTTAATGACTGGGAAGCACAGATTTACTCTGAATATTTAGACTGTGATGGCGACGGTAATACCGAACTTGTAGAAATTCGTAAAGTATATAATCGCCTAGATATCGTTGATATTTCGCAGCCTGATGCTACTGATATCAAGTGGCAGCGTACACTTCAGACAACTGAACATGGGTTTGATGTAAACAATAATAATGCATATTGTAATGTCGCTTATAAAGAGGTTACTGAAGAACCTGAAACAACACGTGTATATACCCCAGATACATTATCAGCAGTTGATTTTTCTTTTAATAATTATGCATTAACAACACAATTTATTCAGTATCAAGATGATGCACAAAACTCTATAAACCTTAATGGTGTAACTGTAACGTTAAATGATAATGGTAGCGGTAGTGTTACATCAGAGAGTATATTATCTGGTGCTTTAAGTTGGCAACAAAATGATAAAGAAACCTTAGTGGCACTTAATGGTATGAGCATTAATTATATTGGTCAAATCACCGTTGATGGTGTTCGCCAACGTGCCATTGCAAAAACACTTTATGATGGTAAAGAAACCATAGGCATACAAAATATCATAAAAGATGCGAGTCCTGATTTTGAGTTTTCAGCGCCTTATGGTTACATTCAACTTTATGGCAATTATGAGCCAGATATTTTTAGTGTGATAGGAAGCATTTTTAATATGAATTTTGATGGTACTGATAATTATGGTACTTATAATTTATTAAATAATAGGTTGAATATTACTCGTTGGTTTTTACATTACGATGAAAATAATGATGGATTACCCGATGATTTTAATAATAATGGCATTCCAGATAAGCATCCTGATACAGCTAACTATGACATATCTAAAACAGAACTATGTATAAATGAAAATCCATTATGTGAAATATATAATGAACGTCATTATAAGGTGATTTATGAGACTGATGAACTTCAATATATGATGCGTAATGCAAAGTGGTATTTTAGTGTAAATGCAGATGATTATCAAAGTGATGGTACATATTACCAATCAGTTGGTGGTATCTTTATCTTTGAAAAAAATTATGTATCAGGGAAAGTAACGACTAACTCAGTCAATAACATTGATGATAATCTTTTAATTAACCGTTCAAATAGGTTAAACAAATCAGCTCTTCAATAGCGGAATTGTGAGGCGGAAATACGTTTTTAGTTTACTGTGTTCTTTAGTCTGTAACTCAATATAAAAGCTATTTTCATCTTAATTACAAATAAAAAAACCTTGCTGATGCAAGGTTTTTTATTTGTAAACGTGACTAGTCCTAAATAAGGTTCAAACTTTTATCTTAGATAATTATTTAGAAAGAGTTAGTTATTAAAACTAAGCTCATGCTGATTTTCAGCTAAACAGCTTTCACCTACTAAATATTTACAAACCGTAATGCTAGTTTTAGTATTATCAATGAGCTCAATATAATAATTTGTTCCAGATTCACTTGTACGTAATTTCCCTTGCTCTAAGGTGAAAGGAAATACTTCACCATCATCATATTGCATGAAATAATTGCTATCTTCTTCATACATTTTCCATTTTACAGATGTATCTGAATATAAAGTCCAGCCATATAGATTGTATTCATTAAATTGTTCTACTTTAGTACTTTGATTATATTCTACAGCAAATATGTTTGGTCTTATTGAGTTAACAGCCCCTGTACTTTCATTATAATCCACCCAAGTTCTTTCAATAAAATATCGACTATTGGCTTGTGCTATTAGTTTATAAGTTACTTCATAAATCAAATGGCAACTAGCTAGACTAGGATCACAATTTCGATCATTAGTATTTTCATCCCAATATCGTCGACGAATATATTGATCATTTTCAAACTTACCTTGAATTGAGCTGGTTGAAGTTAAAAACATTATGGTGCCATCAGGGTAAATTTGATATTCGCCCCAAGCGTCATCAATGTTGTGGCCACTATGCATAACGTGGTTGCCAGAAAAGTTATCTGCAGTGATGGCTACTTCATTTCTATGTACCATAAAACCAGGCTCAACCCCTTCTGAATTGTTAGAATCTTGTCCTTCAAATATAAACTGATAACCAACATCTATATCTTTAGTAAATAAAACATTTGTTACGGCATCAGATGAGCTAAAAGAAAAACCTGTTGTGGTTATTTGCCAATTATTAATCTCAGCTTGGTTTGTCTCTAAGTCTGTTATTGTTAGGCTACCATCATTATTAATATCAAAAATATGAACACCATCAATTAAACTCATTGACCATTGGCCTACTAAATCACTTTCAGCAAGAGCTATAAATTCAGTTGACTCTAACTGAGTTAATTCATGAGATTGACTTTTGCTTGAGATAAAAAACTCATTTTCATAATGATCTAATTCAAAATCTAATTTATAACCATTTAAGCCAAATGATGGATGTGGCGTTAAAGTGAGTTGACTCACAGCATCTTTATTTTGTACTTCAATAGATGGATTTTGACTGTAATCCCAAGTTAGATATTCTAGGTAAATAGATTCTTCAATTGGTGTGATATGAATAATATCATTTTCGATAGACCAAGTAATTTTAGCTGTATTTGTGATGCCTATTTCGCCAGTAAGATCATCGTTTAACTGAAGCTTAATTGCCTTGCTAAGGTAATAATCTAAATCATTAAAATAATAAAGACCTGAAATAGTTTTAAAAGTTGCAGACACTTCACAGTCAGATTGAATATTTGAAATGCGATATTGGTTTCCTGATTCAAGCGTGCCATTACAACCTGTGATTGTATTTATAATGTAACCTTCACTTGCTGTAATTTTTAAAACTGTTTCAGAACCATATATAGCATCTATTGATTCAGGTGTGATAGCACCATTGCCATCTGATGTAGTGGTTATGGATAGGGTCGGAGCTTCAAAGGTCCAAGTGCCTCTATTTTCGGTTTGGCAACTTTCACTTTTTTGGTACCAACAAATGGTAAATTCGTTATCAATATTATTGACTAATTCGATAATAAAAGCTTGGCTGTTATTATCGGTATAATGTAATAAACCATCGATAATTTCGATTTCATATGTTTCGCCTGCAATTGAAATATATTGCGTTTTGTTATTATCGTTATCATATTCAGTCGTTAACTCAATGCTTGTTACTTCACCTTGGCTATTTTTATAATAAAAATGTGAGTTGCCATAAAGCATTTCATTGGTAAACTCTTGATACCCTGCTGTAGAATAATTATATATAAATAGCTCTTCATTAGTATCAGATATCATACCGTCATTATTAAACCAAGTTTCTTCACGGTGAATAAAATATTGCCCATCTAAAATTGCAATGAAATTATATTTTTGTTGATAAGATAGGTAGCAATTAGCATCATTTGTATCACATTGCCTTACTATCTGATCATCTAATATATAACGTTCACGATAAAAAATACCATCATCAAATCTACCTTGACTACCAGATAAAGTCATACCGATACGAACAGTTAAGTCTTCATTGATATTCATATCAAAGCGCTCTTGCGGTCTTCCTATAAATCCCTGCCAACGGCCTATAATATGACTTTTTTCTATAACCAAATCTGGCTGCTTTTTAAAGAAAAGACCGTATAAGGTATCTGACCATTCAGCTATGCTCGTATCTAGACCAACAATTTGATAACCCTCACCTTGTGATTTGGTTAACCATATTGCTACGCTGCCATCACCTTCTGAGTCTTGATAATTAATAATTAGTTTTTGTTCGTCTATTTCCCAAGTGTACTGCTGCTGTTCATTATTTAATGATAGAGCACTACCATCGGCCTTAAAGTTAATAATTTCAATATCATCACTATTTTTATCAGTGAAGTTTTGTAAATACCAAGTACCAACTAGCTCTTGTTCTGAAATTTTGGACGTTTGCTGTTTGTTGATTAAATTTGTGATAAATGTCTGTTGTTGTGTTTCTTCTAAAACATCATCTTTATATGTTTCAACTAATTGAATAACTTCAATTGAGCGAAAGACTTCATTTTCAGCTAAAACAGTAAATTCAATTTCTGTTACCTGTTGTTTATAAGTGGCTTCAGTTGATGATTCTTGCTCATGCCATGTATCTATAATTAAAGGATTATTTTGCGCTAGTGTTAAAGTGACAACACTATTAGCTTCTTGCCAAGTGATATCGCTTTGATTTGTCGCAAATAATTCACCCGTGCCATCATCATTCATATTTAAATGGAAGGCACGATTTTGATGAAATTGAGGTGAGTTGATAATATATTGCCCAGCCAAAGCTGTATTTAAACCATCAACTAGCTCTTCATCAGCTAATATTTCTTGTTTTGTTTCTTCAATTAAATCAGGGTCTTGCTCATTAACCTCTTGTTTGAAGTTTTCAGCTGTTTGCTCATCATCAATGAGATCTAGAGTAGAGCTAACACCTTCTGGTAATTCATAGTTGTCATTATCAACAACAATTTTG
>Ga0105356_10006206_pt1 | contig 11168 bp, 11 predicted proteins | sample GOMGulsemesocosm_3_FD_83502 | JGI IMG/M metagenome (GOLD analysis project Ga0105356, IMG submission 83502) | Methane-oxidizing microbial communities from mesocosms in the Gulf of Mexico - GOM9D Gulf of Mexico | ecosystem: Environmental > Aquatic > Marine > Cold seeps | place: Gulf of Mexico...
TGAATTGTTTTCAGGACATACAAATTGATGAATTTTAGGCACTTCAGCAGAAACGACCTCTAATTTAATTCCAAATTCTTTGATATGCTTTCTGAAAAAGTATTCGGGACCATTTTTACTATTTCCTCCAGTGAACAATAGCGTATCAATCTTCGGATATTGTTTTAAATAGCCAATTATATTTCTCAACTCAATATGTTTCATCCCCAAATCAGAAGCATCAATTTTGTCACGTTTGGCACTTTCTACAATATCACAAACTCCAATTTTATGTTGAATTAAGAATTGTTTACGCTCTTCAATAGCTTCATTTGAATTATCATATCGCAAATTAAGATCATGTATAGCATCTATAAACAGCCATAAAGAATTATAATAACTTCCGTAGCAAAAATTGACGTCTTTCTCCAAAAGTTCACCAGTCGAAAAACGTGGCGGTGGTAAAGTTCCAACAATTAATTTTGTGGTATCCTCTTGTATAAATGGACGATATGGATGCTTGTGAAAAAACACCTAAATCTCACTCAGGAGTCTTTGGACTTCAGAAATTGCCAAGTTATATTGCTTCCTATTTGCGCTAGTCATGTGTTGAGATTCATCAGAAATATCATTTAATATTTCTTTGGCTTTATCCTGTTCATTATGATGCATTAAGAATTTTGCAATTATTACACGTTCGTTATAACAGGAATAACGTTTGTTAATATCTAGCAATTGAGATATGGCATCATCAGTACGTCCCATTTTATCTAAGGCCAATCCATATAAAAATTGTGATCGCTCTCCTTTAAACTCAATATTATCTTTAATTTTATCAGCAAGCCGCACCACTTTTTCAAATTTATCGGATTCAAAATAAGCAACAATTAACTGTGTGCATACATAAAAATCATCATCAAAATTATCATTCAGTGCCTGTTCATAATGCATAATAGCATTACTAAAATCACTATTCTCCAAATAAGCATCGGCCAGATTTACTTGATTTTGAAAGGTATCTGCAAATTCGAGGTCTTGTTCTAAATCACGAATTTTCTTGGTTGGATTAATAACATTTATCAATTCATTTTGAATCTTTTCAACATCTCTTTTTTTAATAGCATGCATATACAAATACAAAAGACTACCTATCACAGGAAGAAACAATATTACAAACACCCAATAATAATTGGTGCTATGTTTCCATAAGTGATAAATACAATATGCTTGTAAGGCAATAATTAAATAATAATACATAAAATTAAATGTTTGACGCAAATGTAATAAGTCCTTTTAAAAAATTCACTATCTTATAACATACATTAACACAAATCGTTAACATCATGGGAAAAGGGGATAAAAAGTCAAAACGCGGCAAAATTAACAGGGGAACATTTGGAGTGAGACGTCCTCGTAAGCGTAAAAAACCATTATTTGTTAGTAGTGCTCCTAAGGCCAAGGCTATAGCAGAACCAAAAGCTAAGGCTGAACCAAAAGCAAAGGCTACGCCTAAAGTCAAGGCGGAATCAAAAGCTAAAGCAGCTCCAAAAGCTAAGGCAGCACCAAAACCTAAAGCAGAAAAAAAAGCTAAAGAAGAGGTAAAAGCAGAACCAGAAAAGTGAGATTACTGAAAAGTAAGGCTTTTTTTATCGTATAAATATTAATTCGGTTGCTGTGGACATAGATTCGCTAAAGCCATAGCCTTCATAATTGAAGCCTTTGATATCATCAATGGTCTTTGCATCGGTATCAATTATATATCGTGACATATACCCTCTGGCTTGTTTGGCAAAGGTCATGATCATTTTATATTCACCGTTTTTAAAATCTTTAAAATTGGCAGTGATTACTGGTACTTTTAAGGCCTTAACATCAATAGCTTTAAAGTATTCGGCACTGGCAAGATTTAAAAACAATTCACCTTCTTCGAGCTCTTCATTTAAAGCTTGAGTCACTTTTTTACGCCAAAACTCGTATAAATTTTTATGCTTCCCAACGGGAAATTTAGTGCCCATCTCCAAACGATACGCTTGCATTAAATCCATTGGCTTTAACAGTCCATATAATCCAGAAATAATTCGAACGGTATCTTGCAAATTATTTAATTTCTCCTCAGAAATTGTATACGCATCCAATCCTCTATACACCTCGCCGCTAAAGGCATATATTGCTGGCCGTGCATTGGTCGTTGTAAATGGCAGTTGCCATTCTTGATTGCGTTCATAATTAAGCTGACCAAGTGCTGGAGAAATTTTCATAAGCTTTGATAAGCTTCTTGCCGACTTCTTTTTAAGTAATTTATTTAAGCGTTCAGATTCCTTTAAAAAATGTGACTCGCTAGGATGTGTATTGGGAATCTCCCGATTGAGATCTAAAGACTTCGCTGGTGATATAACTAATTTCATTGATAAACGCATTTACAATCCTCATAGCAATGAGAATCTTTATTGATATACCCAAAGTTACAATTACCCAACAACTATCAAAACCTTAGTTTGACTTTATTCTTATTGGGATATAAATTGAATTTATAGCTAATTATTCTTCACTCTGGTGTGATGAATAACTGTGCCATTTAGCGATACACTGTTGCATATCATCAGGCGTCTCGGAGGTAAATGACATCCATTTTCCTGTTTTTGGATGCTCAAATCCTAAAGTTTTTGCATGCAATGCCTGTCGTGGTAATATTTTAAAACAATTATCTACAAACTGCTTGTACTTAGTAAATGTAGTTCCTTTTAAAATACGTTCACCACCATAACGTGCATCATTAAACAAGGTATGTCCAATATGTTTCATGTGAACTCTAATTTGATGTGTACGTCCTGTCTCTAGTTTACAAGACACTAAAGTCACATAACCCAAGCGCTCTATAACTTTATAATGGGTAACTGCAGGCTTTCCTTTGTCTTCATCATCGCCAAAAAATACAGTGTTTTGCAAACGGTTTTTAGGATGACGACCAATATTACCTTCTATCGTACCTTCATCTTCTTCCATATTCCCCCAAACGATAGCAATATATTCACGTTCGCTAGTTTTCTCGGCAAACTGATTTGATAAATGCGCCATAGCTTTTTCAGTTTTTGCTACGACTAGGAGTCCGCTGGTATCTTTATCAATACGATGTACTAATCCAGGCCGGTCAGAAGAATTATTTGGTAAATTTTCAAAATGAAAAATCAATCCATTAATCAAGGTTCTGGAGTAATTTCCATGTCCAGGATGAACCACCATTCCTGCTGGTTTATTTACAACTAAAAGCTCATCATCTTCATAAACAACATCAATTGGCATATCCTCTCCAACCAAAAGATTTTCATGTGGAGGATGTGCAAAAAGCACTTTAATTTCATCCAGAGGTCTCACTTTATAATTAGACTTCACTGGCGTACCATTAACTCTAATACTCCCTTCTTTAGCTGCTGCTTGAATTTTATTTCGTGTAGCGTTCTCAATAAAATTCATTAAATATTTATCAATACGCAAAGGCTGTTGCCCATTTACGACTGTAAATGAATAATGCTCGTATAATTCGTTGTCCTCTTCAGGTAAGTTTACTAGATCTTCCAATTCAATAATTTTAGTTTAGCCTTTACCATTACCCAAAACCAAATCTATTTTGGAGGTTTTTTCTAATAATGTTCCAGCTTTTATAGGTTTTCCTTTATAACTGATAGATATTACTTCGTCTTTAGCAATATCGTCAATATAGGTTATCGTTCCAACTTCAAAGCCAAGGGCTTCTAAGGTAGGTCTTGCCTGTCTTAAGGTACTCTTTATAATTGAAGGAATACCCACTTTTTTAAATCCTGATGGATTCAAGGTCAAGTATATTTTTCGGTCTTCTTTAACCAATGAGCCTGCTTCTGGTTGTTGTTCTATAACCGAATACTTAGGGTATTTAGGATTATAATTCGCCGAATCCTGTACCACCATATTTAAATCCTTATCCTTTAATTCTATTTGAACAAGCTCTAAAGACTTCCCCTTTAACTCTGGCACTTCAACAAATTCACCATGATTCGTTGTAAATTTTAAAAACCTTAGCACAAAAAAGCAAAGTACAACAACCACAATTATGGCTAGTACTATTTGTTTAAAAAAGGCTTTACTGGTTACAAATTTTATAAGACTCATATTGACTTTAAATATTTAACAAAACTACACAAATTTATAGTTCTATAAATTAATTAGATTAACTTTAGTTTATGTATATACGGTAGATTAAAACAAAAAGGTTTTTCATTAGATGAATTAATGATATTTTTACCAAACGAATAAAATGAATGTTTATTGAATTTTAAAAATTCATTTATTCAATTAAAAAACAAGACAGGCATATATTGAAGCACATACTTTGGACTGAGCTTTGTTAAAGTTTGACTGTTGAAAAACAATAAATATAAACACATGAAACAAAACATTGCTATAATTATGGGCGGCTATTCTAGTGAATATGAAATTTCACTAAAAAGTGGCAATGTCGTTTATGAGACTTTAAATAGTGATAAATACGCCTTATATAGAGTTCATATTTTCAAAAACAAATGGGTTTATGTCAATGATAATGGTGATGAGTTTCCAATTGATAAACATGATTTTTCTCTAGCTATTAATAGCTCTAAAATCACTTTCGATTGTGTATTTAATGCCATTCATGGTGCTCCTGGCGAGGATGGTTTTATGCAAGCGTATTTTAATTTACTAAACATTCCACATACAAGTTGTGGCATGTATCAAGCTGCGCTTACCTTTAACAAACGAGATTGCCTGAGCGTACTTAAACCTTATGGGATAAAAACCGCTGAATCCTATTATGTCAATCTTGGAGACACTATTGACGAAAATGCCATTATTAATAAAGTTGGACTGCCCTGTTTTGTAAAAGCTAATAAAGCTGGAAGTAGTTTTGGCATCACTAAAGTGTATAAAAAAGAAGATTTAAAGGAAGCAATTGCAGTAGCCTTTAAAGAAGACGATGAAATTATTATCGAAGCTTTTTTAGATGGTACTGAAGTATCGGTTGGTGTTATTACCTATAAAGGAGAAACCAAGGTATTACCAATCACTGAAATTGTAAGCAACAATGATTTTTTCGATTATAAAGCCAAATATTTAGGTGAATCTCAAGAAATAACCCCTGCTAGAATAAGTGAGCAAATGGCTTTAAAAGTCAAGGCTATTGCTAAACAGGTGTATGAGTTATTGAAAATGGAAGGCTTTTCAAGAAGTGAATATATTTTTAAAGACGGGGAACCACATCTTCTGGAAGTTAATACAATTCCAGGACTTACCAAAGAGAGCATTTTACCTCAACAGGCTGTTGCTGCAGGAATCTCTTTAGAGGATTTGTTTGATAATGCTATAGTTGAAGCGTTAAAATAGTTGCTTATAATCGACTATAATACATTTTTGATTTTTTGATAGAATTCCTCATGAACAAAAGGTTTAAAGATATAATCATTTATTCCTGAACTCATAACTCGTTCACATATCTCATCACTTTTAACCGCAGTGAGCGCAATAATAGGTATTGTAGCATTGAAACCTCTTATATGCATAGCTGTTTGATAGCCATTCATATTAGGCATATTGATATCCATAAACACAATGTCGAATTCCATTGTTTTTAATTGGTGGATTGCCTCTAGACCACTGCTACAAATGGTACAATCGACCTGTTTATCTTCTAAAATTTTTTGAATTAATAATTGATTGATTGTATCGTCATCAACAATGAGTGCTTTTAAACCATTCAAGGCTTTGAAACTTTCTTTTTCCTTTGCTTCGGATAGATTAAAGGAGCTATCCTTATCTAAGCTTAAATCGAAGTAAAATGTAGCGCCTTTATTTTTTTTACTTTTAATCTTGATGTCACTTCCCATTAAACGCAATATCTTTTTAACAATAGACAAGCCTAAACCAGTTCCTCCGTATTGCTTACTAACCAACATCGATTCTTGAGTAAAATCTTCAAATATTTGCTTCTGTCTAGCCCTAGAAACACCAATTCCATCATCTTTAACACTAAAATGCAAGCTCATTGAAGTTTCTGTTGATTTGACCGTTGAAATTTTCACCCAGACATTGCCATTTTTTGTAAACTTTAAAGCATTTCCAATGAGATTAAAAAGCACTTGAGAAATTTTCAACTCATCCCCTATCAAATACTTCGGAATAGCTTTATCTAAATTTAAATGCAAAGTGTTCCCGTTTTTCATTTTAGAAAGACTTAAGGCCTCAATTAAATTAGTAACCAGTTGTTTTAAATCAAAAGAGAGTTGTGCGATTTCTGCTTTATTGGCATCCATTTTATTAATCTCAAGCACATCATTGATGAGCGCCATTAAGTGATCTGATGAAAACTTTAAATTTCGCAAATAGTCCATTTGATCTTCTCTGGGTTGTTCGTTAATCAACAATCCTGTAATACCTATTACCGCATGTAAAGGTGTACGCAACTCATGACTAATTACGGATAAAAAATCAGTCTTAGACTGTAATGCTGTCTCGGCTTCTTTTTTCGCTCGAATAAGCTTGTGTTGTTTTTTAATTAGAACATATCCAATACACAATAACAGAATTACCAAGATCAAAAACACAACGGACATCAGCTGTAACTTCTCTATATTTGTTAGTTGCTTAGAGTCATGGCTTTCCAACATCTTTGATGTATTGATTCGCTTACGAATCTTGCTATGATCTAGGATGGCTGAGCTTTTTATAAAAGGAAGAATTAGATCATCTAAACAATGTTTAAAATCTACCTGAACAAAAGATTTTCCAAGAAGTGAATTTTCATTGATTACTTTATTTTGTGCCACAATCTGCACTGAAAAAAACAGCAATAAAAGGAAAAATAGGGCGAATTGTTTAATCCTAACACACATACAGATAAGTTTTATGTAAAATTATTATACAGAGTTGTGAGCCCACCCTTGAATATTGTAATTTCTGAATATCATCGACAAGCCGTCCAAAAACTAGTCAAAACGCACATTTCTATGCAATTATAAAATCGCACTAACATGGAATTCGACTCAATCAATCAATTGACAAATTGGCTTTGAGTTATACACTTATATCGAAATTTGAGTATGATATATAATCTAATTATATTTATATTTGAATTTATAAGCTAAACTCTATTTTATGATATTTTATGGTTCTAGATCTAGCCTACTTAAAACAGGTACACTTACTAATGTTATCTGTCCGAATTGTGAAAATTTGACAACAATGAATTATTCAATATTTGGGGAATTTGCCCATTTATATTGGATTCCTTTATTCCCTTTGGAACGAAAAAATGCTGTTGAATGCCATGCTTGTAAACGAATTTTTAAAGTGGGAGAACTTCCTGAAACTATTAAGAAGAAATTCAGGCATGCCAGACAAGGTGTTAAAGCTCCCCTGTGGAATTATAGCGGACTAGCGCTAGTTGCATTAGGAATCAGTTATGGAGCTTGGGCTTCTAACGCTAATGATGTCAATAACCTTGAGTATATTAAATCACCTCAAACACATGATGTATATTCCATAACTGGAAGTGAAGATAATTATTATTCTTCCATGAGGGTTTCAGCGGTTTCTAAGGATAGTGTCTTTGTGTTATTTAATGATTATGAAACCGATCGACGTAGTGATGTACATAAAATTGATAGAAATAAAAACTATACCACTAATTCCTTTTCTTTTTCGAAGGCAGATATTGAAGAATTATTTAATGATGGAACTATTTTTGACATAGAAAGACGCTAATATAAACAGACATTTAGCTTTCATAACGAGTTTTCAAAATTCAAAAGAATCACTATATGGAAGTCAATGAAAAATAATAATTACAACAAGATGAAACGAGCAATTTTCCCAGGATCATTTGATCCTTTAACATTAGGACATTACGACATCATCAAACGTGGCGTTACCCTTTTTGATGAAATTATTGTAGCTATTGGAGTAAATGCTTCAAAAAAATATATGTTCAGTCTAGAAGAACGCAAGCAATTTATTGAAGACACCTTTGCTGACGAGCCTAGAATTAAAGTAATGACATACAAAGGGTTGACGGTTGACTTTTGTGAAGAAATTGATGTTGAATTTATCCTTAGAGGCTTACGCAATCCTGCCGATTTCGAGTTTGAGAAGGCTATTGCACATACCAATAGAGATTTAGCTCCTATAGAAACTGTGTTTTTATTAACATCGGCAAGCACCTCATATATTGCCTCATCAATTGTTAGAGATGTTATTAGAAATAATGGCGATTACACCAAGCTCGTACCAAAAACTGTACGTGTAAAATAAATATGACAGATGTAGCTCTCGAAATTTAACAGAGACTAATAAATAAAAACATTGTACTGTTGCCTTCAAATCCAATTGTAATTTTATCGTACAATTCCCAGATAGAAAATTTCTATCTACATCAAATACAGAACTTTGAAGTATTTCATATTTTTAAAGTATGAAACCATTCGATATTAATTTTCTCGATCATGTTGCCATTCGTGTCAAGGATATGGATAAATCTATAGAATGGTATGATAGGGTTATGGGATTAAAAAAGTATCAACTTGAACTATGGGGTGCATTTCCTATTTTTATGCTTGCTGGTAAAACTGGAGTCGCAATTTTTCCTGCGAATCTTGAACATGATAAAAACAATCCCCTCTCACGGAATATCAAAATTGACCATTTCGCTTTTAATGTTTCGAATCTAGATTTTAAAAAGGCCCAAGCACATTTTAAATCTGTTGGGGAAGATTTTCACTTTCAAGATCATCACTATTTTCACTCTATCTATTTAAAAGACCCAGACAATCATACGGTAGAACTCACCACTCTATTAGTTGATGAAACCACCTTCTATACTTAGAACGCTTATTTGACTGCTTCTTATAAGAATCCCTGCATGCTTTGTTCAGACAGGCAAGAATGGTAAATTACAGGTTATATTCGCCTAAACCTTTTGTGAATGCTTCAGGGTTTTCTACTAAATGATAGCGTGGGTCGTCAATATCCTCTACAATTACATCTCTAAATTTAGGATTTGATTTATAGAGTAAGACTTTGCAATCTTCACTTAAATGCTTCAGTTTAATGTTCTTCCCTTCTGCTTCATATTTGTTAACCAAATTAAATACAGCTTCGATGGCAGAATGATCACTTACTCGAGATTCAACAAAGTCAATTTCTACATTTTCAGGATCATTTTTAACATCAAACTTATCATTAAATGCGGTAATAGAACCAAAGAATAAAGGGCCCCAGATTTCATAAATCTTAGTTCCATCATCTTTCATGCGTTTTCTGGCACGAATACGTGTAGCATTCTCCCATGAAAATACCAGCGCACTTACAATTACTCCTGAAATAACGGCAATTGCTAAATCAAAAATTACAGTTAAACCAGACACCAAAATCAATACAAATAAATCTGTTTTCGGGATCTTATTTAAAATTCGGAAACTTGACCATGCAAACGTTCCTATAACCACCATAAACATTACACCTACTAATGCCGAAATTGGAACACGTTCAATTAAGCCAGATGCAAATAAGATAAAACCAAGTAAAGCTAAAGCAGCAACGATACCTGACAGTCGTCCACGACCACCACCTTTTATATTAATAATAGATTGCCCGATCATGGCACAGCCTCCCATACCACCAAACAATCCAGTGACAATATTAGCGCCACCTTGAGCCATACATTCTTTATTTGAATTCCCTCGTGTTTCAGTAAGCTCATCTATTAAATTTAAAGTCATCAATGACTCAATTAATCCGATTGCTGCAAGAATAAGAGCATAAGGTCCTATAAACCATAATGTTTCTAAAGTAAACGGCACCTTGCTAAATATATCTGTTTGAAACTGTGGCAAGCCACCTTCAAGACCATCTCCACCACCATCGGCAATAAAGCTTCCAACTGTAGCGACATCTAAATTTCCAAAAATCACAATAACAGATACGACTAAAATTGCGATTAATGCTTCAGGGAGTTTTTTAGTAAACTTAATTTTAGGAAGTCCTATCATGATTGCCATAGTTAATGCTACCAAGCCTATCATGATCCAAAGTTGTGTTCCATGCATCCAAACCTCTTGTCCATTTTCGACAGTCATAAACATTCCGAATTGAGCCACACATATTACAATGGCTAAACCATTAACAAAACCCATCATTACTGGGTGTGGAATTAAACGTACAAACTTCCCGAGTTTAAGAACACCTGCGAGCATTTGTATAATTCCCATCAAAATTACTGTAGCAAACAGATAATACAAACCTAGTTCTTCTCCTGCGGCACCCATGGCATTCCCTTCGGCAACCAAATGCACCATGACCACGGCCAATGCTCCAGTTGCACCACTAATCATTCCTGGACGACCACCAAAAATAGCAGTGATAATACCAATCATAAACGCAGCATATAACCCAACTAACGGATCTACACCCGCTACAAAAGCAAAAGCTACAGCTTCAGGAACAAGGGCTAAAGCCACTGTAAGTCCACTTAAAATATCATTTTTGGCATTTGCGGCACGTTTTCTAATAAACTCTGTCATGATGGTTTGTTTTTTAAGAAGCGGCAAAAATACGGTTAATATTATTACACACAAGTAATTGTAATATTTAAAAATACGAAAAATAGATCGTTGCTTCGAAAAGGTGGAGTATCAATAATTATCTCGATCTCTTATTATAGAAAAGTTTCACCTCTTATTACCAGCTGTGATTCCTTCTGCTCTCTAATTTTTAATAGGCATAAAACATTCAATCAAACACTTTATTTTTTCCTTAAACAGAATGTCTAATCAAATCAATTATACATCGTATTTTTGATGCAATGGGGCATTAATAACGTCCCAAAGTTTAGTTTGTAAAGTCTCTGTGTCTTTTCTTGTTAACCCTTTTGTTGACATTGGAGGATGAATAATCACTTTGGCCATTCCAGGGCTCGCATTCCCAGTCCAAAATCCACTTCGTTGTAATCGTTTCCAGTTTGTCGTTTGAGTAATTGGTAAAATAGGAATTTGTTTTTGAATAGCAATTGAAACTGCTCCTGGTTTGAATGCACCCAGTTTTGGGGCATCTTTTGAAATAGTGCCTTCAGGAAGTATCACTAAAGGGTTATTGTTATCAATAACTTCTACCATTTTTTTAAAGCTTTTTAA
>Ga0105356_10006207_pt1 | contig 11167 bp, 14 predicted proteins | sample GOMGulsemesocosm_3_FD_83502 | JGI IMG/M metagenome (GOLD analysis project Ga0105356, IMG submission 83502) | Methane-oxidizing microbial communities from mesocosms in the Gulf of Mexico - GOM9D Gulf of Mexico | ecosystem: Environmental > Aquatic > Marine > Cold seeps | place: Gulf of Mexico...
GCCTGGAAAGCGTGTGAACGCAAGTTCCGAGGGTTCGAATCCCTCTCTCACCGCCATTTAAAGGCCCAAGAATCAACCAGTTAGGGTTGAGGGGAGCAGTCTTTCCATACCCTTTCCACACAGTCTCCCAGTATTGCCCACTCCGCGCAAGTCTATCCCCCCCTATTTAAACACTCATTTATACCCCTCGTGCTGCAATGCCCCTACAACTGAAAACACCTAGTCAGAATTGCGACGTCAAACAAACAATTATTGTTAGAATTTTGACAAGCGGTGTTCAATAAACATACCGAAAAGGGCTGTTCATGACAAGATCACCCACTCTTGTCACGTTTGCATTTTTCTTTTTCTAAATACCAACAAATCGCTTTTAATCCCGGCATTTTTCAGCAAGTATGGGCTTTTACGCCCCTGTTACTCCAACAATAAATACGACTGGAAACACACCGATGTCAGACGAAACCTGGAACACTACCGATCACATCACTTTCGGCACGACACCTTATGACTATGATTATGAAGATAGCCTCATCCATGACATATTTGCGGGACGCTTCGGAATCAAACTACCGGATCTCCTCAGCAATACCGGGGATATTCTCCATAAAGTCCATAGCCTGTACACTCTCATCTCCAAATTGAATCCAATGGACGAGGCACAGGGACAAGGCAAAGAATTGAACGACTACGATCGTGAAGTTTTACGCCTAATACTCCGAGACCGTGATTTGCTCAACACACACCTTCCAAAACTTGCCGCCTCTGTTACTTTGTTCCAGGAAGGTATCGACCCTTACGCTGGCCTGAAGAAGGTGCAGGAGAGAGAGAAAAAAATGAAAGGCAGCGGCATGATTAATCTTAGGCACGAACGCAAATATCCTCACTGGGCTGCAATGGCTGAAGCGTTACAACGCGAGGGTAATACAACTGCACATGCCACCGCATTAACCCATAAAAAGTTTATAAAATGGGTCGGCACCCAACCTAATCCTAACAAGCTTCGAGTCGGGCTTAAAACTTTTCGCAAAAATCTGTACGAGCTGTCACCAGCCCTGCGCGCTGGCAGGCGCAAATCTACCGCCAAGAAAAGCACGAGACTTAACGTCTCTTTCGATAAGGTTTATGATCCATCAGACCATTATGGTCCCCGATAAGTTACATCGTCCCTTCATTCGGCCAGTGTAACTTAGAGCGTCCCTTAACGTAGGTTCACGCCTTTTTACTAGTCAAAAACCGCGTTAGCATTCCCTCCCTAAATCACTGTTAGGGAGAAAGGCCATGCGCAATTCACTCACACTACCCAGTCACGACACTTACAAGACCCTAGTCAATCAAGCCGTCGACCGTATCGCGCTCCCGATCCTAGATAAACGTTATATACTCAACGAGCTCAAACTATCTGACTCTGCGCTGTATCGCATGATTAAGTCAGGTCACTTTCCCGCCGCCGACATCACACCCAACAGCCGTTTAATACGGTGGTCACAGTACGAATATGCGCGCTGGATTGCTCATCCACGCTATTGGCAGGCCCATTACTCTCCCAGCGCCGCTGCCTACAGCACTCCCCTCATGGCAACGGGGGCACGCTAATGGCGCGAAAGTTTGCGAAAATTAAACCCTCTTTTTGGCGCATGAAAAAACTAAAGCTGTTGTCGACTGATGCCCGCCTGCTCGCTATTTACTTGATGACCTGCGAACACTTTCAGATGGTCGGCATCTACCGGCTTCCTTGTTACTTTATGTCGCACGATACCGGCCTAAACGACGTCGCTGCCGATTTGGCATTGACAGAGTTAGTGGTGGCTGGATTCTGCTGTTATGACTACGAACTGGAAGTTGTGTGGGTCGTCGATATGGCTACATCACAAGTAGCCGACAACCCCAATAGTAAACAGTTAAAAGGCGTCCGTGATGAGCTAACGCGGCTGCACTTTGACGACGAGTTTCCTTTCGTCCCCGAGTTTTTGTCACGCTACGCTGCTCAGTTTGGACTACCGGAAAGCTGTGACGACCTCGCCTACGAATTGGGCTAACGATAGGGTATCGATACTAATAATAGATAACAGTAAAAAGAAAAAGAAAAAGAAAAAAGTACCTCAATCGTATCGCATCAATCCCACGTCAGCATCAAAGCTTGAGCAACGCACTGCCGTACGCACACGTATCGCAGGTCACCGAAACAAAGATGACAAGAATATGCAGTTACACGTCAGATTAACCGCCCAAACACAGTGCCTATCGTAATCAGATAGCAACTCAAGAAAAGAAACCGATGCGGAAAGAACACACCGGATTGGTTAGTGCAAGTCCTCTTAATTAACGCAGGAAAACAGTATGAATCCCGTGAAAATAAACGTAGGCAATACCACCTCGAGAAAACTCGCTATTAACGCCATGTGTGCTAGCTGCGTAGGCTGTACGGTGAATGACGTAGAACCAGGGTGGATGGCTGAGATCAAGCATTGCTCAACGCCCCAGTGCCCCCTATTTTTGTTTAGACCCTACCACCTGCCACCAGGTGAGACCAGCCGTTACAGTAAACCCACCTCGACTAACCCATAAGCGGAGAGCCCACTATGTCTCAAGCTAGAAAGCGAAAATCTGAAAGCAAAGCCATCACCTACCGTGGTTTTCTTAACCTACCCGCCGCAATGGTTAATCACCCTGATTTTTATGGCCTTAGCGGCTCCGCAGTACGCTTACTTGTGGCCCTAGGTGGGCAATACAATGGCTACAACAATGGTGATTTATGCGCGTCAATGAGCCTGATGGGCAAACGGGGCTGGAATTCTAACAGCCAATTGAGCAGCGCCATTGCTGAGCTGGTGGAAAAGAACTGGGTCATAAAAAGCCGTCAAGGTGGGTTTCGTGAAGGCCCCAATCTTTACGCCATCACCTGGCAGCCCATCGATAATTGCAACGGAAAATTGGACATTAGGCCCACCAATCGTGCACACCGAACACTGAGATAAAAACGTGATGATTTGCACACTCAAGAGACCGATTACAGGGACACACAATACCGACAATGGGTACAGCAAGAAAATCCGTGGCCCCTGATACAGGGTATACATGAGCTGACTAACGGGGCTACACAGAGACTTTTCTCTCTTCTGCTGCCCCTATAAACGGTGATCTTTATAAACTTTACCAAGTGGGTATCCTGTTATGACCTACCACTGCCCAGGCAAACCACTATGAAGGAACACATTGCAGACAACAGCCTACTAAGTAACAAACAACAACGGTTCGTCGATGAATACGTTGTCGATTGTAACGCAACTCAGGCTGCCATACGTGCGGGTTACAGTTCCGCATCAGCTTCACAGCAAGCATCACGACTGTTAACGAAAGATAATATCCAAACAGCCATCCAACGTTCCACTGCCGACATCAAAACCTGTAACCAGATGGACGCCAACTGGAAGCGTCAGAAACTGCGCGAGCTGGTAGAGGCTGGGATGAAGCCTGCTGTCGACTCCCAAGGCAACATACGACCAGTACAAGGGATGCTAGCCGCTCGCTCGCTGGAGATACTGTGCAAGCTAGATGGCGACTTTCCAACAACTAAAGGTGTGGTGGGAATACTGTCTGACAACCCACTGCGCGACCTGATGAACGAGATTGCCCATCAAGCCAAAGAAGACGGCCCCCTGGGTAACCACCAACACTAATTTTTCCAATCGAAAGGGTAAATCACAAATGACTATTATTATGAAACAAGTATTTAGAAGCTCGGACTGGATCGAAAAAGAACGACAGGTTTTGACTGGCAGCTGCCACTGCGAAGTCTGCCGGAGTACGGAAAGTTTAGGGATCTATCTGCGCGATTTAACATATCAATGCCTGGATAACGTTAACGATATTCCTAACGACGCGTTCGGCGTGTTATGCGACACGCACGATCAACACCTACGATCCTCTCATGCGTCGGTAAGGTATCTCTATGATCACTGCACACCGTCGCAGCGTCAAACACTCTACGAGTCCCTACCAGAACTTGGCTACGATCCATGCGACCGCCAAACGGCACATTAAGTCAGGTTTTCTTGCGAGAATAGTCATTGTGCTATACCAGGGTACCAATCCATAGCCAATAGGACGAACGTTGCAAATTGACCCAATAAACCTGCGTTAATATGCTGTTTTTTAGCAGGCGGATACCCCCCCACCCCGACCCAGGGCAAACGACAAGGGGGTATATCAATATACGGCATTTACAATGGATTGAATTTTTTACAAAAACAGGTTTAGAAGAACTTTGAGTCTACAGCAAGTGGGATAAGATATTTGTACCAAGGACAAGCATGATGCCCGGTGAACTGATAAAAGCCTATACCTGCAATACCATTGGCGTCCGAGATGCAACCCTGGCAGGCTTATAAAGGGCGACGCGCGCAGCGTTTTGTCCCGCTTTAGCACTTTTTTCCTGGCTGCTGCGCTGAACTATTAGCATTATGTACTGCAAAAACCTGCACTGAGTAAAGCATGGATAGAATAGCATGCAAATACTAGGGGTATAGCTAGCTCAATAGCGAGACGAGCATAGAAGGTTCGCTCTGACTTAATGTAAATATTTTCAATATTACGCTGGAATATATCCATATGTAGAAAACCTGTAGCACGATCATTATGCTTCTCGGAAGCGTCGCTCATTTGGTCGATTCTCTTAGAGGCTATTACAATCCTCCAAGCTTCCAATTCTGAGAAAATATAAACTAAGAAACTAATCGCAAAGTAGCCTACAGCCGCTACCAGTAACGTTATTAATGCTTGCTGGTTTGAAGATGTAAACTCAACACCAAAGGCTGATATTTTTGTAGGTACCAAACCCACATCAGTGATAATGACACCCACAACGGAGGCGGCCATAAGATTACGACGAGATTTTCTCGTGGTTTCATTTAATGGCTCTCTAAGTCTTTCAGAAAAATGATTGGTTTCACTCATAATTTTCCTTGCAAGCCAAAGCCGCTATAAAAGGCGAACGTTAACCTATCCATTGAAGGTCGTTTTTTACCAGAACGAGTTTTGGTAGCTTTTTAGGCGTATGGATATCCATATTCCCCGCCCCTAAACTCCCCAAGTTTTCCGCCAAATATGAACCATGTGTTGTTTTGAGATGACATTTTCCCAAAAAAGAAAATAGCCGCAATAGTTAGTTTGGGCATTTTTATTTTTTTCATATTTATAGTCATTTCTCTATTTAGATGATAGGCCACAACAAGATCATCAGATCTCGCATACTTGGCAAGCTTCTCAAGCTCGCTTTCTATAGGCTTACTGCTTATTGATTCAGGAGGAAGCTCTTTCGTTTGTACAGGCACATATACAACCCTATCTTCATATACAGTCCTTGTAACAAAGTCGTAGTCGCTATCCTCGCTCATTGCGAAGTCAACGTGATTGTCCAAAACACACTGACTTAAGCCATGACAAAATATGGCTGCCTCTCTAGTTTCTCTATGATGCTCGAGGCTTCTCAAGCGCATACCTAAAACTTCTTTTGGGAATCCGGAAAGGTCTACTGATTGGCTCAATGAACCAAGCCCTATCAGATACTTCGTCGGATCTATATAGCCAAGCTTGTCCCATTCCCTGAGTTTTATTTTGTCGATCATGGTCTACGCCAACGCCTTGCTAATAGGCCGCCTTGCAGCGAAGCGACGCGTAAAGCGGTCCAGCCGCAGGCGATCATTGCACGTTTAGCCAGGAACACTATATTTGATGCCACCTCGACACTCCGATAAGGATAAAACCAAGAATCCAGATGTAGCTATAACCATTTTCAATTATTGTAACCCAAACTCTTAAGTTGTTTGATCCCGGTATGTTTCGGGACAGGGGATTGGCGTTGTTTTTAACATTGAAGAATCGCATTTGTAGTACAGAGACGAAAACAATGTAACTACCCACACCCCACAAACGGTTTTCTTTCCAGAATGGCTCCAATGAAAGTACAAAAAAGCTAGCCAAGATCGCAACAAAACCCAGTAAAGATAACGCCGCGAATATTAGGAACTGGTCTTCACACTTTTTTATATCGCTCGCCGCAACTGGTGGAGTATATCCCATGTGTGCACCTATCAGCTTTTTCAATAGCCTACTGCCTTCTACCACTTTGGCTCCCTATTATGGGTTTTAAGTTTTAAAGGCAAGAGCATTATATTGTAGTAACTTAAAGGAGTAGGAGTATTTGGACAGAAGTGAGTATTACAAAAAGGAGCCAACTCCGGCCCGGCACATCCATTCCCTTCAGCAACATTATATATTACTAATACTAAAGATCAATAGTTAGCCTTTATTCTCAAGATAAAGGGAAGTTGCTCCCACATCACAGTGGCTGGTTTTTACTCAAGCAACCACTGTACTAGCAGGTATCGGTCAATATAGATTTTCCGGTGGAACAAGGCCGACCAGCACGAACAGACCACAGTGCGAGCTTATGTGACGCTGGGCGATCTGTTTGGCTATGGCGAGAAAGAAGCTAAGGCAGCTATGCGTGCTGGTGAGCGTGGCAAGTTTATGGTGTGCGAGTTTCTTGTTGAGTGCATTGGGTTGAATGAGTGATTGACGATATGCACCTACGGCCATTGTGGGCAGATGACAACCCGGCCAGAGAGTTCATTGGTGAGAAAGAGTTTAATCTGCGCGAAGATATTCAGTGCTTAAAGGAAAGAGCCGCCGAGCTTGAATGTGCTGCGGCGTTGTATATACGAGGAGGGGCGTCGTTGCTTGAGTTGGGGGAGGCGCTTAGCCGGTCGCGGAAGTCATTTTCCTAATCTTCTTGAGTAGCGGTATGAAGTATGGCAAGACCTGCATAGCCAGTATGCCTGCCAGTAGGTATTTTATATCTACGAGTTCTCTTAATGATAGGTGTCCTACAACGTCCATTGGTGATTATCCTTTTCGTTATGGTGAGCGGGTACATTAGCTTTTATTGGTGGTGGGTGCAATTAAATAGCGAAGTATCAAATTGCCAAGTCAGTACGCTGCAGCTACTAATGATTGGTGGATTCAAGCGACCAACGCAGAACACGCATTAAATCTATCAACTCGCGCTTCGTAAGCCAGCACCACCCGAGACCCGCCACTGTCCTAGCAAAATGTAACGTTGAGTCAAGCCACACCTTTATCGATTTAGAACGGAGAATCTATATATGAGGCTTGACCTCAGATGCCCTTTTTTACAACTCAAATGACAATGTACTGCCCTGGATACCCAGGGTATGGCCAGCACCCTATCATCGCTAATTGGGCGGCAAATTACGGCTTAAAGTTCGGTTTAATATGCGCGCAGTCTCTCCATAGTACTATAGAGACCTGGCGATGATTTTAGGACTCAATTGGGCCGAAGATACCCCCAATACACTTTGACAATTAACCCGCCCTCCTCTGCGCATCATGTCGATAGCACTTACGAAAACACCCTAAAAACTCACACGGCAAACTTTTTCGCGTTTCACAAGTACAGGTAGAACTACTAGCTGAATCAGTCTCGCTGAGATCGAGCGGGTGTTTTAACTATTGCACCTATACCCTAAACATTCGCAACACGGCAACCGCTCACTCGGGTAAGGCGGGCACCAGATGTGCTTTTTTCTAAACCGGTGCCGGCGTACATTGTCGACAATACCAACGCCTCTAATGTTTAATTCCGGTGTGAGTTGTTTAACAGAAAAAATGAAGATGAGTTCTCGTGACCCTGACAAGTAATGTCATAGTTTCCAACCCGTATTCCTACATGATAGCTATTATTGTTCGGCCAGCCAGTCGGCAACTTCTATCGCATAGTAAGTAATTATTAGATCGCATCCCGCACGTTTAAACGCTGTCATTGTTTCCATCACTGTCGCTTTTTCGTCAATAACACCTGCTCCAGCGCTCACCTTTATCATCGCATACTCGCCGCTCACGTGATAGACCGCCAGCGGACGCTCCGACCTTTCCCGTATTTTGGCAATAATATCGAGGTAGGCTAGACCGGGTTTAACCATCAAAATATCGGCACCCTCCAATTCGTCCCTCATTGACTCTGCTATTGCTTCTCTACCATTGGAAGGGTCCAACTGGTAGGTTGAGCGCGAGCCTTTGAAGTTACTATCAACCGCATCTCTGAAAGGACCAAAGAAAGCTGATGCAAATTTGGTGGAATAGGACATAACTGGTATATGGGTATAGCCAGACCGATCCAATACTTCGCGAATTGACCCGATCATTCCATCCATCATCCCGGATGGGGCCACCATGTCTACACCCGCTTCAGCTGCTACTATCACCTGCTTTTGAAGATTGGTTAGAGTGAGGTCATTATCAACGTCACCATTCGATACTACGCCACAATGGCCGTGATCGGTGTATTCACAAAAGCAATTGTCACTAATAACAAGCATGTCTGGTTCAGCTTGTTTCGCAGCTTGAATCATTCGCGCCATTAACCCGCCAGACGACCATGTGTCCGAACCGACTGAATCTTTGTTATGAGATACTCCGAATAAAATGACGGATTTTATACCTTTGGCCCAAGCATTCCGTACAACGTCAGCTAGTTGCGACTCTGGATATCGATACACGCCGGGCATTGACTCAATGTGGACGGGAGAGTCGATAGATTCTTCAACAAATATAGGCAAAATTAGATCATCGGCAGTCAATCGTGTCTCTCTAACCAATTGACGTAACGTTGCGGTTTGGCGTAGTCGGCGAAACCGAAAATTTGAATTCTTAGACATACATTACTCTTTTCAAAAATTTTAGAAACATTGACTCGGACTATCATTCAAACAGCTTTGTAAAAACAACATGGGTCATGCCGGGCCGATCATAGCCGTCAATGGGCCTGCTAACGGTAAAACCCATTCTTTGATGAAACGCGATTGAGCCTTCATTCGACTCAGCGGTAATCGCTTTAACAACTTTTCTGCCATTTTCAAGGGCTCTTTCGAAAAATTGTTTATAGAGTTGTGCAGCTAGGCCGTAACGGCGATAGTCCGGATCTATTCCTACAAAGTGGATATATGCTTTTTCTTTTTCAGAGGGAGAGTGCAGGCCGACCAAAAATCCGACGCATCTATCGCCATCTTCAACGACCATACTAGTTTTGTAAAAATGATCGAGAAACAGACGGGGAATAGCATGAGATACTTCTCTTCCCCACCAATTATCGACTGACCGAACGATCCAATGATGATCACATGGGACTGCTGGACGGTATTTAAGTGACAACTTTTCTTTTGCAACAAAACCCATATTTAACTTTCTCATTATTGTTTACAACACTTATAAAGCTCGTCGAGCATAAGGCGAGTAACCGCCCCCTCCCAGCCTACAAACAGCCTGATGGCCACCTCTACCGCTGACAACTACTATAAATCCGTCACTACCCACGTCTCAAGAATGTTTTCCTAACGGTTACTCAGGGACAAAGCTACGTTTAAGCGCGCTATTCTGTACTGTGTTTGCTAAACGGTTGTTAGTCTATCCTAGGGTATCACCAGGCCATTACAATCGCGAATCACGCCCTATTTTGGGACTTTACGTACAGCTCTAGCGCTGTTAAAAGCCCAACGCCGATTAACAGGTGAGAATATCTAGCATATCCATGAGCCAACAGGATACGAAAGTGGTGGGTTACACTCGAATGCGTCAAAGGTTTTCGCGGGTGGTATAAAAGTGATTAGTGATCGTGTAAGCGTACGCAAGGTTACCGGTGTCATTACTCGGCTGCACTCAGAACAAGACGTAAAAAGCTTGCCCTTAATACGATGTGGGTACACACCCCAGCGCCAGATGGCCTTCTTAAGAAGAAGCCGACCGCACAATCGTCCGAAACGTTCCGAGGTCATGTACCCACACCGCAGAAGGATAATACACCAGATCAAAAAACAGTCAACTATGAACTGTTTTGAATAGAAGACATTAGTGGGAGTGGATACACACCCCGGCGCGTGATAGCAAAAATAAATTGCCCTCCGCTCCATCGCCCGAGACGTTCCGAGGTCATGTACCACAAGTCGATAATACATCAGAACAAAAGTCAGTCAACTATGAACTGTTTTGAATAGAAGGTATTAGTGGGAGTGGACGCGCACCACAGCGCCAGATGCACCTCGATCTATCGAGTCCCCCGCTCAAGCGTCCGCAACGTTCCGCAGTCACACGCCCACCCGATATTGATAATACACCGACCCTAATATTAGTCAATCGTAAATCATTAACGTGCTTGGTCTGTCGAGTTAATCGGCCTATTGGGAAACAAAGACACTACGTTACCCGATAGTACAGATTCAGGGCGCTCCCCAGCATCGTGTCTCGGCGTGGATAATTGAAGCTGCTGATTCAACAGCTCAGACCGGTCTGGCATATCCTCGTTAATCCACTGAGCATAGTGCTTCCGAGTGGTATGAGTCGTGGTATGCCCTAACATATGCGCCACAATCTCAATGGCTATATGGTGTGATAGGCATTGGCTCGCGAAGGTGTGGCGCGTTTGGCTCAAGCTTCGGTACCGCACACCCGATACTTCGATTACAGGCCTCCACACCCGTTTGTCCAAATTATGCGAGCCACTATAAGGGTCACCTGTATAGGCGTTGAGAAATACGAAGCGAACTTGCTCCACCACCACCCCACCCTCACTGTGCTCCGTACGCCGCCGCTCTATGGCTTGTACTGGCATATCGTAGGTGTAGGCTTTTTGTGCCTGCAACGCCTGTACAGCCAACAGCGGCAAGTCGAACGTGCGAAAGCTACCCGATTTAGGGCCTTCATAACTGTTCTTAGCCTGCACCTTTCGCCTAACATGAATACGCGCCCGATTCCCACCTCGAAACTCTATGTCCTCCCAGGCTAATCCGGCCAGTTCACCAACGCGTAGGCCCGACCACAACGCCAACTGAATAAAGTGACGTATCTCCGGTGTCGGTGCCGCCGCTAACAACCGCGCCATCTCGTCGCGCGTAAACGGGTCTTTTTTCCCCGACACCGTAACCGGAAAGTTTTCAATCACGGCCATCGGATTCCGGTCGATCAATCCGGCCTTTAGAGCATAATTGAACACGCGGCGAAAATTGACCAAGTAGTTGTTCTTGGTTTTCCCATTGAGTTTCGCGATGCGCGGAGTTTGAGCAAACCAGTTTTCGATATCGGCAGCTTTGATTTGGCC
>Ga0105356_10006209_pt1 | contig 11167 bp, 8 predicted proteins | sample GOMGulsemesocosm_3_FD_83502 | JGI IMG/M metagenome (GOLD analysis project Ga0105356, IMG submission 83502) | Methane-oxidizing microbial communities from mesocosms in the Gulf of Mexico - GOM9D Gulf of Mexico | ecosystem: Environmental > Aquatic > Marine > Cold seeps | place: Gulf of Mexico...
ACACCTGATGCGTTGAAAAATGTATTGGCTACGTTGAAAAAACACACGTCCGGTACATTAGCGGTCGTCTTTGGTTGCGGTGGTAATCGAGATGCAGATAAGCGTTCAAAAATGGCGGGCATTGCTCAAGAGTTGGCAGATAGTATTGTTTTTACTGCAGACAATCCAAGAAAAGAAAATCTTAAAACGATTATAGAAAACATGCAGGCGGGTCTAGACAGTTCTAATATGACCCCTGTGAGTATTGAGTTAGATCGTACTAAGGCTATCGAAACTGCTTTATCAGAACTCGGCAGTGATGACCTGTTATTGATCGCTGGTAAAGGGCATGAAGCTTATCAAGATATCAATGGTGTAAAAATTCCTTATTGTGACGAAGGTGTTTTATTAACCTTGGGTTATCACGATATATCTGCCAAAAATACAGTGACTAAAAACAAAACAAGTCTAAACAAAACACATTTTAAAAAGGAGGCCTTACGATGATGGCTTCTTTTAGTCTTATAGCGTTAGCACAAGCAATATCAGCGGTTGCAAAGCCCACTGCCGTAAAAACCAGCAAGCATTTGGAAGCAATTCAAGCGCAGAATATCAATACAGATACTCGTGCAATTCAGCAGGGTGATGTATTTTTAGCCTTGCGCGGTGAAAATTTTGATGGTCATGACTATATCGAGCAAGCGCATAAAAACGGTGCCATTGCAGCGATTGTTGATGAGCAATATATCGAAGATAAAAACTCATTAAACCAATCTTTACCCTTGTTAGTCGTAGCCGATACCTTATTGGCATTGGGGAAAGCAAGCTTGTGGAATCGCCAGAAGTTTACTGGGCCATTAATCGCAATCACGGGTAGTGCTGGTAAAACATCGGTAAAGTCGATGGCTTCTCACATGATGCAACTGTTAGGTGAGTGTTGGGCGACGCCAGGTAATTTTAATAATCATATTGGGGTGCCATTAACGTTATTAGGGCTTCAGCAACAGCATCAATCTGCTGTTATTGAACTTGGCGCAAGTGGCAAAGGAGAGATTGCTTATACTGCGCAATTTGCTCAGCCAGATGTAGCAATTATTACTAATGTCAGTGGTGCTCATTTAGAAGGCTTTGGCAGTATAGAAACGATTATGAAAACCAAGGGAGAGATTATTGATTCTCTTGCGGCTAACGGTTGTGCTGTTTTAAATGCCGATGATACTTTTTATGCCGATTGGGTTTTACGAGTTGGTGAACGTAAGGTTTTAAGTTTTGGCATAGAAAATTACGCTGATATTATGGCAAAAAACATTGTCTGTGACGAAGATGGCAGTCGTTTTGATGTGGTCTATCTACAGCAAAGTATTGCTTGCGAGATTCCATTACTAGGTAAGCATAATATATTAAATGCGTTATCGGCAATTGCTGCAGGGGTGGCGCTGAATCTGAATTTAGAAAATATAATAGCAAAACTAAAAACCTTACCCATGGTTAGTGGGCGTTTGCAGTGGGTTGAGGGTGAAGGTCAGATACGCATTTTAAACGATAGTTATAATGCCAGCCCAGCCTCGGTAAAAGCAGGTATTGATGTATTGGCTTTGTGGAAAGAAAAAGCCTGGTTGGTTTTAGGCGATATGGCTGAGTTAGGAGATGACTCAGCATCGATTCATGCTGAAATAGGTGAATACGCACAGCAAATGGATATTGTGAATTTTGTGGCGACAGGCTCAGCTTGTCGTTACGCAGTCGAAGCATTCAAAGAAAAGTCACTCGAACAAAATACGACAAAAAGAAATGCACACTGGTTTGATCAGCAAAGCGAATTGTTGAGCTACATTAATGCTAATAAACAGCCTGGCCAGATTCTCCTGGTTAAAGGTTCACGCAGTGCGGGCATGGATAATATTGTTACCGCGCTCTCTAATAAGAAAGCACAAGCGCTAAAGAGTGATGTTGACTCTGCAAATAAAATTGGGGAAGTTTAAGTATGTTGTTATGGTTAGCCGACTATTTGTCTCAGTATCACACGGGTTTTGCTGTTGTTCAGTATCTATCATTACGAGCCATTTTTGCTGTTATTACCGCTTTGTCGGTCGCTCTATTTCTAGGGCCTAAGGTAATACGCAAACTTAGTGAGTATCAAATCGGTCAGACGATTCGTGATGATGGTCCTAAGTCTCATTTAAGCAAGGCCGGTACGCCTACTATGGGTGGAGCTTTGATTTTATTGTCGATTTCGGTCAGTACCTTATTATGGGGCGACTTAGATAACAAATACGTTTGGGCGACACTGCTTGTTACTTTGGCATTTGGTGTTATTGGCTGGGTTGATGATTATCGCAAAGTCGTTGAGAAAAATTCACGAGGGCTGCCAGCGCGTTGGAAATATTTTTGGCAATCGGCCTTGGCTATTGCAGCAGGTGTGTATTTGTTTGTCACAGCGCCAACTTCAGCAGAAACATCTTTGATTATTCCTTTCTTTAAAGACGTGATTATAGAATTGGGTATCTTTTATATAGTCTTAAGTTACTTCGTAATAGTCGGCGCGAGTAACGCTGTTAATTTAACGGATGGCCTAGATGGCTTAGCAATTTTACCAACGGTAATGGTCGGCGCGGCGCTTGGCTTGTGTGCTTATCTTGCAGGTAATGTTAATTACTCTGACTACCTATCCATCCCGTATGTTATTGGTGCTGGTGAATTGGCAGTCTTCAGTGGTGCTCTAGTCGGCGCCGGTGTGGGGTTCTTATGGTTCAATACTTATCCAGCACAAGTTTTCATGGGTGATGTGGGTTCATTAGCATTGGGTGCGGCATTAGGCATGATGGCGATTATTACTCGCCAAGAAATCGTCTTCTTTATTATGGGTGGTATTTTTGTTGCTGAAACTGTTTCAGTGATTTTGCAAGTAGGATCATTCAAACTCACTGGTAAGCGTATATTCCGCATGGCACCTTTGCATCATCACTATGAGTTAAAAGGTTGGCCTGAGCCGCGCGTAATCGTGCGTTTCTGGATTGTTACTTTGTTATTGGTACTAGCAGGTTTAGCGACGTTAAAAATTCGTTAATTTTTTACAAAGCTCGTTATTAAAAAACTGATATTGATAAAATGATGGAAGAGAGAACGTATTAGATCATGACAAACTTGATTACAACTGATCAAAAACGCTTAATTATCGGTATGGGCCAAACAGGGCTTTCGTGCGCGCGTTTTCTGACGGCTAAAGGTTTGTCTTTTGATTTATGCGATACCCGTGAAGCATTACCTAATCAAGCGGATATCGAGTCTGAATTCTCTAAAAGTCAGATTTTTAATGGCGCTCTTGATGGCGATCTTCTCGCTCAGTATCAAGAGTTGGTTGTTAGCCCAGGTATCGCCATTGCAGAACCTGCCATTGCCTTTGCTAAGCAGAAAGGCAGCCGTGTGCGCGGTGATGTCGATATATTTGCAGAGTATGTGACTAAACCGGTTATTGGTATTACGGGTTCAAACGGAAAAAGTACGGTCACAACATTGGTGGGAGAGATACTCGCCGCAGCAGGTCATAAACCTGCGGTCTGTGGCAACATCGGTATTCCCGTTTTAGATGTGTTATTGAATGATGAAAACTTCAATTGTTATATTGTTGAATTATCCAGTTTTCAATTAGAAACGACTCACCATTTAGCGGCTGAAGCTGCTTGTGTATTAAACCTGAGTGAAGACCATATGGATCGTTACGATTCCATGTTGGCGTATCATCAAGCGAAGCATCGAATCTTCCAAGGTTGTCGCAGTATCGTGACCAATCGTGAGGATAGTCTCACTCAGCCTTTGGTCAGTGATTCAATGCCAAAGAAAAGTTTTGGTTTGCAGATGGCTGAAAATCCTGTCGCGGCAAAAAATCAATATTCTATTGCTCAGATCAAGACTGCAGATAATCAATCTGGCGAAAGCTTAATGTTTGAACAGCAGCCAATATTTCCGGTAGCTGAGCTAAAAATAAAAGGGCGTCATAATCAGATGAATGCTTTGGCGGCTATTGCATTAGTCGAATCGATGCCTGCCGCTTTTAGTATTAGCAAGGATCAATTACATCAAGTACTGTCTGATTTTACCGGCTTACCGCATCGATGTGCTTGGGTCGCCGAGCAAGAGGGTATTGAATACTTCAATGATTCCAAAGGCACAAACGTCGGTTCTACGTTGGCCGCGATTGAAGGCTTGGCCAGTAGCAGTGCAAAGAATATTATCTTGATAGCGGGTGGAGTTGGTAAGGATCAAGACTTTGAACCATTAGCCGATGCTTGTCAGCAAAGCGTGAGGCAAGCCGTACTGTTTGGTCGTGATGCAAAGCTAATTGCTGATCGTTTAGACGCTGTGTGTGATCTAAATATAGTCGACACTTTAGAGCAAGCATTAGTGCAGGCTCAGCAAGTTGCTACTCAAGGTGACGTTATTTTATTTTCACCGGCGTGCGCTAGTTTTGATCAGTTTGCTAATTATGTGAAGCGTGGAGAAGCCTTCGAGCAGTGGGTCGCGACAATGATCCAGAGTCGAGAAAGCGTATGACCGCAAATGTTTCCATGAACGATTCAGTAAATAGTGCAAAGAAGAACTCTAAAAATAGTTCTTTGCCTACCCTGTCTTGGTGGCAGTCGATTGCACTTAAAGGCGATATTTCTAAGCTAATGGCTGTAGAAATGAATGCACTTGTTTGGTCGTGGTTAGGACTAATGGCACTAGGTTGGGTCATGGTCATGTCAGCCTCGACGAGTATTGCTGAAACGTATACCGGTAATGCCGCTTATTTTTCTACGCGTCATGGGGTTTATATTGTCCTCGCTATTATTGCCGCCTTTTTAATTAGTCGTATTCCACTATCGTGGTGGCAAAAAACAGATTGGCTATGGCTTTTATTAGGTGGATTAGGCTTGGTTGCCGTATTGGTTCCAGGTATTGGGCATGAAGTGAATGGTAGTGCTCGCTGGTTGAACTTAGGCTTAATGAAAATACAGCCCTCTGAAATCGTTAAACTAACAGTTGTGCTCTACATTTCGGGTTATTTAATACGCCGTCAGGCAGAAGTTCAAAATCAATGGTCTGGCTTTATTAAGCCGTTAGCTATTTTAGGGTTGATTGTTGTTCTGCTGCTATTGGAACCCGATTTCGGTTCAGTTGTTGTTTTGATGGGAGCCGTCTTAGTTTTATTATTCTTAGGCGGAGTTAAAGCTGGGCAGTTCTTTTTATTAGTTGTAGCGACCTTGATCTTAGGTTATCTGGTGGTGACTGCCGAGGAATATCGACTTGCACGCTTAACAACTTATTGGCAGCCCTTTCACCCTGATAATGTTTATGGTTCGGGTTATCAGTTGGCTCAAGCCTTAATCGCTTTTGGTCGAGGAGAGTTGTGGGGGACTGGCCTAGGAGAGAGTGTTCAAAAGCTATTCTATCTGCCAGAAGCTCATACGGATTTTGTTTTTGCTATCTGGTCTGAAGAAACAGGCTTAATGGGCGGGTTATTCGCCCTGAGTTTATTAACGTTCTTTTTAGCACAATGCATGATCATTGGCTGGCAGGCGCAAAAAGCGGGCAACCTATACGGTGCATTTATTTGCTTTGGTATCGCGACTTTATTTGGTTTGCAGGTCGTGATTAATTTAGGTGTGAATACAGGATTATTACCGACTAAAGGTTTAACGTTACCCTTTTTCAGTTATGGCGGTAGTAGCTTGATTATATGCAGTGTGATGGTTGCTCTGGTTTATCGAGTGAGTATCGAGCTTAATGGAGATTTCGCTAGCTCTCAGAATACCAACTCTCAGAATAAAACTTCTGAGAAGAAGTCCGCTAGAAAGACACAAAAAAGAAAGAAGCCGTCAGTCAGTAAATCAAGTAATAAATCGGCCTTAAAGCAAGGCGATGATACGAACATAGATTTTGATCAGCCTGCTTCAAGCGATGCAACCGATTATGTCACTGGCTTTGATGCCTACGTAGAAGAATTGAATGGAGGTCGTGATGAAAAATAAATCAGTCTCGACTAATAAAACAAAGTCGGCTAAAACAGTAAAGTCTAAAACCGTAATGGTAATGGCCGGAGGTACTGGTGGGCATGTATTTCCAGCACTGGCTGTGGCGGATGAATTAAAGCAGCGTGGCTATGAGATCCATTGGTTAGGAACGGCCGCAGGTATTGAAGCGGATCTAGTGCCAAAATCTGGTTACCCATTGCACTGTATTAACGTAACGGGATTACGTGGAAAAGGTAAGTTAGCTTTATTAGCGGCACCGTGGAAAATAATTAAAGCAATTTACCAAGCGTTGCAGTTTATGCGCATTGTGCGCCCAAGTGCAGTTTTGGGGTTGGGTGGTTTTGCAACAGGCCCAGGCGGAGTTGCCGCTAAGTTACTCGGTGTACCGTTATTGATTCATGAGCAAAATGCTTTTCCTGGCATGACCAATAGATTATTAAAACCGATCTCGAATGTTGTGATGCAGGCCTTCCCTAATACCTTTAAGGGTACGAAGGGGCTAGAGAAATTATTAACGACGGGCAATCCGGTGCGGGCAAATATATTAGCCTTAGATAATGATGAGCAAGACTCGCTTGTAGAAAAAGAAAACGCAGAATCTGGCAAGCTTAACGTCTTGGTGGTGGGTGGCAGCTTAGGTGCAGTGGCCTTAAATAATACGGTCATGGATGCGTTAGCGCTGATACTGGCAAATAACGAAACTGAAAATTTCGTCCCTAATATTTGGCACCAGGTAGGCAAGAAAAATATCGAATCGGTTCAGCAGTTGTATGCACAAAAAGGTCTAGCGGGTAAAGCCAAGGTAGTTGCATTTATAGATGATATGGCGGTGGCTTATGATTGGGCCGATTTAATCGTATGTCGTGCGGGTGCATTAACTGTTTCAGAAGTAGCATGCGCAGGTAACGCCGCTATTTTTATTCCTTTCCCTTTCGCTGTAGACGATCACCAAACTGCTAACGCACAGGTATTGGTCAATGCGGGAGGTGCAGAGATTAAACAGCAAAAAGAATTAACGGCCGCTTGGTTGGCTGACCGTTTGAAATATTACGGTGAAAATCCAGAGCAAATTAAACATATGTCGATAGCGGCTAAAGGCGCTTCGATCTCTGATGCAACTCAGGTTGTTACAGAGCAAGTAATAAAACAGATAAGGTTAAAAGATTAATGGCTAACGAAAATCCACTGACTTCAGGACCAGCAGAAGCTTACGCAATACCAGAAATGCGTCGTATTAAACGCATTCACTTTATTGGTATTGGTGGCGTTGGTATGTGTGGTATTGCCGAAGTGTTATTAAATCAGGGTTATCAAATAAGTGGTTCAGATTTACGCCAGTCTGTAGTGACTCAGCATTTGAGTAACTTGGGTGCTAAGGTTTTTCTTGGCCACCAAAGTGAAAATGTAGACGACGTGGATGTGGTTGTTGTTTCAACCGCTATTGATCAAAGTAATCCTGAAATAAAGAATGCGATGTCTAAGCGTATTCCGATCGTACGCCGTGCAGAAATGTTGGCTGAATTAATGCGCTTTCGTCATGGTATTGCGGTGGCGGGAACTCATGGTAAAACAACAACTACGAGCCTTGTTACTTCTATTTTGGCTCAAGCTAAGCTCGATCCAACGTATGTTATTGGTGGCCGTTTAAATAGCTCAGGTACGAATGCGCGTTTAGGTGCGAGTCGCTATTTAGTTGCCGAAGCTGATGAAAGTGATGCTTCGTTTTTACACTTGCAGCCTATGACGTCGATTGTGACTAATATCGATGCTGACCATATGGAAACTTATGGTGGCGACTTTGGTAAGTTAAAACAAACATTTATCGATTTTTTACATAATTTACCCTTCTATGGCTTGGCAGTACTGTGCATAGACGACGACAATGTGCGTGAAATTTTACCGCAAGTAGCCCGCAAGTTTGTCACCTACGGTTTGAGTGAAGATGCTGATTTCCGTGCCTTTGATATCGTGCAAGAAGGATTGTTTACCAGTTTTAAAGTGAAGCGCCCAGACGGAGCGGCTGACTTGGTTGTACGCATGCGTATGCCGGGTGTGCATAACGTATTGAACGCATTAGCAGCCATCGTAGTTGCAGCTGATGAAAAAGTAGATGATGAATCCATTGTTCACGCTTTAGAAAATTTTGCCGGTGTTGGTCGTCGTTTCCAGGTCTGCGCAGAAGTTGAATGCACCGATAGCGAAGGCAATGAAGGCAGTGTGCTTCTTGTTGATGATTATGGGCATCACCCTCGTGAAGTCGAAGTTACATTAGAAGCGATACGCAAAGGGTTTCCAGAACGCAGATTGGTGGCGTTATTTCAGCCTCACCGTTATAGCCGAACTCGTGATTTATATGAAGATTTTGTCCGAGTATTATCTGAGCCCGATGTTTTATTATTAATGGATGTCTATCCAGCCGGTGAAAAACCGATTGCGGGAGCAGAAGGTCGCGCATTATGCCGCAGCATTCGCCAGCGCGGTGCTTTAGATCCAGTCTTTATTGAACGTGGCGAAGATGTCGCTCAGGTTCTTAGTAAAGTTTTAAAGCCTGGGGACTTATTATTGACTCAAGGTGCGGGCGATGTTGGTAACTTGGCCATTAAATTGACTCAGCAATTGCCTAATATTGTGGCAAATTGCGCTGCTGTAAAAGGTAAGCAATAAAATGAGTTACGAAATATCAGCCAGTGAAAAAGCGGCGCTAGGAAAAGTTGCTGTTTTAATGGGCGGCACTTCGGCAGAGCGACCTGTTTCGTTAAATAGTGGCTCTGCGGTATTGAAAGCGTTGGTCGATTTGGGTGTTGATGCTTTCGCTGTGGATGTCGGTGAAAATGCCGCTCAGCAATTATCACAAACAGATTTTGACCGAGCGTTTATTGCATTACATGGCCGCGGCGGTGAAGACGGCACCATGCAGGGTTTATTAGAATTATTAAATAAACCTTATACCGGCAGTGGCGTAATGGCTTCTGCGTTGGGTATGGATAAATGGCGCACCAAGTTAGTTTGGGATGCATGCGAAGTTGCCACGCCTAAAGCGTTTGTTTTAGAAGATGACAGTGATTGGGATTCTATCATGCAAGCCTTAGGTGGTTTGGCGATGGTAAAACCAGCGCGAGAAGGCTCAAGTATTGGTATGCGAAAAGTGCATAGTAGCGAAGGCTTAGCCGAAAGCTATGCGTTTGCCTCTCAGCACGATGATCTTGTGATTGCTGAACAGTATATTGAAGGTCCTGAGTTTACAGTTGCTATTTTAGGCAACGAAGCATTACCTGCGATACAGTTGGTAACAACGCATGACTTTTATGATTTTGATGCGAAGTACAAAGCAAATGATACTCAATATTTGTTGCCTTCAGGTTTGCCTGATTATGCTGAGGGTGAATTGCAAAAAATGGCCTTGAAGGCATTTAAATTAGTGGGCTGTGAAGGCTGGGGTCGAGTTGATGCTATGCAGGATGGCGATGGTAATTTCTGGCTATTAGAAGTCAATACGACTCCGGGTATGACAGATCACTCGTTAGTGCCGATGGCGGCTAACGCCGGTGGTTTATCTTTTCCGGCCTTGGTAGTAAAAATATTACAGCAAACACTCTAGTGGGTATTTAAATATGGCTGTTAGCTCGATGAAGGATCAGGCGAATAAGTCTAAGGGTGACAGGTCTCTTGTGGATAAGGCGGAGCGAACTAAGCGCTCGTCAAAGCCTGTTTCACCTGGACGAGTGGCCGTGAATAAAGGAGCAACTCGCTTAGAAAAGAAAGCGCCTTTTTCTTTTCGACAACTCGCAGGCATAGTGCCGTTATGGTTTGTGCAGTCTTTTTTTGTTGCATCGTTATTAGTATTGTCGGGCTGGGGCTTGCAGCAGGTGCGTTGGGGCTGGCCAGTTAAGCAGGTAGAGGTAGAGGGTGAGTTTCGCTTTTGGCAAGCTGAGAATTTAGTAAAAGAGTTGTTATGGGTCAAAGATCAAAATTTCTTTTCCCTTGATGTGCGCCAAGTTAAAGCTAACGTTGAACAGTTGGCGTTAATAAAAAGTGCAGAAGTGAAAAAGATTTGGCCAGACACCTTATTAGTTAAATTTAAAGAAGATATTCCGGTTGCTGTTTGGAATCAAAAAACGTTATTGAATCCTCAGGGTGAGGAACTGATTTTACCCAATGATTTTAATGCAGTGGGATTGCCTAGGCTATTTGGCCCTGAGAGAAAAACAGATCAGGTGATGAGGCAGTTTCAGCGCTTCCAGTCTCGTTTATCATCAGTGAATGCGGCAATGGTGAGCCTGACGGTGACGAGAGTAGGCAGTTGGCAGGTAGAATTAGAAAATGGCTGGACGATTCGCTTAGGTCGTCAGCAATTAGAACAGCGTATAGAACGTTTAATCGAATTACTTAAAATACTGCCACAAGAAAAAGTAGCAGTTGTTGATCTTAGATACGGAAAAGGGGCAGCTATTCAATGGCTGTCAGTTTAGGAGTGAGACCATGAGTCAAGGACCGCAAAAAAATATGCTGGTTGGACTGGATATAGGAACGTCTAAAGTTGTCGCCATTGTTGGTGAGATGACTGAAGAAGGCGGAGTTGAAATCGTCGGTTTGGGATCGCATCCTAGCCGTGGAATGAAGAAAGGCGTAGTGGTTAATATTGAATCCACTGTGCAATCTATTCAGCGCGCAGTAGAAGAAGCCGAGTTAATGGCTGGCTGTCGTATTCATTCTGTTTATGCAGGAATCGCGGGTAGCCATATTCAGTCAATGAATTCTCATGGCATGGTTGCGATTAAAGATCGTGAAGTAAGTTATGGTGATATAGAGCGTGTCATTGAAGCGGCAAAAGCCGTTCCGCTGCATGGTGAAAATCGCATTTTGCACGTTCTTCCTCAAGAGTATTCTATTGATACTCAAGAAGGTATTAAAGAACCTATCGGTATGTCGGGTGTTCGCTTAGAAGCGAAAGTGCATATGGTAACTGGTGCTGTTAATGCTGCTCAAAATATTGAGCGTTGCGTACAACGTTGTGGCTTAGAAACTGACGATATAATTTTAGAGCAGCTAGCGTCTAGCTATGCGGTATTAACTGAAGACGAAAAAGAGCTGGGTGTTTGTCTTGTTGATATCGGTGGTGGCACAACAGACATTGCTATTTTTACTGATGGATCGATTCGTCATACTGCCGTGAT
>Ga0105356_10006210_pt1 | contig 11165 bp, 6 predicted proteins | sample GOMGulsemesocosm_3_FD_83502 | JGI IMG/M metagenome (GOLD analysis project Ga0105356, IMG submission 83502) | Methane-oxidizing microbial communities from mesocosms in the Gulf of Mexico - GOM9D Gulf of Mexico | ecosystem: Environmental > Aquatic > Marine > Cold seeps | place: Gulf of Mexico...
ATAACTAGGCTTACGCTTAAACCCAGTGCTCGTATTCTGAGAGTTCTCTTTTCATCCGCTGCTTTTCTTTTACTAACTCAATTTCTCGCCACTTACGTTTGCGTGATTTTTCTCGCGGTTTTAGTTCAGGTTCACATTCATCGTCTAGATCTAAAAAGCTTAATTCATCCCAAGTAGTCGTCTCAACCATTGCGCTATCCTCATGTTGACAATAGTTAAAATTTAATCGCTTAATGTGACTATTTTATTAACGGGTTATGACATTTTTAAATAAGGTTACTACTTCAGTCTTTAACGCTAATTTTATTCTAGTCTTTTACGCAAGTTTTCTGGTTAAGAAAATGAGCGAGTAATGACCGCGTTGAACAATCATGGTTTGGATTAAGCTCGTTATTCAATAACTCATGATGAATTTGATTGGCAACCCCTTTACCCAGCTCTACTCCCCACTGGTCGAATGAACATATTTGTAAAATGATGCCTTGCACAAAGATCTTATGCTCGTAAAGGACAATTAAGCTACCAATAGAGGTTGGCGATATTCTGTCCATCAATATTGTATTGGTTGGCCGATTGCCTTGATGCACTTTATGAGGAGCTACTTTATCAATATAGGCTGCCGTCCTACCCTTAGCTTTTAAATCAGCGCGTACTTGTTGCTCATCTACTCCCGCCATCAGGGCTTGAGTTTGCGCAAAAAAGTTTGCTATTAACGTTTCATGGTGACCTTTTACCGGGGTGATACTTTCAATTGAACCGATAAAATCGGCGGGTACGATATTATTGCTTTGATGCAAATACTGATAGAAAGCGTGCTGACCATTAATGCCTATTTCGCCCCAAATTGTTGGCACTGTTGGGTAATCAATAGTGTCACCGTCCCAAGAAACCGACTTACCATTGCTTTCCATCTCCGCTTGCTGCATATAGGCTGATAACCTATGTAATGGCTGATCGTAAGGAAGCAGTGCCTGTGATTGTGCTCCCAAAAAGGTGCAATTCCACACGCTAAGTAAAGCGAGAATTACCGGCGCATTTTGTGCTAATGGTGCCTGATAAAAATGTTGATCTATTTCATGAGCACCTTCGAGTAATTCAACAAACTTATCAAAGCCTAAATCTAAGGCAATGGGTAAACCAATAGCAGACCACAAAGAAAAGCGGCCACCGACCCAGTCCCACATATCAAAAATATTCTCTGCTTTTATGCCAAATTCCATCGCGTTAGTTTTATTGGCACTAACCGCGACAAAATGTTTACCAATAGCGGCGTCGTCAAAGGAGGCGGCCGTTAACCAATTAACAGCTGTTTTCGCATTGGTCATGGTTTCTGTGGTGGTGAAGGTTTTACTCGAAACAATAAATAATACTTTTTCAGGATTGAGTGGCCGTAAGGTATCGGCTATTTGTGTGCCATCAACATTCGAAACATAGTGTACTTGTAAACTGTTATCGCTGTAATGTTTAAGCGCTTCCGTGACCATTTGCGGCCCTAAATTAGAACCACCGACTCCAATGCTTACCACATCGGTAATACGCTTTCCGCTATAGCCAAGCCATTTTCCTTGACGAACATGCTCACTAAAGGCTTTCATCTTGGCTAATGCTTTTTCAACATCGGCAGTGATGTGAGTCCCAGCCAAGCTTTGCGGTGGTTGGCTTCTATCCCTGAGGGCGGTGTGCAATACTGCGCGGTCTTCGGTTTTATTAATATGCTCGCCAGCAAACATTTTATCTCGCCACTGTTCTACATTACAGTCAACGGCTAGCGCTATGAGTGAACTCATGGTGTTATCGGTTACTAAATTCTTTGAATAATCGAGCAATAGCGAGGGTAATTTAATCGATAACTTTTCAAATCGTTGCTGATCTTCAGCAAATAAATCATTCATATGCTGGGTTTTCATTTGTATAGCCTGCGCTTGCAGGGCTTGCCAGCTAGGCAATAAAGTTCGGTTTTTCATAATGTGCTCTAACGTTATGGGTAAATGTTGGGTAAAAATCACCCTCAATAAAAACTATTTAAAAATTACTATTGTAAAACAAAATAAATTCATTTAGATTGGATTAAGTGAAACTAATGATACCGGTTCATTCTTTATATTTAAAGTTTAACCGGTTTTTAATTGCTAAAAAGGTGAACCGGTTCATTTTAAAGTATTACTTGAATCAACCACCAAATAAATAGAAAAATATGCAACGTGGGGATAAGACGAGGTGCAATATGAATAAAAAATTAAACTTAAGATCTGTGGGGACATTACTGATGGTCTCATCGCTAGCAGGAGGCCTTGCTGGTTGTGTCGATGAAAAAGAGCTCAATACCGATACGGTTGTCTATCAAGCTGAAGAAAGACCATTAGGCGTCATTGCTGGTGAAGGTGCCGAGTATGAGCCGGGCTCAACGGTAGCCTTAAGTGGTCGTTTAGTTGGCACGGTTACCGGTCAAACGCTACTGTGGAAACAAACCAGCGGTACCCCGATTGATGGTGTCGTGGATTGGACCACTGAAGATATTAGCTTTACCGCTCCTGAGGTTTTAGGAATTGAATCATTTACGTTTGAAATCTCCGCAATTGCTAGTGATGGTAGTGTTGCTGTTGATGCGGATGGTAATCAGCTGGTAGCAGAAACCAAGGTCACAATTTTTGATCCGGCTACCAAGATTTTTTACCAAGTTGAAGATGACACTATCGTTGAGCGTATTGCGCTTGATCTTTGTAGCTCAGCGGATGATTGTTACCTTACTGGCGCTTCAGCAGAGCATACCCGAGATTTCACCCCTGGTGCAGCGGCTAAATTTACCATTGCTTCAACAGAGGATAAATTTGTCACCCTTTATGGTGCTTTTGGTATTCCATCAAGTGGCTACGGCAGTAAAAATGCTGTTGTCTCAGTGAACGGGGTTGATACTGAAATAACGATAGAAGCCACTGGCAGTGTTTCAGAATATCGTATTGGCGTTATTAAATTAAGTGCTGGCGATAACCTTATTGAAGTGGGCGGAGGTTGGAACTATTACCGGTTAGATTATTTGATGACCGTACCGGCAGCACAGCCAGCGGCACCACTTGCGGTAGCGCCAACCTTGGTTAATGAAAATGCCTCATCAGAAGCTAAAGAGTTGATGGTATATCTTACGGATAATTACGGCACCGCAACCTTATCAGGTATTACCGAATACCCAGAAAAATATGATGATGATAACTTCGGTTTAGATGAGTTTGACAAAGTTGTGGCGAAAACCGGTGATGATGCTCCAGCGATAGTGGCTTTTGATTTTCTCGATTTTTCACTAACGCGTGCAGAACATACTTCTCCTAACGGTTTATCAGAAGACATGATCGCTGCCCATAATGAAAAGAACGTTATTTTATCTGCATTATGGCATTGGAATGCTCCCAGCGGCCTTGATCTCGATGAGTGGTATAAAGGGTTTTATACACAGTCTGATAACTACCCTAAAGGTACCACCTTTAATTTAGCGGCAACGCTTGCAGATAAAAACGGTGCTGATTATGCCGCGCTTATGGCGGATATGAAAACCATTGCAGATGAATTACAAAAGTTTGAAGATGCGGGTATACCAATACTTTGGCGACCATTGCATGAAGCTCAAGGCGGTTGGTTTTGGTGGGGAGCAGCAGGTGCAGACGCACTGAAAGAGCTTTGGGTAATCATGTATGACTATATGGTGACTGAACGAGAACTTGATAATCTTATTTGGGTATACACCTATGCTGGTGATCTAAGTGAGGATTGGTACCCAGGTGATATGTACGTTGATATTGTTGGTTATGATGGTTACGCCAGCCCGATGAATAATGCGGAAGACGCTTTCAATGGCCAATATGCGACCCTCAAAACGCGTCATAATGGCAAAAAATTAGTGGCGTTAACCGAAACTGGTACGATTCCTAATGTAGCAACGATGCATGAACAAAATGCTTGGTGGTCATTCTTTATCACGTGGAATTCTAACATTTGGGCGCAAGGAGATGTTATTGGTCCTGATGGTGCTGATGCCGTTACCGTAGATACTAACTATGCTTTTGATGGTGTTATTAATTTAGCAGATATCCCCGGTGGTCGAGCAAAAGTTGAAGCGGGAATTTACGAAAGTTATGAAGTAAGTACCAACAATTTTGAAGCACAAATTAATTGGGCAGCTACCACGGGTATTTCAACGTCAGATAAATGGGCTGCCAGTGGCTCAAGATCATTATCGTTAGTGAAAGACTTAAGTGCAGAAGCGGATGTACCAACGGGGGTAATGTATCAAGTTTATCCTACCGATGGTCTTGATGTCAGTGACGTATCCAGTATTAAAGTCAGTGGTAATACGATTAATGCCGGCGTAGGCACAACTATTAAGCTTTTTGTGAAACATGGTGATGATTGGGCTTGGGCTGATAGCGGTGCTATCGCAGTAGTTGATGGTGGCGTTGAGCTGGAAGTTGATCTGACGGAATACGATTGGTTGGCCGGTTTTGGTTTCCAAATTGAAGGGCTTGACAGTACCGCAACGGCTGCTGAGTTTTATCTTGATAACGTTAGGTTAGATGACGATGTTATCTATGATTTTGAGCCAGTAGTGTCAGGCTTCGAAAGTCAAATAAACTGGAGTGGCGTACCGGGTATCACCGTTACTGATGATTGGTCTGCAGAGGGGAATAGGGCATTAACCTTGAGCAAAGATTTAACTATGCTCACCGATCCTACTGGAGCAATGTTTCAAGCTTACCCAGAAGGCGGCATCGACGTTAGCGCTGTTAGCTCGGTAAAAGTAAGTGGTAATGCAATTGGTGCAGGTAACGGCACCACGGTGAAGTTATTTGTTAAACATGGTGATGACTGGGCGTGGGCTGATGGCGGTGCGGTTACCGTTGTTGACGGCGGTGTTGAACTTGAAGTTGATGTCTCCGCATATGATTGGCTGGCAGGGTTAGGGTTCCAATATGAAGGTATTGATGCGGCTGCAACAGATGCGCGTTTTTATCTAGATAATGTTCGCCTTGACGACAACACTCTCTATAGCTTCGAAGGTGTAAATGGTTGGGAATTTCAAACCGGCTGGTCACCAACATCGGGTCTGCATATTTCATCAGACTGGTCTGCTCAAGACAGCAACGCGCTAGCAGCCAAAACCGATGCCAGTGCAGATATTGTTTTCCAAGTGTATCCAAGCGGCGGATTACTATTAGGCGATGTGTCTACGCTGAAAATAACGGTGAATGCCATTGATGCGGGTGCCGATGTTGATGCGCATATTTTCTGGAAGTCTCCTTCAGGTGATGAAAGCTGGCCAGCTGCGGTAGCAGTAACCGATGGCGGTGTTGAGCTGACTATCGACTTAACGGTTGACGGTGTGAAAGTAGATGAGTTGTCAGGTTTTGCGGTGAGATTCCAAGCACCGAATAACACTAGCGCCGATGCTCTGTTTTTAATCGACAACATCGTGTTTGAGTAAAATTGTCTTTGAGTAAGCTTGATTTGATTACTCATTAGCTAAAATAACTTAAGTTTGTTAGGGAGTTGTGACGATTGCTGCTGCCTAACACCATGCTATTAAAATAACTAAATAGGAATGAAGCATGATTTCCCAAAGTAAAACATTTAAAAGAAATATGGTCTCAGCCGGAGTATTATCTGGGCTGTTATTCACTGCCGCGCCACTGTACGCTGCACAAGAGAGCGAAGCAGAAATCGCTAAAACGCAAGACGAAATTGAAGTAATACAAGTAACCGGTATTCGTGGTTCGCTTATTCAATCAATGAACACTAAGCGTTTTTCAGGCAGTGTGGTTGACTCCATTTCTGCGATTGATATTGGTAAATTACCCGATGCAACCATTGCTGATTCTCTGCAACGTATCACCGGTATTCAAATTACTCGCTCTGGTGGTGAAGGAGAAAAAGTAAATATTCGTGGTAATGGCAATGTTACCACCACCTTAAACGGCGAACAAATGTTAGCGGCGGGCTCAATTACCACCACCGATGCTAATTTTTCTGATATTCCTTCGACCATGGTTTCAGGGCTTACTGTCTTTAAATCATCACAAGCGCGTAATGTCGTCAGTGGTTTAGCGGGTACTATTGACTTAAAAACTAACCGACCATTTTTATTAGATGAAGGTTGGACTGCCTTAGGTAAAGCGGAGGTGACTCAAGGTTCATTGGGCGAGGAAACTGATGGGGCGTTTTCTGGCTTTGTCGGCTTTAACAGTGATCAAAACTATGGTTTCAGTTTAAACGTCTCTCAATCTACCAGTACTTTGGCAGATTATACCAATGGCTCGCAAGGGGGCGAACCAGGTCAATATGGTGGTTGGTCTTTTCATGCTAATGAAGGTTCAAACTTCGTCCAAGATGGTCTTGATATCAATGGCGATGGCGATACTAACGATACTTTTTATGGCTTTCAGGGGCATCAAGCGGCTAACCGTTATATTGAACGTGAACGCACCGGTATTAATGCCTCTTTTCAAGTACAAATATCTGAAGCATGGCAAGTGACGGCAGACGTATTTTATACCGACTTGAAAGAATACAGTTATCTTGCGGGCTTGGTGGCTAGCCAAGCATGGCAAGGAGAAACTGGTTGGTATACGCCAACAGCGATAACAGAATATCCTAATATTACGAGTTTAGATGGTGAATTCACCACTAACGAGGGTCGTTACTACACCATTCAAGATGCGCAATACCAAGCGCGTGCGGTGAAAACCCATACTCAAACGTGGGATGTTGATAAAGAAGCCTTAAATACTAACCTAGAGCTAACCTATGACAATGGTGGTGCTTTTACCGCGACCGCACGCTATGTTCATGGTGAAGCCAATAATGATTTTTCTCGCAGTGTTATTGACGCTTTTATTACCTCAGGTTCGCAAATTGGTGATACCTACCATGGCGTTAATGGTGAATTTATTAGTCATGCCAATCCTTGGGGTTATGACGGGGTTGCGGCAACGTTACCTGACGGCAGCGACGTTGAAGGGGCGTACACGCAAATTCCTATTGGTGTTTCATACCTTGGTGGTACGCAAAACTGGTCATTACCTAATATGGATGGCGAAATATTTGGTAGCGATATGTCGCGCTATAGTAATAAATCGAGCAATCTCTACGGTGGCTTTACTAACGCCGGTATTGATGTATTTCGTGTCGATGGTAGTTATGAACTTGATTTTGAAAACTTTGATATGGTTACCTCGGTCGACTTTGGTGTTCGCTATGGTAAACGTGAAATTGAAAAACAAGGTTGGTATGGCGGTGTCGCGCGTACCAATGAATATGGCGATGCCTTTTTAGCCCGTTGGAAAGATACTGCGACTAGTGCGCCGTTAACGGGGGAGTCTTACATCGCGCCGATTTCATTTACTGAGTTAAATGAAAAAGGCATGATTACCAGTATTGATGATTTCCACGGCACTACCGGTTTAGGGACCTTATACTTTGTTGACCCTAAAGCGATGAAAGATCCTATTGCCTGGCACAATGAAGTATACGGCACCAATGTAATGGTACCTGATGCCGCCAATGTTTATACCGTTGAAGAAGCAACGACTTCACTGTATTTTCAAGCTAATTTAGACAGTGACTTATTCGGATTTGACTATAGCGGTAATATTGGTTTCCGCTATATCGAAACCGAGTTTGATATTATTCAAAGTGAATCATTAATAGGTAACGTTGCCGAGTTTAATGGGCAAGAATTCTTGATCGGCCCAGGTATCTTGCAGCCGGATGGTAATAAAGTTAGTACCAATAATAGTTATCGTGATTTTTTACCGGCGATTAATCTCGCGATAAATTTAGATGAAGAGCAGATATTGCGTTTCGCTTATACCAAAACCATTTCAACCCATAATACCGATAGCTTAGCGGGTGGCCTTAGTGTCAACCGTATTAAAGCGTGTAATGTACAAGATTCTACTGGCGCTGATGTTTTTTGTGCCACGGGAGGTAGTCAATCGGGTAACCCGTTATTAAAGCCTAATCGTCAAACCAATGCCGAAGTGTCTTATGAATGGTATTTTAGTGAAACCGGGATGTTAAACGTTGGCGTGTTCTTTGTACAAAGTGGTACCGCTTCACGCAGTATTATGGTTGAGCGTGATGATATTGTTGATAGCGACGGCGTGGTGCGTGGTTATAACTTAACGTCAGAGACCTTTACCGGCACTGTGCCTATTGGAACTACAGAAAACTTCTCTCAAAATGGTGGTTGGGGTCATGGGCTTGAAGTGGGTTATCAACAAGGCTTTGATTTCTTAAAGGGCTTTTGGTCTGGGTTTGGTGTTACCGCTAACTATACTTATTCACCAAGTGATAGTACTGATCAAGACTACTTTGGTGAATATTTACCGGGATACAATAACTCTGAGCATCAATCAAACTTTGCTTTATGGTATGAAAGAGATGGTATTCAAGCGCGTATCGCTCATAACTATCGTAGTGAAATGTTTGGCGGTTTAAAGCGTGAAAGTAATTATTCTTTTGCCTATTTTACTGCGCCAACCAGCTATGTAGATGCCTCGGTAAGTTACGATGTTAATGAACTGGTAACCGTATCATTGCAAGGCACTAACTTAACCGAAGAGTATCAAGAAAACTATCATCAGTGGGAGAGTAATATCGATACCCGCGTTTATAATGAACGTCGTTTAACCTTAGGTGTACAAGTGAAAATGTAATACGGAAACTAGCCTAAACGATAAGCCCTGCATTTGCAGGGCTTTGTTTTTCAAATGCTGTTAACTATTTTTTAGTGATATGAAGCTGCTAATACTATGTTGGTTTTGGCCGTTAATCATTGCAGTAAAGTAAATTACTTCGGTAATGGATCAGGTAAATCAAATTATGATCAATAGACGAACTTTTTTAAGGGCAATGGCTGCGGCGACGGTGCTCCCTCATTTTAGCGGGGCAGCATCACCGAATGCTAAGGCAACACGCTTTGATATTTCCTTATCTCAGTGGTCATTTCATCGCGCCATTTTAGGCAATAGCCAGCATGATTATGCCAAGTTCTTAACTATGCTTCATCAAGAGCCTGACAGTGTTTTACAGGGAAAATTAGATCCTCGAGATATTGTGGTAATGGCTAGACAGCTTGGCGTGGCACACGTGGATTTAGTGAATATTCTCTGGTTTGGCCATGCGCAAGATAAAAAGTGGCTGTCGGAGTTTAAAGCGAGAGCGGCGAATGAAGGGGTTGGTTTTAAAATATTGATGTGTGATCAAACCGGTTCGATAGGTCATAGTTCAGCGAAAGAACGAGCGAGTGCTATAGAAAATCACTTACCTTGGTTTGAAGCTGCCGCCGAGCTTGGCTGTAATCAATTGCGGGTTAATGCTTATGGCGAAGGGAGTTACCTTGAGCAGCTTAAGCAAAGCGCTGAATCTCTCGCTAAATTAGCTGAAATAGGACAACAATATCAGTTAGAAGTACTGGTAGAAAATCATGGTTATGCCTCTAATAATGGCGCTTGGTTAGCGATGTTAATGCAATTAACTAATCACGATAATGTTGGTGTATTTACTGATTTTGATAACTTTTTTATGGGCGGATGGAATATTGAACCACAACGATGGTATGACCGTACCCAAGGCTTGATAGATTTAGCGCCATACACTAAATCTATCAGCGCTAAAGCACATCACTTCAATAGTAATGGCTTGGAGAGCACCATTGATTATGGCAAATGCTTAGATATTTTAGTTAAAGAGGGATTTAACGGTGTGGTTAGTGCTGAGTTCGAAGGTTCAGGGTTAACTGAGCTTGAAGGCTCTAAAGCAACGGTAGCCTTGTTGAGGCAATGTCAGTAACGTATACCTTTGCTAATACAGTAAATAGTAGATCACAAAGGATTCACTATTTATTCTTTATGATGATTAATTTGCTCAACCACTTTGGTAATATCGAAGTCATAACGGGTAAGTTCAGGCTGATAAAAGCGTGAGAACTTTTTAAAATCGACACGCTGAAATATATCTGGTTGTAAAAGCAACAAGTGTTCATCAATATTTTTCTCGGTGATTAATGCATAATTTATCGCCTCAGGATCGTTATGTAAGTGAACGCCATTGTGATGATCAAAAATCTTAACAAGTGCCCACGCTACTTGCATAAAGTGGCCGCCAACAGTTACCTGAAGCTCTCCTTTGGCGACAGCGTTTATGGCTTCAGGTATCCAGCCTATGCCGCCAATAATTAGTTGACTATTTTTAGCTTTTATTTCATCGTAAGCGGCCAGTGCTAATCCGTCGGAGGCCGCCCAAATAATATTGGTACGCGGATAGCGACTTATTAAGCCATTTACTTGTTCTTTAGCGGTATCATCATCCCACAGAGTATTGACGACTTGGAGTAGTGTTGTCGGGGGCATGACAGCTTGTTTTAGTCCTTGTGCTCTATTTTTCGATACGTAACTGTAGTTACCATTTAGCCCTATAATTGAAGGGATGGTGTTTGGGTTACTATTATTGTGTGCTAGTTTAGCAGTGATAAGTGCTTGTGCTAATAACCGTCCGCCTTGAATATCGTCAAAATACACTTCATTTAACCAATATTTGAATGTTTTTCCTGGTCGGCTTATTTGGGCTAACTCGTGAGAGTCGGCACTTCGCTCAATGGTAACAAAGGGAATTTTTGCGGCTTCTAAAGTGGCAAAAGTTTGAATAACTTTTCCTCTGTGAGGCATGACAATAATGTAATCGACACCTGTGACTGATGCCGTGAATTTTTGGATCATAGTAAAATTATTATATCGATCCCCGGTCCCGTTAATAATCGTTAAATTAATTCCTAAATCTTCTGCCGCTGCTGTTGCCACTAATGAAATATGATCCCAAAATGAGGTGCCAGCCTTGCTAGGAGTAATATATACCACATTGATGGGGGCTACTGCGGAGTAAGCGCTAAAACTTAAAAAGAGCCAAGTAGCATAACAGGAAAATTTTATGATTAATGTTGAAATAACTAAGCCCTCAGCGATAAACGCAGTTTACAATTGAGATACACTGATAAATATCGTACTTCATAGGTGTGGTGATTACAGCAATACCCTAGTGTGCGTAATCGATTTTACCGGTTATAGCCGTTAGCTATGACTGCCATATGACTGTTATATAGTGTAGTAAATATATTCCAAAGC